>ORMF011148073.1_pt1 | contig 25143 bp, 26 predicted proteins | sample 1779871 | NCBI WGS metagenome assembly ORMF01 (sample SAMEA104232316, study PRJEB22302) | groundwater metagenome | biome: forest; feature: aquifer; material: groundwater | place: USA | collected 2011-08-07 | depth 5.4 m | reverse complement strand
CGCGGCGCGGCCGGGGGAACGGCTCGGCCCCCACGTCCAGGGCACCCAGGATCCGGGCGGGCGCTGATATGGCGGAGCCGATGGCGTAGGTGAGGAGGTGGACCTTCGCCAGGTTGACGCCGACCGTGCGTGCCATCTCCGGGCTGCTCGACACGGCGCGGATGGCCTGGCCCCACCGGGACCACTTGAGGAAGGCCGCCAGGAGCCCGTAGCCGGCGACGGCCAGGACGACCGTCAGGATGTGCAGGTAGGTGAGGAAGACGGGCCCGATGATGACGGCGGTGCTGAGCGCGCCGATGTCCATCCGCATGGGATCGGGCGTGAAGACGATGGCGAGCACGTTCTCCAGCACGATCAGGAGCCCCAGCGAGGAGATGAAGATGCTCGTGCGGAAGGCGCCGCGCTTCTCGAGCTGCTGGTAGACGAGAAGGTCGATCAGGAGCCCGGTGGCGGCCGCGGCCAGGACGGCGGCGGCGACCGCCAGGATCAGGGGCAGGTGCAGGAGCTTCTGCCCGACGTAGGCGTAGTAGGCCGCCAGCGCGAAGACCGCGCCGTGGGCCACATGGAAGTGCAGCGTCGTGCCGTAGATCAGCCCCCAGCCGAGCGCGCAGAGGGCGTAGAGGCTGCCCACCACGAGCCCGGTGGCGAGGAGCTGGAGGACAAGGTCCACGGAGCGGCCGGCCCTCCGCTCCTAGGGGTTGGCCTTGAGGGTCTTCTCCACCTCGAACTTCCCGCCCTTGAGGACGCCCACCTCGATGTCCATGACGGCGGCGTGGTTGGGCTGGAAGACGAGCTTGCCGGAGATCGTGTCGAAGGCCTTGAGCGACTCGATGGCGTTCTTGACCCCCTCGCCGTCGAGCTTGCCGCCGCTCTTCTTCATCGCCTCCTCGGCCGCGCGGGCGAAGATCTTCGTGCCGCTGTAATACTGGACCGCGAAGAAGCCGGCGTCGGTCTTGTACCTCTCCTTGAACTTGCGGGCGAAGGGCGAGTCGGGGTTGAAGGGCAGGCGCGTGATCAGCATCCCGTCCGCGCCCTTGGACTTGTATACGTCTGGAATCAGGATCCAGGAGGTCGCCGCCATGGGGAGCGTGACGCCGATCTCGCGGGCCTGGTCCGCGATGATGGGCACATTGCGCCCGTAGGAGGAGATGAACAGGAGGTCGCCGCCCGCGGCCTTGAGCTTGGCCAGCTGGGCGCGGAAGTCGTTGCCGTCGAGCGCCACCTGCTCCTCGGCCAGCACTCGGCCGCCGCCCGCGCCAAACTTCTCGCGGAAGGTCTTGGCCGCGTTGCGGCCCGCCTCGTCGTTCGCGACGATCAGGACCGCCGCCTTGAACTTCTTCTCCTTGGTCAGCCAGTCGGCGATCACACCGACTTCGTTGGAGACGACGGGGATGTTGTTGTAGAGGTACTCCTTGTTGGCCAGGTTGTCGGACTGGCCGCCGCCGTTCATCATCACGACCTTGTTCTGGGCGCCGATGGGCTGGATCGCCAGCGTGGGCGCGGAGTACGAGGTGAGCGTGAACGGGACCTTCTCGACCTCGACGAGGCGCCGCATGCCGTTGACCGCCTTGGAGGCGTCGGCCGCATGGTCCTCGTAGATCACCTCGAGCTTCCGGCCGCCGATCCCGCCGGCCGCGTTGATCTCTTCGGTGGCAATCTCGGCGCCGCCCTTCATCCAGACACCGTACGAGGCGCCCGAGCCGGTGAGCGGGAGGATCGCGCCGATCTTGATGGGCGCCTGCTGCGCGCCGGCCGGCGCGGCGATCACGAGCGCGATCAGAGGAAACAGCACCGATAAACGCTTCAGCATTGGACGAGCCTCCTTGTTCACATACGGGAACGTTGGGTCACGCGGGCAGCCGGAGCGTAGCGGCTGGGCGCTGGGAAGTCAACCCACCGTACCGCGCCACTGCTCCTGACAAGCGCCGCTACTGCCTTGATGTCCTTCGCGCCGCGTGAGTATCTTCGGCACATTCTCGCCGAGGCCGACTACCTCGTCACACATAGTCGAGAGCTCGCCCCTGAGACGTTCCGGGCGGACGAGGCGCTTCGCCGCGCCTTCGTGCGCAGCCCGGAGATCATCGAAGAGGCAGCCAAGTCGGATACCTCGCCGCCCGCCAGCGCTCTACTGCGTCAGAGACCCAGATCCCGGCCGAGGATCCGGGTGACGAACTTGTCGCCGTACGTCTCGCTCGCGACGAGCGTCCTGATCCGGGCCCGCACCTCTCCGGCCCGTCCGGCCTTCTCGGCCGCCTTCAGGGTATTCGTGTACGCGGCCCAGACGTCGAGGCCCGCGATGTCGTAGCCGTACCCCCCCACGAGCCAGCGAAGCGCCGCCAGACCCGCCTCGATCGCGAAACCCGGGCGTGCCTCGGCAAAGTCCCGCGCCGCGCGCGTCAGCGTCTTCGGATCGCAGGGCGTTCGATTCGCGAGCTGGATCGCCTGGTCGAAGAGCCCCGCCTCCTTCGCCGTGGCGAACCACTTCCCCTCGTCGCCAGGCGTGCTCTCGACGAGATCCCCGAGTAATTCCTCGGGCCCCTTCTGTGGGTACTTCCTGGCGAGCGCCTGGTAGGTCGCGAGATACGAGGAGCCGCGGGTCGCGCCGAGGGCATACCGCCGGTACGCCTCCTCGACGCGTCCGGAGGCGAGCAGGATCTCCTCGCATGCCCGCGCGATGCCCACGGGGCTGTCGTTCAGCCCGCGCGACGCCTCGGCGTAGTGGATCGCCTCGTCGGTGCGACCGAGCGCCGCGAGCGCACGCACGCCCCACTGCCGATCGTGCCAGAAGACGAACGGCGCCTTTTCAATCAGGCTGAGAATTTCCTCGTGGCGCCCGGCCCGGAGGAGGGCGCTCAGGCACGCCGGCGTGCCGTGGAAGAAGCCGCGGCGCTCGGGGTCCGGGCTCCACGCCAGCTCCACGACCGGGACCAGCCGATCGGCCCACGCCGAGGCGATCTCCCGCGAGACGCGCCCACGATGCTTGACAGCCTGACTCCAGAAGAGGCAGAATCCTGTCCCCGGGGGTGTAGAGTTCTAGAGAGAGGCTGGCCATGCCGCTAGAAGCAGAGATCGAACACTTCAAGTCGATCAAGCCGGAGCTCCTCCGGCACCATAAGGGGAAGTATGCCCTGATCGCGGGAACCGAGCTTCTGGGGGTCTTTGACGAACCACAGTCTGCATACGCGGTCGGAGTGCAGCGGCTGGGCAACGTCCCCATGCTCATCAAGCTGATCACGGAAGAAGAGCCTACCGAGTCGGTTCCCGCGATGACGCTCGGGCTTCTCCGTGCCCATCCATAATCAGTTCTACACGGCTCACGCACCAGACGCCCAGCCTCAGCCGTTCCCCCGTGGCCTCCAGTTGGCCGGCCCATGTCTACCGGTCCAGGTCGAGGTACCTGTCGCGCTGGCCACCCAACTGCAACAGGCTGGCCAAGCCGTACCCGCGCCAGTGGCTGGCTTCGCTTTGATTGATACGGGGGCCAGCGTCAGCGCCGTGGACGTCACCGTCGTCCAGCGGCTCGGGGTCCAACCAATCGGCACGGTGCTGGTCGGAACGGCAGGCGGTCCTCAGCAGCAGGCGACGTTCCCCGCTCGGTTCACCTTTCCGGGGACTCCGCTTCCCGGACTAAACTTCGGTTCGCTGCTCGGCTCCAACCTTGCTGGGCAAATGGTCGCAGGCCACCAGGGTCCGTTGATTGCTCTGCTTGGAAGGGATCTTCTACAGAGGTTCGTCATGGTCTACAACGGCCCTGGTGCAATGGTCTCGCTCTCGTTCTGACGTCGCACAGCAGGGCTCAACCCCTCTTCAAGTTTCAGCACGGGCTCGACTGTCACTGTCTGTCACGATCGCTGCCCGAAAGCGCCCCACCCCGCGCCTCGGACCGTCGCAGGAGAAAACGCACCCCCACGGTGTGACTGCGCCGTGTACCGCTCCAAGATCATTCCCATTCCATTTCCGTTCGGTGGGGTGATTCGCGGTCATTCCACGGTTTTCCGAGGTCTCTCGCGCCGTCGTGAAACTTCGCGAGAAACCCCGGAAAACCCTGATCCAACGAAAGGTGGCCCCAAGGGGATTCGAACCCGTGTTTCAGTCCGGCCACGTTTTCGCCAGCGATCCTCGCATGTTTGGAGACGGGGGACGTCGCAGGAAGCGGCAGGGATCAAACACGCAGCACGCCGGGGCAAGGCCCGGCAGCTGGCTGGCCGAGAGCGGTTACGGGTTGTCGATGATCGGGCGGGTGCTCAACCATTCCCAAGCGTACGCGCATCTCGACCTGAAGCCTGACAGCACGTCGCGACCGATCCGCGACCGATCCCCTCCGCCCGCCTCTTGCCCGCGAGCCCGTGGCGGCGCAGGACGGCCCGGGGGCGATCGGCGAGTGAGCCGAAGGAACAGCGTTTCTTCGTCTATGTGCTGAACTGCCCTGGATGCGACTTCCCTTCGAGCGCTAGACCACGCTCGCCATGCCGCCGTCGAAGTTGATGGCGGTGCCGGTGATGAAGGCGGCGCGCTCGGACACCAGGAAGGCCACGAGGTCGGCGAACTCGGACGCCTCGCCGACGCGCCCGAGGGGTACGCGCGTGGCCACATCCTTGTAGAAGGCGTCGAGGTCGCCCTTGGCGCGCCGCTCCCACTGGGCGCTCTTGACGAGCCCGATGCAGATCGTGTTCACGAGGATCTTGTCGGGCGCGTACTCGTTGGCGAGCGACTTGGTCAGGTTGATCCCTGCGGCGCGGCTGACGCTGGTCGGCAGCCCGCGCGCGGCCGGAGTCTTGGCGCCAAGGTTGGTGACGTTGATGATGCGCCCGCCGCCCCGCTTCTTCATGTGTGGAATGCAGAGCCGGCACAGACGCACGGCCGAGAACAGCTTGAGCTCCAGGTCGTGCACCCAGGCGGCGTCGTCCACGGCCTCGAAGGAGGCAGCGGCCGAGGTGCCGGCGTTGTTGAGGAGGATATCCACCCCGCCCCACTCGCGCACGACCTCGTTGACGAACGTCTCGATCTGATCCGCCTTGGTGACGTCCACCGACCGCGCCAGCACCTGCCCGCCCGCCGAGCGCATGCCCGCCGCGGCGCGCTCGAGCACGTCGGGCCGCCGCGCGCAGATGGCCACGCGCGCCCCTTCGGCGGCCAGCTTCTGGGCCGCCGCGCGCCCGAGCCCTTCGCTGCCGCCCGTGATGATGGCCACCTTGCCGCCGAGTCCGAGATCGAGCATCAGGGTCTCCTTTCGCCGACGGGATCAGCCGCGCGTGAGGGGCTTGTAGCGGAGGCGATGCGGCTGGTCGGCGGCGGCGCCGAGGCGCTTCTTCCGGTCGGCTTCGTAGTCCTGGTAGTTGCCCTCGAACCATTCGACGCGGCTGTCGCCCTCGAAGGCCAGCATGTGCGTGGCGATCCTGTCGAGGAACCAGCGGTCGTGGCTGATGACGACCGCGCAGCCCGCGAAGGACAGCAGCGCGTCTTCCAGCGCCCGGAGCGTGTCGACGTCCAGGTCGTTCGTGGGCTCGTCGAGGAGCAGCAGGTTGCCGCCCGCCTGGAGCAGCTTCGCCATGTGGACCCGGTTGCGCTCGCCGCCCGAGAGGTCGCCCACCTTCTTCTGCTGGTCGGCGCCCTTGAAGTTGAAGGAGGCGACGTAGGCGCGCGAGGCCATCTGCCGGCCGCCGAGTGGGAGCTGCTCGGCGCCGCCGGAAATCTCCTCCCACACGTTTTTCTTCCCGTCGAGCGAGTCCCGGCTCTGGTCCACGGAGGCGAGCCGCACCGTCTCTCCCACGCGAAGCTCGCCCTTGTCGGGCTTCTCCTGCCCCGTGATCATGCGGAAGAGGGTGGTCTTGCCCGCGCCGTTGGCGCCGATGACGCCGACGATGCCGCCGCGCGGCAGGCTGAATGTCAGGTCCTCGATCAGGAGCCGGTCGCCGTACCCTTTGAAGAGGTGCTCGGCCTGGACAACCACGTCGCCCAACCGTGGGCCCGGCGGGATGATGATCTCCGCCGCGCCGTCCCGCTCCTTGCCCCCCTCGGCGAGCAGCGTCTCGTAGGCCTGCAACCGCGCCTTGGACTTGGCCTGGCGTGCGCGGGGGGACATGCGCACCCACTCGAGCTCGTGCTCGAGCGTTCGCTGGCGCGCGGACTCCTGCTTCTCCTCCGTTGCCAGGCGCTGCTTCTTCTGCTCGAGCCAGGAGGAGTAGTTGCCCTCCCACGGGATGCCCGCGCCGCGGTCGAGCTCGAGGATCCAGCCGGCGACGTTGTCGAGGAAGTACCGGTCGTGGGTGATCGCGACGACCGTGCCCGGGTAGTCCTTGAGGAAGCGCTCGAGCCAGGCAACGCTCTCGGCGTCGAGGTGGTTGGTCGGCTCGTCGAGCAGCAGCAGATCGGGTTTCTGGAGCAGGAGGCGGCAGAGCGCCACGCGCCTGACCTCGCCGCCCGAGAGCGTCGCCACGTCGGCCTCGCCGGGCGGGCAGCGGAGCGCGTCCATGGCGATCTCCACAGTGCGGTCGAGGTCCCAGCCGTTCGCGGCCTCGATCGCGTCCTGCACTCGCGATTGGTCTTCAAGCAGCTTTTCCATGTCCGCGGGGTCCATGGGTTCGCCGAGGCGGGCGTTGATCTCGTCGAAGCGCGTCAGGAGCCCGCGCACCTCGGCCACGCCGTCCTCCACGTTCCCGCGCGCGTCCTTGGAGGGGTCGAGGTGCGGCTCCTGGGCCAGGTAGCCGGTGCGCACGCCGTCGGCGGGCTTGGCCTCGCCCAGGAAGTCCTGGTCCACCCCCGCCATGATCTTGAGCAAGGTGCTCTTGCCCGCGCCGTTGGCGCCGAGCACGCCGATCTTGGCCCCGGGGTAGAACGACAGCCAGATGCCCTTGAGGATCTCGCGCTTGGGCGGGACAATCTTTCGCAGGTCCTTCATCGTGAAAATGAATTGGTGGGCCATAGGGTCTGGATTATACCGGGCGTACGGTGGTTTTCATTGACAAACCGGATTTGATTGACAAACCGCACCGGCCCCCCTATAAACAGGCCCCAACCCATGCATCCCCTGGGGCAATGACGCGACCTTCTAACGCGCCCGGCTTGGCAAGCCCGTCCATTCTGGCCGTCCGGGACGTCACCATGCGCTTCGGCGGCATCGTGGCGCTCGAAAACGTGTCCTTCGAGATGACGGCCGGCCAGATCGTGGGCCTGATCGGCCCGAACGGCGCCGGCAAGACCACGCTCTTCAACTGCCTCGGGCGGCTGTACACCCCACAGCAGGGCGACATCCTCTTCGAGGGGCAGTCCATTATCGCCGCCCCGACGCATCACATCGCCGAGCTCGGCATCGGCCGCACGTTCCAGAACCTCGCCCTATTCGCGACCATGAGCGTGCTCGACAACGTGCTGGTGGGCGTCCACAGCCGGACACGCAGCGACTTCGCCAGCAACGCCCTCAAGCTGCCGTGGGTCGGGCGCGAGGAGCGGGAGGCGCGCGAGGCCGCCCGCGAGCTGATCGCCTTCCTCGACCTCGAGGACGTGGCCGGGCACCCGGCCGCGGGGCTGCCCTTCGGCACCCTCAAGCGCGTGGAGCTGGCGAGGGCGCTGGCCAACCGGCCCAAGCTCCTGCTCCTGGACGAGCCCGCGAGCGGCCTCAACCACGAGGAGGTTGCGGTGCTCGGTGCTCTCGTGCGCGCCATCCGCGACGAGCGCCGGGTGACGGTCCTGCTGGTCGAGCACCACATGAGCCTGGTCATGCAGGTCTCGGACAAGGTGGTCGTGCTCGACTTCGGCAGGAAGATCGCCGAGGGTCCGCCGAGCGAGATCCAGCGCAACTCCGAGGTGATCAAGGCGTATCTCGGGAGTGAGAACTGATGGGGGAGCGACACTAGTGCCCGCCCTGCTCGAGGCCGAGAACCTGGAGGCGCAGTACGGGTGGACCAAGGTCCTCCACGGCCTCGGCTTCGCCGTCGAGACGGGCGGCATCACCGCCATCCTCGGCGCCAACGGAGCCGGCAAGACGACCACGCTTCGCGCCGTGTGCGGCATGGTGAAGACCACGGGCGAGATCCGCTTCGAGGGCCAGCGCATCGACGGCAAGGCCACCGAGGACATCGTCAGGCTGGGGATCGCCCACACGCCGGAAGGCCGCGGCACCTTCATGGACCTCACCGTCGAGGAGAACCTGCGGCTGGGCGCCTACGTGCGCAAGGACCGGGGCGCCATCGCCGGCGACTTCGACCGCATCTTCCAGTACTTCCCCATCCTCGGGCAGCGCCAGCGGCAGCAGGCGGGCACGCTCTCTGGCGGGGAGCAGCAGATGCTGGCGGTGGCGCGCTCCCTCATGTCCCGCCCGCGCCTGCTGCTGCTCGACGAGCCCTCGCTCGGCCTGGCGCCGCTCGTCACGCGCGAGATCTTCCGCATCGTGCGCGCCATCAACAAGGATGAGGGCGTCTCCGTACTGCTGGTCGAGCAGAATGCCTCGATGGCGCTCGAGCTCGCGGACCACGCCTACCTCCTCGAAACCGGGCGCGTCGTGATGTCCGGCTCCGCCGCCGAGCTCCGCAAGGACGACTCGATCCGGCGCTCCTACCTCGGGTACTGAGGGCCCGCCGTGGACATTCTTATCCAGCAGGTGGTGTCGGGACTGGCGACGGGCGGTATCTACGCGAGCCTGGCGCTGGCGCTGGTGATGATCTACCAGGCGACCGACGTCGTGAACTTCGCGCAGGGCTCGATGGCGATGTTCAGCACCTACCTCTGCTGGTCGCTGCTCCAGGCCGGCCTGCCCTACTGGGTCGCCTTCGTCGCGACCCTCATCATCTCCTTCACGGGCGGCCTCCTCATCGAGCGGATCGTGATCCGGCCGGTGGAGAACGCCCCCATCCTCAGCATCGTCATCGTGACCATCGGCCTCCTCGTCATCCTGGTCAGCGTGGCGGGCTGGATCTATTCCTACATCCAGAAGCCCTTCCCGAGCCCCTTCCCCAACAAGCCGATCAAGATCGGCCAGATCGTCTTCGGCGCCCACGATTTGGGCGCGATCGGCATCACGCTCGTCGTCCTCCTGCTCCTCTTCCTCTTCTTTCGCTACACGACGCTGGGGCTCGCCATGCGGGCGGCGGCCCAGAACCCCACGTCGAGCCGCCTCTGCGGCATCCGCGTCGGCTGGATGCTGGCCCTAGGCTGGGGCCTGGCAGCCACCTGCGGGGCAGTCGCCGGGATGATCGTGGCCCCCGTCGTCTTCCTCGACCCGAACATGATGGGCGGCATCCAGATCTACGCTTTCGCGGCGGCGACGGTGGGCGGCTTCACGAGCCCGCTCGGCGCGGTGGTGGGTGGATTGCTCGTCGGCGTGACCGAGAACCTGGTCGGGACCTACGTGAGCTTCATCGGCACGGAGCTCAAGATGACCGTGGCCCTCGCCATGATCATCATCGTCCTCCTCGTCAAGCCGAGCGGTCTCTTCGGACGCTCTTTCGTGAAGAGGGTCTAGGGCGTGGCGGGCGGCGGCGGCGCGACAGCCAGGACCGTAGGGCTCGTGCTCGTGCTGGCGGTGGCATGCGCGCTCCCCTTCACCATGAGCGGCTTCCGTGTCTTCCAGTTCACCCAGGTCCTCATCTACGCGATCGCGATCCTCGGCCTCAATTTGCTTACCGGCTTCAACGGCCAGATCTCGCTCGGCCACGGCGCGTTCTACGGCATCGGCGCCTACACGACCGCGATCATGATCGACAAGTGGAACATCGGCTATGGCTGGACCATCCCGGCCGCGGCCGTGGTCTGCCTCGTGGTCGGCTTCCTCTTCGGCCGGCCGGCGCTGCGACTCGAGGGCCTCTACCTGGCCCTCGCCACCTTCGCCCTCGCGCTGGCCGTCCCGCAGATCTTGAAGTACTTCGAGCACTGGACGGGCGGGTCGCAGGGCATCGTGCTGTCCAAGCCCAAGGCGCCATGGGGCCTGCGGCTCTCCGAAGACCAGTGGCTCTACTTCGTGACGCTCGCCGTCCTCATCATCCTCTTCGTTCTCGCGGCGAACCTGCTGCGGGGGCGCACCGGCCGGGCAATCGTGGCTATCCGCGACAACCACATCGCCGCCGAGACCATGGGCATCAACAGCGCGCTGTACAAGTCGGTCGTCTTCGGTGTCAGCGCCGCATACACGGGGGTGGCGGGGGCGCTCAGCGCCATCGCCATCGCCTTCGTCGCCCCCGACTCCTTCGACATTTTCCTGTCTTTCACGCTGCTGACCGGGGTCGTCATCGGGGGGCTGGCGACCATCTCGGGCGCCATCTTCGGCGCCCTCTTCGTCCAATTCGTGCCAAACTGGGCCCAGGACATCTCCAAGGCGGCCCCATGGGCCATCTTTGGCATCTTCCTCATCGTCTTCATGTACGTGATGCCGCACGGGATCGCCGGCTTCCTGCGGCTCCGCTGGATCCGGATGACCCGGTCGGCGGTTATGAGAAGGAAAGCGGAAGGAGAGGTCCAGTGACGAAGCGAGCCACATTCAACCTGAACGGGAGGACATCATGAGTCTATTCAAGCGGTTCCTTGCGCTTCTTATCGGGCTGGGAGTGGTTTCACTGGTCGGCACCGGGGGCGCGGCGGCCCAGACCGTGGTGGGCGTCACGGCCACCGAGATCAAGGTCGGCAACACCAACCCCTACAGCGGCCCGGCCTCGGCCTACGGCACCATCGGCAAGGCCATCGGCGCCTACTTCAAGAAGGTCAATGACGAGGGCGGGATCAACGGACGCAAGATCAACTACATCACCTACGACGACGCCTACAGCCCGCCCAAGACGGTCGAGATGGTGCGCAAGCTCGTCGAGCAGGACGAGGTGGCGTTCCTCTTCCAGACCCTGGGCACCCCTCCCAACAGCGCGATCCACAAGTACATGAACGAGAAGAAGACGCCGCAGTTGTTCGTCGCCACCGGCGCCACCAAGTGGAACGACCCAAAGAACTTCCCCTGGACCATGGGCTTCCAGCCCAACTACCAGACCGAGGGCAAGATCTACGCCGCGTACGTTCTCAAGAACGTGCCCGACGCCAAGGTCGGCATCCTCTATCAGAACGACGACTACGGCAAGGACTACCTCAAGGGCTTCGAGGACGGCCTGGGCGACGCTGCCAAGAAGCTCATCGTGATGAAGCAGAGCTACGAAGTAACGGACCCGACGATCGACTCGCAGATCGTCAACCTGAAGAACAGCGGCGCCAACGTCTTCTTCAACATCACGATCCCCAAGTTTGCCGTGCAGGCCATCAAGAAATCGAATGACATCGGCTGGAAGCCGCTGCACTTCCTGAACAACGTGTCGAGCTCGCTCGGGACCGTCCTCAAGCCGGCAGGGCTCGAGGCCTCCAGGGGCCTCATCACGGCGCTCTACATGAAGGAGATCACCGACCCGCAGTGGAAGAACGACAAGGCCTACCTCGACTGGGTCGCGTGGATGAAGAAGTACTACCCAGAGGGCGCGCTGGACGACCAGTCCAACGCCTACGCCTACAACGTCGCCATCCTGGTGGCGCACGTGCTCAAGCAGTGCGGCAACGACCTCTCGCGCGAGAACATCATGCGTCAGGCGGCCAACATCAAGAACCTCGACCTGCCCCTGGCGCTGCCGGGGATCAAGATCAATACGAGCCCGACCGACTTCGCGCCCATCGAGCAGGAGCAGCTCGCCAAGTTCGACGGCGAGCGCTGGGCGCTCTTCGGCGAGCTCATTGACGCCGTGAGGAAGTAAGCGGGCGGCCCGGACGTGAAGCGCAACGGCCGGCGGGGTGTTCCCCGCCGGCCGTTGTGTTCTTTGGGTCTAAGAGGCTACTGGCCCTGGGCCAGACCTGGAGCCAGGCTCGGCGCCTGGCTCGGGCCCGGCAAGTCGACCGAATGAAGCTCGGACACCGGCGCGGACTTGGCCCCGGTGGGAAGATCGGGCGAGCCCTCGAAGCCGCCGGCCTGGGGCTGCCAGCAGATCTGGGGCACCCCGTCCACGATCCCGCAGGGCGTGCCGTAGGGCAGCGCGATGCCCGTCTTCGTATCCGTGCTCGCGCCGATGGTGATCGCGGTGATTGCACCGGTGATGAGCTGGAAGCCGCCAATCATGAGGCTCAGCGTTATGGGATCGAGCTGGGCGCGCGCGGGAGCAGCCAGCGATAGCAGGAGCGCCGCCCCGACCACGAAACCCACCAGCCGGCGAAGGGGACGGGGACGCTTCATGCGGCTAATATACCCCCATCCCCCCAACAAAAGCCAGAAAGCAAGGAGGCGGCGATGGGTGAGGTCCTCGGACTCGGTCTGACGCACTACCCCGGCCTCACGGTGCCCGACGAGGCGATGGGAAGCCTCGTGCTCCGCACGATCGCGAGCGGCAAGGTACCCGCGGCGCTGCGGGACCCGGCGGCGTGGCCCGAGCCCATGCGGCGGGAGTGGGCCGGCGATCAGGGCGCGGCCGCGGCCGCCGAGCACCGCCGGCGGCTCGTCGAAGGCTTCCGCGCCGTGCGCAAGGCGCTCGACGACTTCGCGCCGGACTTCGTCGTCATCTTCGGCGACGATCAGTACGAGAATTTCCGTGAGGACATGATCCCGCCCTTCTGTATCTTCGCAGTGCCCGAGATGGTCAGCCGGCCGTTCACGCGCGCGAGCGACTTCTTCCCCGGCCTCAACGTCTGGGGGGAGGCCAAGGACAAGGAGTTCCGCGCCGTTGGGCACCCGGCAGGCGCCAGGCACCTGATCGCGCGCCTGATGGCCGAGGGCTTCGACATGGCGTACGCCTACACGCTGCGCCACGAGATCGGGCTGGCGCACGCCTTCATCAACACGCTCCTGTATCTCGACTACGACCGTCAGGGCTTTCCATACCCGGTGGTCCCGTTCCACGTCAACTGCTACGGGTCGTCCATCGTCAGGAACCGCGGCGGCGTCGGGACCGCGAGCGAAACGGGGGGCGACGCGGTGGCCGACCCGCCCGGGCCGACGGCGGCGCGCTGCTTCGCGCTGGGCGCCGCGACGGCGCGCGCTCTGGCGGCAGGCCCGTGGCGGGTGGCGCTCATTGCCTCCTCGAGCTGGTCGCACGCCTTCCTGACTCCACGGACCGGGTATCTGCATCCCGACATCGAGGCCGATCGCGCGCGCTTCGCCGAGCTGCGCGAGGGCCGCCTCGAGCGCTGGCGCGACCTCGGGTGGCAAGAGATCGAGGCCGCCGGCCAGCACGAGCTGCTCAACTGGATCTGTCTCGCGGGAGCGATGCACGCGCTCGGCCGGCGCGCCGAGATCGTGGACTGGGTGGAGACCTACGTGTTCAACTCGAGCAAGTGCTTCGCGGTCTTCCCATGCTCGTGACGCTCGATCCGGTCAAGGTGATGTTCGTGGTGTCCCCGAGCGGTCCCCCGGGCGTCGGCGAAGCCTTCGACAGGCTGGAAGCGCGTCTCCCGAGTCTCAAGGGAAGGAACTTCTACGGCACCATGCTGAGCGGCGAGTACCGGGCCTGCGTGGCGCTCGAGGCCCAGGACGCGCCGGGCGCCATCGGTCTGGATACGTGGATCATTCCGGGCGGCGTCTACGCGCGCCAGAAGCTCCCACGCTGGTCGGAACGCCTGCCCGAGATCGGCAAGATCTTCGGGGTTCTGGCCGCGGAGTACCCTCGAGACCCGGCGCGCCCGAACATCGAGTTCTACCGGAGCCAGAAGGAGCTGCTCCTCTTCATGGCCGTCGCGAGCCGCGTAGACAGCCGGGCTTCGGTACCTTAGGCGGCGCCGATGTCCTCGGTCTGGTGGGGGCATGCGCTTGCGGCGGGCCGCGCTACAGTCTATCCTCGACGCACGCATGGTCAAGGTGATCACGTTCCTCAAGCGGAAAGCCGGGATGCCGGTGGAGGAGTTCCAGAGCTACTGGCGGACTCGCCACCCCGAGGTGGTGATCCGGCTCCCGGGCGTGCGCCGGTACGTCCAGTCCCACGCCCTCCTGTCCATCCACGGGCATGAGGACCCCATCTACGACGGGATCGCCGAGGTCTGGGCCGACGACACCAACACCCTCCGCGCGATGACCCGGGGCCCGGAGCACGCGGCCCTCCAGGCCGACGAGGCGCGCTTCATCGACCGCGCCGGCATGGGCGTGATCATTACCGAGGATCATGTGATCAAGGACGGCCCGGTGCCGCCGGACGCCGTGAAGAGCGTCGCGTTTCTCACCCGCAAGCCCGGCCTGTCCGTCGAGGCGTTCCAGCGGCACTGGATCGAGGTGCACGGGCCCATCGCCGCCGCGCTGCCCGGGCTCAGGCGCTACGTGCAGAGCCACACGCGCCGCTCCGCGTACGACGCGGGCCGCGTCCCCGCCTACGACGGCGTGGTGCTCACGTGGTTCGACTCGACGGAGGCGATCCGCGACGCGGCAGCCGCCCCCGAATACGCGCGCGTTCTCGCCGACGCCGGGAACTTCCTCGTGCCCGGCCAGACACCTTCCATTCTCACCCGGGAGCACGTCATCGTCGCGTGACGCCGGCTGCCCGCCGCTCAGGCGGGCCGCGGGTTCACGATCCTTCGACCGCTGGTCCTGCACCCTCCGCGTTGAAGCGCGCATCTGAGGGCGGTCCAGACGCTTCGCTGAGGCGGACGGAGCGACGCCAGCACCACCCGCCGGGCTGCGTCGGCGTGGAGCTCGGCCAGCCGTGCCTTCGTGATCACTTCCAGCGCGTAGAGGTTGATATCCACGATTCTCTCCTTCTCTGTCAGGCGGCCAGCGGCCTGTCGGTCGCGGCCTGCGGGGGAGCTTCGAGCTGCGAGGGCCGCGGCCGGACGCCGAACGTGCCGGGTCTCAGCACGATCTCGAGGCGCTCCGCCGCCTTCTCCACGGCGAAGTGGCGCGCGGTCACACGCAGGAGGGTCGTCACCAGTGCCGACTGGTCGAGCGGCACGGCCATGGACACCCGCCAGCCGCCGCCGGGCCGCCGGCTCACTACGGGCGCCGCCACGGCGCCGAGCTCCCAGTGGATCGCGTCGGTGAGCATGATCTGCTGGTCCCGCTGGAGATCCCGACGATCCTGCCGCCGCTCGACGAGCCTGAGCAGCGCGCTCACTGCAACGAACGGAATCGCTGCCATTACAAAGATCCCGACCAGGGTTGTCATGTGCTCCCTCCTTGTGCTCACTAAGACACCGGAGGGCCGCGCGCGTGAAACGCGCGTCGAGACTACGCGGAGAGCGGGTGGAGGTCCGGCCGGCAGGTCGTGCAGGGAGTGAGACCGACAGCCTCGGCGTGCCCGCGCGAGCCGAAGAGGGTGAGCTGGGCCATCGGCTCCTGCGACAGCGAGCCGCACGTCGGCAGGCAATACTCGGTGTACCCCTCGAAGAGGACGTACATGTTGCCGCGCTCGATCCTGTGGGCGCGGAGGCCTACCGGCACACCCTCGAGCGAGAGCAGCCGCTCCTTGAGCCCGATCTTGCTTCCGGCATAGCCGGTCAGGTCGCCGCCGCTGCCGATCACGCGATGGCACGGGATGGCGATCGGTATGGGATTGCGGCGGAGCGCCTGGGCGACGGCGCGCACCGATGTGGGGGCGCCGATGCGCCGCGCGATCCCGGCATAGGACGTGATGGCGCCATACGCCAGCTGCGCCGTGGCCGCGAGCACGCGCCGCTGGAAATCACTCCCCGCCCAGCGGAGGTCGAGCGGCCAGCTGAGCCGGGTGCTCCGGGCGCTCAGATAGTCGAGGAGCTCCCGGTACGTCGCCTCGACCGCGGCCTTGTCCTCCACCGCCTCGTCTCCGGCCAGGCGAGCCAGATGCGCCCGCGCCGCGCCCTCCGAATCGAGATACCTGACCATCGAGACGCCCAGCTCGGAGCGGGCAATGAGGATCTTGCCCAGCGGCGAGGGAAAGATGCCGTAGGCGACCATGCGCGACCGGATGTCGGCCAACCGGGATTCGAGCTCGGCCCGCGACAGCGTGGGGTCGGCCCCGGCCAGGGGCGCACGGCGGAGATCCGCCACCATGCCCTCGAGCACGCGATAGCGCTCGAGCGCGTTGCGGCAGCCACGGCAGATGGCCACGTGCCGCTCGACACCTCGCGCCGCCGAGGCTCCGGCCTCGCCCGCGGCCACGGCCACCAGGTCGGGTTCGATCTCACGGCAAGTCTTATTCTCGGGATTCATGGCTGTCGCTCCGTGTTGACGACCTCGAGATCATCCAGTCCCCGGCGAATCTTCCGCAGGGCTTGAAAGACATGCGCCCTGGCGCTCTCCGCCGAGCAGTCGAGGCTCTTACCGATGGCGTCGTAATCGAGCTCGTGGACCTTCCGCATGGTAAAGGCCAGGCGCTGCTTGAGCGGCAGCGCGGTAACGATCCGGTCGATCCGGGCGCCCGCCTGGCTCGCGATCGCCTCCCCCTCGGGCCAGGACGACCCTCGCTCCGAGGCGCCGGCCGCCGCCATGACCATGGCCTGGCGCCGCCGCCCCTCCGCCCGGAAGTGATTGCGGTAGAGGTTGGTGGCGATGGTGAAGAGCCACGCCCTGACGTTGGCGTCCGGGGGCAGCGATCGGTACGCGTTGTACGCTCTCACGAAGGTCTCCTGGGACAGGTCGTCGGCATCGCTCGGGCGAGAGGTCGCCCGCACGAGATAGCGGTGTATCTCGGCATGGTGCGCGGCCACGACACTCTCGAAGGGGTCCTCGGTCATGTCCCTGACCATGAGACACCGTAGCCCGGCCGTTGTGAAATGGCCAGAACCCCCGCCCCACTCCCCACGGTGTGGTCCCGCGCCTTTGACGGTCCCGCGAGCCAGTAGCCGCCGCCTCTGAGTGTCAGCGCCGGGTGCGGGCCGCTGCCCGAAGGCGCACCGTCTCCTCCGGCACGATCGTCCACGTGCGGTCGTCGATCGCCACGCCGTACTCCCGTCGCGCGTACGGGACGCTGATCTTCTCCTCCAGCACGTCCCGCAGCACGCGCTCGGGATCGCGCTCGAAGGGATCGCCCCAGCCGCCGGCGCCGGCCAGCTCGTGGCGGTAGACATCGCCATGCCGCACGGTGAGCGTGCACTTGGCCGGCAGCTCGCGGCTGTCCGGCCCCGGGTTCAGGACATTGCGCGACGGCGTCCCCGGGTGCCCGCCGGCCAGTCCATAGGGCAGATGATGGCGGCGGTCGGTGCGGAGCTGGAGCGTGCCTTCCGCCTCCAGGAAGCGGTACTGGCGCTCAAGCGCCAGGCCGCCGCGGAACTTGCCGGGGCCGCCCGTGTCGGGCAGGTAGCCGTAGCGCTCGATCATCAGCGGGTACTCGGATTCGATGATCTCGACGGGATTGTTGGAGAAGTTCACGACGGAGCTGCTGCACGCGTCCACGCCGTCCCTGGTCGGACGGCCTCCCCAGGAGCCAAAGAGGAACTCGAGGAAGACGAAAGGTCGGCGCTCGGCGTCGTAGCCGCCGAAACTCACGCCCGTGTCGCCTCCCACTTCGCACGCGAAGACCCGGTCGGGCGCGATCTGGGCGAGGGCGCCGAACACGGCATTGGCCATGCGGAAGCCGGTGAGGCCGCGGGCGGCGACGGCGGCGGGCATGACGGGGTTGACCACGGTGCCCGGCGGGGCGATCACCTCGATCGGGCGGAAGTAGCCCTCGTTGTTCGGCGGCGCGCCGCCCACCAGGGGGCGCACGCACGCGTAGACGGCGGACTTGGTGAAGGGCAGCGGCGAGTTGATGGCGCCCTTCACCTGCGGCGCCGAGCCCGTGAAGTCGGCGACGAGGCGGTCGCCGGCGACGGTGATGGCGACGGTGATCGGAATCGGATCGGGATCGATGCCGTCGTCGTCCATCCAGTCCGTGAACGTGTAGCGGCCGTCGGGCATGGCGGTGATGGCATTGCGGGCCAGCCGCTCGGCCTGCTCGAGCAGCGCCGTCGTGCACGCCGCGAAGCGCTCGCAGCCGTACTGCTCGGCCAGCTTCACGTAGCCGCGCTCGCCCGTGAGGCAGGCGGCCACCTGCGCGCGCACGTCGCCGAGCACCTGGCGTGGCACGCGCACGTTGCGGTCGATCAGCTCGAACACCGCGTCCACCGGCTTGCCCGCGGCGAAGAGCCGGAGCGGCGGGATGCGCAGGCCCTCCTGGAAGATCTCCGTCGCGTCGCAGCCGTTGCCCCCCGGCGTCTTGCCGCCCACGTCGAGCTGGTGCCCGATGCTCGCGGACCAGCCGGCGAGGCGCGCGTCCGCGAAGATAGGCTTGAAGATGTAGAAGTCGGGCAGATGCGTCCCCCCCTCGTACGGATCGTTCAGGATGAACACGTCGCCAGGCTCGAGGCTCCCGTCGAACTTGCGTCGCACGTGCGCCATCGCGTCGGGGATGGAGCCCAGGTGCAGTGGCAGCGTGAGGCCCTGGGCGATCAGGCGGCCGTCGACATCGCAGAGGGCGCACGACATGTCCATGGCGTTCTTGAGATTGTTCGAGTACGCGGTGCGCACGAGCGCGATGGCCATCTCGTCCACGATCGCGTCCAGGCCGTTCTTCACCAGCTCGAGGAGAATCGGGTCGCTCAGATCACGGGCGCTCATCGCGTGCCTCCGGTGGAGATGACGATATTGCCGTGGGCGTCCAGGCGGGCGGCGCAGCCCGGCGGGATCAGCGTGGTGGCGTCGTACTCGTCGACGAGCAGCGGCCCAGGTCGGGGCGTCGCATCGAGCGCCGCCCGTCTGATGACGGGCGTCGCGATCTCGCCATGGGCGGGGCCGAAGTATGCGCGACGATCTCCGCCCGGCACCGTGCGATCCGCCTCGAGCCGGATCGCCGCGCGGTCGGCGGGACGGAGCACGCGCGCGGTGAGCCGAAGGTTCACCATCTGGATGGGATCGCCTTCCGCCTTGTGGCCGTAGGTTCGCTCATGCTCGACGCCAAAGCTGGCGGCGAGCTGACGCAGGGCCTCGTCGGTCCAGGCCGGGGGCAGCGGCACCGTCAGCTCGAAGGATTGCCCCTGGTATTTGAGGTCGACGGCCCGCTCGATCTCCACCTGCGCGCGGCTCCCTTCGCCGCGCAGGAGCGCCTCGGCCTCGCGCCCGAGCTCCCCCACCGCGGCGGCAATCTCCGACGGCTTCGTGCCGACGAGCGGCCGGAGGAAGGTCTTGACCAGGTGATGCTCCACCGCGGCCTCGAGGAGGCCGAGCGCGCTGAAGACACCGGGCGCGGGCGGGATCAGGACCGTGCCGATCTCGAGCGAGCGGGCCATCTCGGCGGCGAAGAGCGGGCCGTTGCCGCCGAACGCCACCAGCGTGAACTCGCGCGGGTCGCGTCCGCGCTCGATGGTGACCGCGCGCACCGCGCGCGCCATGCCCGCGCACCCGAGCAGGTAGACGCCGTGGGCGGCGTCGGCCACGCCGATCCCGAGCGGCGTGGCGATCTGCGCGGCGAGGGCTCGGCGGGCTTTCCCGGCGGCCAGGCGGAGGCCGCTCGGCAGGCGCTCGGGGTGCAGGTACCCGAGCGTGACGTTGGCGTCGGTGAGCGTGACTTCCGTGCCGCCCTGGTCGTAACAGACGGGGCCGGGCACCGCGCCGGCGCTCCGCGGGCCGACGTGGAGCGCGCCCGCGCCGTCCACGCTCACGATGCTCCCGCCGCCGGCGCCCACCTCTGCGATGTCGATGGCGGGCACGCGCAGCAGGAAGCCGCCGCCCTTGTTCAGCCGGCTGCCCTGCGACATCGAGCCGCCGATCTCGAATTCACCCGTGCGCTTGATCTCGTATCCCTCGATGATGGAGGCCTTCGCGGTGGTGCCGCCCATGTCGATGCTCAGCGCGTTGGGCTCGCCGATCGCGCGGGCGAGCGCGGCGGTGGCGATGACGCCGGCGGCGGGCCCCGACTCGATCACGTGCACGGGGCGCTGGCGCCCGCCCTCGGCCGTCATGACGCCGCCGTTGGACTGCATGATGAGGAGCGGCGCGGTGGCCTCCAGCTTGCGCAGCTCGCCCTCAAGGGAGGCCAGATAGCGGCCCATCACGGGCATCACGTAGGCGTTGGTGACGGCGGTGCTCGTGCGCTCGAACTCGCGCATCTCGGGCAGGATCTCGGACGAGAGCGTGAGCGCCACGTGGGGCGCCCGCTCGCGGATCATCGCCCCCACCTCGACCTCGTGGCTGGGGTTGGCGTAGGCGTGAAGGAAGCAGACGGCGATCGATTCCACGCCCTCGGCGACCAGGCGCTCGATGGCGGCGGCCGCGCCCTCCCGGTCCAGCGGCGTGACCACCTCGCCGCGGTGATTCATGCGCTCGCGGATCTCGCGGCGCCACCGGCGGGGCACCAGCGGCGCCGCGCGCTCGAAGTCGAGGTCGTAGAGCCGCGAGAGGCGCAGGCGGCCGATCTCGAGCAGATCGCGGAAGCCCTCCGTGGTCAGGAGGCCGGCGCGCGCGCCGCGGCGCTCGAGGATGGCATTGGTGGCCACGGTGGTGCCGTGGATGATCTCGCCGAGGTCGCGGGCCGGGATGCCGGCGTGGGCCGTCAGCTCGCGGATACCGGTGATGATGGCGAGGGCGTAATTGGCCGTCGTCGACAGCACCTTGCAGGTACGCGCGACGCCGTCGGGCGATACGAGGACGAGGTCGGTGAAGGTGCCCCCCACGTCGACTCCCAGGCGATACCTCATCTCAGGCGCTCCCGAGGGCGGCGAACGTTCGCGGTGAGCGGCGCGGCAAGGGCCGCCCGATCTCTTCGTTCTCGTGAAAGGCAAAGACGTAATCGGTCCAGCCTGTGCGGGAGAGCGTCCGATGGGAGCCCGACTGTCGTCTCACAGCCCGCCCGATCCTGAGGAGGGCTGCCAGCACCCGTCGAGCACGGGTGCTCGGCCACGCGCTCATGCCGCTGCGAAGGAAATACTCAGAAGCTGAGGGCCAGCTTCGCCGTGCTCCAGCCGTTCAGCAACCACTCGGAGGGCCAGAGCCTGGACCTTCGAGACTGCGGCCTCCTGGCTCGGGCCATAGGCCAAGACGCCGGGAAGCTCAAGGACCTCGGCCAGCCAGCGTCCATCCTCTTCCTGCTCCACCTCGATCTTGAAGGTAATCACGCGGTCACGGCCTCCAGGGCCCGATTATACGACTTCTCGCCAGACTCTCGGCTCTGCCGGTAGCCGGCAACGGTGTGCGTCCAAGGCTCGCAAGGTGCCGCCCCCATCGACTCCCAGGCGATAGCTCATGCGGATCTCCTGAGGCCCGCGAGGCCCCGCGGGAAGTAGATGACCAACACCATGATGACGAAGCCCACCGCGACCAGGTTGTACACGACGCCGATGAAGCGCAACCCCTCGTAGAGGCCGTAGAGCAAGAGCGCGCCGAGCGCCGAGCACCGGGCCCCAGAGCGTCCCGAGGAACGTCCGCCGCGTAGTCACGGGATCACCCTGTCCATGAAAAGGCGTTCTGAGCTTATCGTCCGAGGGCGGAGTGGTCAGGCGACGGCCGGGCTGCCTGCGCCAGCGGGTGCAGCACGTCGATCGCCCACACCACGTCGAGCGGTTCCCCGAGCCAGCCGGGGAGCCCCGTCCGCGCGGTGAGGTAAAGCCCCTGCGCCTCGTGATCCACCCGGAGCGTCGCGACCGGATCTGTGGGCACTGCGGCCGGTGCCGGTACGTCGGGTAGCGGCCGACCGTCGGGCCACCGGAAGGCGAGCGCCCCGTCGGGCCCACGCGCGACCTGGAAGCCTTCTTCGTGCACCGCGCGATGGTGCCGTCGACATTATGCCGATATCGGCGTAGCGACACAGCAGGGCGAGATTCGAGAGCGTCGTGGGCCCGCCATGGGCCCAGTGACGGAGATGATGCCCCTCGGCGAAGCGGCCGTGGCAGCCCGGGAAACGACACCCTCGGTCCCGATGGGCCAGGGCCCGTCTGAGCGCTGGGGGAATCGTCCGGGTCCGCGCCCCGATCTCCACCACGCGGCCCTCGGCATCGTGGCGCATCACCACGCGGCTGGCATCGCAGGCCAGGCGCTGCGACGTCTCCGCGGAAACGCGCGCGCCCTCCTCGAGGATCGACTGCCCCGGTTGCTCGGAATCCGCCAGCACTGGGGCGTCGACGTGGACCACTACCTGGTAGCGTTCCCCCGGCGTGCCGGGATCGAGCCCGTGATGCAGCGCCGTCACCGCGAGGAGGGCGAGGGCATCGGCCTGCTTCTGGCCCAGGGTCGGCGTTGGCCAGTCCTGTGACGTTCCCGCCGGGCCTGGCGAGGCTCACGACGTGGCCGGTCCCTTCTGGATCTGCATGCACCACGAAGACGATGGGGATCGAGGATGTTGCCGCTTTCGCGAGCTGCACATATATGGAGCTCTTTGCCAGGATCAGGTCCACCTTGAGCCGAACCAAGTCGGCCGCGAGTTCTGGGAGCCGAGCGAAGTCGGCCCGGCATCGACCTCAGGCGTAGAAGAGCTGGTTGGTGAAGTCGTCCGCGCTGAGCCGGCCGAGAAGTCGCCCAAGTCGCACGGTCAGGTCGCCCGGAAGACGACGCCGGGCAATGATGATACCCGCGTGCCGCCGACCGGACTCAATCCACTGGCGATGTAGACGCTCGAAGTCCGCCCGGTTGTGCGTGAGGGGGATCCGGTCTGCGTCTGCAGCAGCCTGCAATTGATGCACATCGACATGCCCCAGATGCCCGGCATCCCGAGCTGTCGTCACCGGGAAGCCGCGGGCGCGCAGCATCGCTGCGAGCACCACGGAAACATCCTCGTCGCAATAGAGGGCTGCCGGTCGGCTAGGCATCCGGACGGGAGAGCGGGTGCGCGATATCGTCCGGGACGTGATTCCGGTCGCTGTACTGCTGGATCTCGGCCTGGTGGTCCGCGTAGTAGCTCAGTGCGTCGAACACCTGGGCAAGCGTGAGATGGGATAGGTGGGTGGGAATCTCCTCAGGGGCGACGCCAAGGCGCCAGAGCTCCACGACCGCGCGCACAGGGACGCGTGTTCCTACGATGGTGGGCTCACCGCTGAGGATGTTGTCGTCGCGGACAATGTAGTGATGCTCCGTGCTCGTCGTCCTGGCGCCGCAGTTTCACCTCCGGTCTCGCGCGTCATGCGCTCCTCGGATCCTCGGGTAGTGTCTCACGTGCTGCGGCCCCGGGCCAGTCTCTCGGGTCGGGACGTCGGCCGCTACGGCATGCTGGCCGTCGGTCTTCGCGGGATCGGGGTATCGCTTCAGTAGCCCGGCGACAGCCTGCCGCCTGGCAAACCAGGCGCTGACTCGGTACCCTCAGCGATGGGGTACCCGTGACGACCACGAATCGCCCGCCCGCTTCCGACCGCACGGCCTGGCGGATCCACCGGGAGGTCGCGATGCTGGCCGGATGGGGGCGCGCGATCCTGCTCCAGCTCGCCCACCCGCTGGTTGCCCAGGGCGTCGCCGACCACAGCCGCTTCGCCTCGGCCCGCCGGGGGCGCGTGAGGCGGCTCGAGCGCACGCTCCGCGGCATGCTCGCGCTGACCTTCGGCACGGCCGAGGAAGCCGCGGAGGCAGCGGCCGGAATCAACAAGATCCACGACCGGGTGAACGGGCGCCTCCGCGAGGGCGCCGGCGTGTTCGCCGCGGGCACCGGCTATAGCGCGCACGATCCTGCCCTGCTGGTCTGGGTCCATGCGACGCTGGTGGACAGCTTCCTACTCACCTACGAGCGCTTCGTCGCGCCGCTCTCACCCGCTGAGCGCGACCGCTACTGCCGCGAGGCCGGCGGAGTCGCGCCCCTCCTGGGCATTCCGCCGGATGCGCTGCCCCGGAGCACGGGCGAGCTGACGGCGTACATGGAGCGCATGCTATCAAGCGGCGAGATCGTCGTCACCGCGACGGCGCGGTCGCTCGCGCGTGAGGTGCTCTCTCCCGGGCTCCCCTGGCCCGCGCGCCCGCCCCTGGCATTCGCGCGGCTGGCTACCGTGGGCCTGCTGCCGCCGCCGATCCGCGAGGTCTACGGCTTCGAGTGGTCGCCGCGCAGGGAGCGCGCGCTCCGCTTGCTGAGCGCCGCGGCTCGGAAGAGCCTCCCGTTCCTCCCGCCCCTCGTGCGTCACTGGCCGGCCGCTCGGAGGGCGCCCCGGCGCGAGCGGGACGGCGAGACCCCGTAGCCCTGCGGACGTGACAGGGCGAGGAAACTGCCTACGCTGGACCGGTGCTCTATGATGAGGGCGGGGGCCCGAGCCCCCCTTGTCACCCACACACCGGGAGATCCCATGAAGACTCACGTGCTGGTCTTGGTCATCGGCATTGGCCTGGTCGCGACACCCGCCGCAGCGCAGCTAGACCAGCTCCTCAAGGGCATGGGCATAGGCCAGCAGGGCGGGCTGTCCGAGGGCAAGGTCGGCGCCGGGTTGACGGAGGCCCTCCAGGTCGCCACCGACAAGTCGGTCAGCCTCACCGGGCGGCCCGACGGATACTTCAGCAATGCGGCGATCAAGATCCTGATGCCCGAGAAGCTCCAGACAGTGGAAAAAGGCCTGCGGATGGTCGGCTACGGCCCGCATGTGGACGAGTTCGTGCTGAGCATGAACCGCGCGGCGGAACGGGCTGCGCCGGCGGCCAAGCAGATCTTCATCGACGCGATCACCGGCATGACCTTCGACGACGCGAAGAAGATCCTCAGCGGCGGCAACACGGCCGCCACCGAGTTCTTCAAGGCCAAGACGACGGACAGTCTCACGGCGGCCTTCAAGCCGGTCGTGGACAAGACAATGGGCGAAGTCGGCGTGACGCGCCAGTACCAGGAGCTGATGGGGCGTTTCGACGCCATCCCCTTCGCGCGGTCGCAGACCTTCGACATCGACGGATACGTGACCAAGAAGGCGCTCGACGGCCTCTTCCACGTCGTGGGAGAGCAGGAGACGCTCATCCGCACGAATCCGGCGGCGCGGACCACGGCGCTGCTGCAGGAAGTCTTCGCCAGGAAGTAACCCGTCGAAAGGACGAGCCGCCGGGAATCGCCGTCAGAAGACCGCGATGGGGTTGACGGGCGAGCCGGTGACGTTCTTCAGACGCAGGGGTGCGACGGTCAGCAGGAACTCCCAGCGCGTGCGCTCGGCAGCCGCGCGCGCCACGTCTTCGAGGTTCATGTTGTCGATCAGCCAGAGCCCCATGGCGACGAGCGCGACGACGTGGAAGGAGTTGCCGAGGGCGGGGTACGGCAGGGGCGCGATGTCGTTGTGCGTGTCCGTGCCGATCATGGCGACGCCCCGCTCGCGGAGCCACGG
>ORMF010397164.1_pt1 | contig 25146 bp, 18 predicted proteins | sample 1779871 | NCBI WGS metagenome assembly ORMF01 (sample SAMEA104232316, study PRJEB22302) | groundwater metagenome | biome: forest; feature: aquifer; material: groundwater | place: USA | collected 2011-08-07 | depth 5.4 m | reverse complement strand
GAAGGAGTGACGGCGAGCGGAGCAGCGGGACGAGCCATGACGTGTTAGACGCATCATGAGCTCTCGTTATTCATCGCAGTTCGCGAACGTCACACTAGCTTCGCGGCGGTTCACAGCACGTGCGCACCGCCTCGAGAAGCTCAGTCGGATCGATCGGTTTTTCGAGATAGGCATTGGCGCGCGTCGCGGGCGGGGCCGCCGCCGTGTCCAGAACCGCCGACACGACGACGACTGGGATGTCCGTGAGTCGTGGATCCATCCGTTGCTCGGCGCAGAATTGCCAGCCGTCCATGATCGGCATCATCAGGTCGAGAACGATGACCGCCGGCATGCGATCGCCGCAGCTCGCGAGGTAATTCAAAGCCTCTCGGCCGTTAGAGCACGCCACGACGCTGTATCCCGCGTCTGCGAGGATTCGCACGGTGGTGGCTCGGAGGTCCGGTTCGTCGTCGACGACGAGCACGTCCGCGATGGCGGCCTCGCGGCGGCCCGTCCGCGCACCTTCGAATCCCTCCTCCCGCGGGTCGATGGGGGTCATGCGATGTCTCTCCTCGAAACAGTCTGCGCGCTCTCGTACCTTGTGTTCGATCCTACCACGCACGGCGAGGTGGCCTTGCATCCCACGCAGCGATTATCGACGTCCGCATGCCGGGCACGACGACGTGCGCCGATCTCACCGATCTCGCGCAGCCGCGTTTCGGCGGCATTTGGCTGGGCTACGGCTTCACGATGGCCCGCGCGACGATTCTCGCGGCGCCGCGGGCCACGCGCGCACTGGGAATGTGCGGAACGCCGGCGGCGGACGGTGGCGTGGGGGGACGAGGGTGAAGACGAGGTGAGCGTGATGGACGCGCCCGACCTCGACCACGACCACGGTCTGCCGCCGCGTGGCGAGCAAACATGCCGCGTGGTAAGGACCGCGCCATGCGAATTCCGTCGCTGACCGATCGTGCCGTCTTGGAGTTGGAGAACCGCTCCACACTGAACAATCGCGTCGCGCGGCTCGTGGTGCTCGTGTCGCGCGTCACGCAACCACGGATGCAACTTGCGATCGGCGGCGCCGTGGCCGGAGTGGACGCAGGGTGGAGGCGGAACACGGTGGACCTCGACGTATTCGCGCGGCCGACGAGCGCGAAGCGTCTGGTCAAGAGCCTCGCCGCGGTGGGCATGCGTACCTTCTGGATCACCGACGCGCACGCCGTCGCATGGCTGCGCGAGGACAACGAGAATGAGATCGCAGCGGGCGAGTCGCCCTCGATCCGCATCGACGTGCTCAGCACGCTTTCCGAACCCGAGGCGAGCGCGATCCGAACGGCTGTGAAGCCCCGCGCCCTCGGCGTGCCGGTGAAAGTCTTTCGACCGGATTACCTCACCGCGATCAAGTTTCTCGCGGCCCGGCCACTGGACCTCGTGGACTTCGACGAGTTGATCCTCCTCGGCGTCGACCCGGAGCGCGTGCGCTACCTCGTGGCAACCGCGGACGCGTCTCGCTCCGCCGCGGTCGCATCGCGAATCCGGAAGTTGCTCAAACCGCCGTCGGGCGTCGCGGAATCGAGATCGCCTTATCTCAGTCGGCACGGGTTTCATCAGGCGTTCGCCGCTGCGATGGCCCGAAGCGGCCGTACGCCCGGCCGGTCGGCGAGGAATCCGTAGTCCGCGATCGGTGGCCAACGCCGGTCGGGATCGTCCCGCGCGGACGCTACTTTCGTCGCGTGCGCGCAATCCGTCCGAGCAGCGCACTCGCCCAGCGATCGTCGATGCCCAATCGCCGCTTCGCTGCGCCGTACACGCGGAGCATTGCGTTGTCCGCAGCGATTGCGACACCGCGCAACCCGTCGCCAGGCCGCGCGCGATAGTGCGTGGCGCGGCTCGCGTGGTCCTTCGCGTCGTCGGTGTAGTAGTAGAGGGCGAGCGACCGGCGACTCACGTTCTCCGGCGTGCGAAGCGGGTCGGGGTGTCCATGCACGGCACGGTCGGTGTCGAACAGCACCGCGCGATTGAACACCGGCACAACGCGACGAACGCACGCGCGAACGGACGGGTCCCACATCTGCAATTCACCGCCCCAGTGCTCGTCCCACGGGTCGTTGAGATACACGAGCAAGTTCAGTCGTCGCCGCCAGTTCGCGCGATGCGGGTGCACGGTGAAATCCGTGTGGAGATTGAGAAACCCGTCGCGCTCCGTGCGGTGCAGCCCGCCGCCTTCGAGCGAGGGATCCGCGAGCAAGCCGTCGATACCCGTAAGCGCGCTGAGCGCGGCGAGGAACTCGTCGGAATTCAGATCGTCGATCGCCATCCGCGTGGCCACGCCGAACTGCGCCCGATCGCGCATCCCGAACTTGTGCTCGTTGACGTGCGTGTAGTGAATCCACGATGCGGCATCTTCAGACGGAAACTCAACCGCGAGTGCGGACGCGAGCGGGCCCGGCAAGAAGTTGTCGATCACGACGTGCGAATACGGCAACGCGGACCGAAACGAATCACGCAGCGGCGCCAGGCGTTCGCGCCAACGTGCGGACTCGGCTGGGCCTGGCGAAGCGGCGAACACTCTAACGATCCGATCGGTCCGACCGGTATACTTCGCGCGGTGCCGAACGTCACGCTGGCCTCGGGACGGCAATCGCGCGCGCCGCATGTCCCGACGAACGAACTGAACACCGAATGACCCTCGACGAAGAAGTGATCGACGCCGCGACGCCTTCGGGCCCGATGCGGGTGTACGTCTATCGCCCGGCAGGCGGGTCGTCCCGTGCGCATCCGGGGCTGGTGCTGTACTCCGAGATCTATCAACAGACTGGGCCGATCAAGCGATCGGCGCTGCGGTTTGCGAGTCACGGGTACGTCGTCGCGGTGCCCGAAGTCTTTCACGAGCACGAGCCACTGGGGACGGTTCTCGCGTACGACCAAGAGGGAACCGCCCGCGGCAATCAGTACAAGTACGGCACGGCGCTGTCGACGTTCGATGCCGACATCGATTGCGTCTTGAAGGTTCTGTCCGGGCATCCCGCGTGCGACGGCAGCCTCGGCGCGGTGGGATTTTGCATGGGTGGCCATCTTGCTTATCGCGCGGCGATGGACCCGAGGGTTCTTGCGACGGCGTGCTTCTACGCGACGGACATCCACTCCGACACGCTCGGCCGCGACAAGAAGTCCGACTCGCTCGCCCGCACGTCCGAGATTCGCGGCGAGCTGATGATGCTCTGGGGACGTCAGGACCCACACATCTCCGAAGACGGTCGCGCCCTGGTCCGTGCGCGGCTGCGCGAGGCAGGGACGAACGTCACGTGGCACGAGTTCAACGCGGCGCACGCGTTCATGCGCGACGAGGGACCGCGCTACGATCCAGCACTCGCGACACTGGGATACGCGCTCGCGCTCGAGATGTTCGACCGACGATTGCGGGGGTGGGTGGCGGCCGAACGTTCGTCGTCCCCCCCCCCCCGCCATCGCGAGTAGCCGCTGGTGCGCTTCTTCCCACCGCGCGTACAGCGCCGCGAGTTCGGCCTGCTCCGCTCGCTGCGCGTCGGCGATCTCTCGCGCCCGGACGAAGTCGCCGTACACGTCCGGATCGGCGAGCAGCGCGTCGTGCGCCGGCTGATTCGCTTCGAGCATCGCGATGCGCGCCTCGATCGACGAAATCTCCTTCTTGAGCGGCCCCTCGAGCGCGCTTCGATTCTGCCGCGTGTCGGCCTTCGTGCGCCGCGGACTCTTGTCTTTGTCCCTGGACGCGCGCGTTGTCGAATCCGGCGCCGCTGGACGCTGTGAGCCGCGGGCCTCCTCGTTTGCGCGCTGCCGGAGGTGCTGCAGGTACTCCTCGAGATTGCCGGGATAGCGCACGACGGTGCGGTCGCGCACGTCCCACACATCGGTCGCGAGCTGATGGAGGAAGCTGCGATTGTGCGACACGAAGAGCAGCGTACCGCCGTAGCCCTTGAGCGCCTCGATCAGTGCCTCGGACGAATCGAGGTCAAGATGGTTCGTCGGCTCGTCCATGACGAGAAAGTTCGTGGGCACGAGCAGCAACTTCGCCAGTGCGACCCGCGCGCGTTCGCCGCCGGACAGCACGCCGATGGGCTTGTCGACGTCGTCGCCGCTGAACAAGAACGAGCCGAGCACTCCGCGCACGTGGCTCTGCGGCTTGTCGGGCGAGAGCCGCGAGATTTCCTCGAGCCCCGTCCGGGCGCGATCGAGCGTCTCACCGTGGTGCTGCGCGTAGTATCCCATCGACACGTTTTGTCCGAGGGTGATTTCCCCGGAATCGAGCGGCGTTTCGCCCGCGAGGAGCTTGAGCAGTGTCGTCTTGCCGGCACCGTTGAGACCGACGACTGCAATGCGGCGATCCCGTTCGACGACGGCGTCGAGACCCTCGTAGATGACATTGTCGCCGTACGACTTGCGCACCCCGCGAAACGTCGCGACCTCGCGACCGGCACGCGGCACTTCGGGGAATCGAACGCGCACCTTGGCACGCTCTTCGAGCAGCTCCACGCGCTCGAGCTTCTCGAGCATCTTCACGCGGCTCTGCGCCTGTCGCGCTTTCGTGGCCTTCGCGCGGAAGCGTTCGACGAATGCCTCCATCGCCGCACGCTTGGTTGCGATTCCCGCTGCGCGCGCCACGAGTTGCTCGACCTCCACGGCGCGCTGCTTCTTGTACGCCTCGTAGTTCCCGACGTACTCGCGCAGACCTTCGACCTCGAGCGAGAGCACGTGATCGATCTGCCGATCGAGGAAGTCCCGATCGTGCGAAATGAGAATGAGCGCCTTCTGCGACCGTCGAAGAAACCCATCGAACCAGGCCAGCGTCGGCAGGTCGAGGTGGTTGGTGGGCTCGTCGAGCAAGAGCACGTCGGGGTCTTGGAGCAGCAACGACGCCAGGGCCGCGCGCATGCGCCAGCCGCCGGAGAATTCGGAAGTGTCCCTCTCGAGATCCGGGGTGCGGAAGCCGAGGCCTCCGAGGATTCGCTCCGCGCGATGCCGGCCGTAGCGTTCGTCGAAGTCCGCGGCCTCGACGCTGGCGTCGGACAGTTCCTGCGCGAGGTCCATCTGCTCGGCCGGGTCGGTCGCGACGGGGAGCCGTGCCTCGGCCTCGGCCATGCGAACGTCGAGCGCGTCCCGCCCCGGCACCGCGCGCAGCACCGAGTCGATCAGCGTGCCCGCAGGCAGCGCCGTGAGATCCTGCGGGAGGTACCCGACGCGCGCGTGCTTGCGAAAACCGATTGTCCCGGCGTCGGGCGTGATTTCGCCGGCGATGATCTTCATCAGGGTCGACTTGCCCGTGCCGTTCGCGCCGATGATCCCGACGCGATCGGTTGGACCCAACGCAAACTCGTCCTCGTCGAACAGCGTCTTCTTGCCGTACGCGTGCGCGAGACCCTGTACGTTCAGCAGACTCATCGTGGAGACCTGTTCGCTTGCCGCAAACTCATCGCGCGCGAAACCATTCGACGGCGTCTCGAATCGCGTCGTCCCCGGGGCGCGGAGCGTAGCCGAGTTCGCGGACCGCCTTGTCCGATGTGTAGTGTTCGCGAAGTCGCGACATGCGGATGGCGTCGACGCTCAGCGGTGGATCCCATCCCGTCGTGCGCGCGATCACTTCGGCCGCGTAGGCGATGGGGAACAGCAATCCGCGCGGCGCGCGAAACCGCGGCGGTCGGCGCCCGACGAGCGCTGCAACGCGCGCGAGAATGTCCCGCAGCGTCGTGTTTTCGCCGCCCAACACGTAGCGCTCTCCAATGCGTCCGCGCTCGAACGCGCGAACGTGCCCGTCGGCCACGTCGTCGACGTGCACGATGTTCATCCCCATGTCGACATACGCGGGCATTCGCCCGTGGACAGCATCCGAGAGCATTCGCCCGGTGGGAGTGGGTTTGATGTCCCGCGGGCCGAGCGGCGTGGCCGGGTTCACGATCACTGCGGGCAGCGCCGCGTCCGTGACACGCTCGCGTACGACCTCCTCCGCGAGAAACTTCGTGCGCTTGTACTCGCTGACCATGTCCTCGACGGTCACCGGCGTGTCCTCGTCGGTCGGCGGCCCGTCGTCGCGTGTCGCGAGCGTCGCGATGCTGCTCGTATAGACGACCCGCCGCACGCCGCCCGCGAGCGCCGCGTCCATGACGTTGCGCGTGCCGTCGATGTTGTTCCGCCGCATGACGGCCGGATCGGGCGCCCACAGTCGGTAATCCGCGGCGACGTGAAACACCGCATCGCATCCGCGAATGGCGCGATCGAGCGACGCGGGATCGGTGAGATCGCCGACGGCGATTTCCACGTCGAGTCCGGCGAGATTGTCGCGAGGCGTCTTCTCTCGCACCAGTGCGCGCACGCGATGTCCCGCGACGAGCAGCCGACGCACGACCGCCGAGCCGACGAATCCCGTTCCACCGGTGACCAGTGTTGTCACGCCGCGCGAATAGCACACCCTGCGCGAGAACGCCGCGACGGCCGGCATCACGGCCATCCGTCGCCCGACGGCGGAATCCGAGGCTCGCGCGGGGGAATTCAAAAGTTAAAAAGTTAAATAGTTAACTCCCGGATGAGTTTACCGCTTCGCGTTGGCGATTCGCTCCCGCAACTTTGCGAGATGCTCGGCGACCTTCGCTTCCCAACCGCGCGACGTCGGTGCGTAGAACGTGGCGTCGCCGAGCTTCTCGGGCAGGTACCGCTCGGGCACGAAACCCTCGGGACTCGATCCGGCGTTCGTGTAGCCCGAACCGTAGCCCCACGACTTCATCGCTGCCGTCGGCGCGTTTCGCAATCGCATCGGCACCGGCAGCGCGCCCGACCGCGCGATCTCCTCGCGCACCGACGCGAGCGCGTCGTACGCCGCGCGCGACTTCGGCGCCACGGACAGATAGATCACGGCGTGGGCCAACGGGATGAGTCCCTCCGGCACGCCCAGACGCTGAAACGCATGATCGGCCGCCGTGGCCATCTCGAGCGCCCGCGGATCCGCGAGACCGATGTCTTCCGAAGCGAAAATCAACATCCGCCGCAGCAGAAACAGTGGATCGTCCCCCGCGTCGATCATCCGAATGCACCAATACAGCGCCGCGTCCGGATCGCTTCCCCGCATGCTCTTGATGAACGCCGACGACAGGTTGTAGTGCTCTTCACCGTCCTTGTCGTACCGCAGCGTGCGTTCGCGCGTGGCGCGCTCGACGTCGGCCATGGCAGCGTGCGTCGCCCCCCGCGCAAGCGTTTCGTCCGCAAGATGCTCGAGCAACGTCAGCGCCCGCCGCGCATCGCCGTCTGCAAACCGCGCGATCGCATCGAGTGCTTCGTCATCGACGACGAGCCCTCGTTCCCCGAGCCCGCGCTCAGGATCCGCGACGGCACGCCGCAAGAGCACACACAGTTCGTCCGTGCCGAGCGGGTCGAGACGGACGACCTGGCAGCGCGACAATAGCGCGGCGTTGACGGCAAACGAGGGGTTCTCGGTCGTCGCGCCGATGAGCGTTACCGTCCCCGTCTCCACGTGCGGCAAGAGCGCGTCCTGTTGTGCCTTGTTGAACCGATGGATCTCGTCGACGAACAGCACCGTCCGCCGCCCCGCGCTCTTCTCGGCCTGGGCGAGCTTCACGATGTCCCGAATGTCCGCCACGCCCGCGAGCACGGCCGACAGCGACTGAAACCGCGCGTTGGAGTGCGCCGCGACGATTCGCGCGACGGTGGTCTTTCCGCACCCCGGGGGTCCCCACACGATCATGCTCGGTGCGCGATCCGCGCGAATGGCCGCGCCGATCGACGTGTCGGGCCCGACGCGTGTCGCGTGCCCGACGAGTTCGTCGAGCGTCCGCGGCCGCATTCGATCGGCCATCGGCCCAGGCGCGCTCACCGCATGATCGGCAGCCGCTTCGGCCCCGCGACCGGCGCCACGCCGCCATACAGCGCGTTCAACTCCATCGTGACGCGGTCGGCGAGCTTCGCCGCGATCTCGGTGAACACCTTTGCCACGCTCGACTCGGGCTGCGCTTGGACCACCGGCGTTCCGTTGTCACCCCACTCGCGCACGCTCGTGTCGATCGGGACGAGTCCGAGCAACGGTGCCTTGGCGTGCGCCGCCGCTTTTTCGCCACCGCCGCGCCCGAAAATTTCGTTCCGATTCCCGGCCGCGTCGACGAAGTAGCTCATGTTCTCGACGATCCCAAGAATCGGCACGTTCAACTTCTGGCACATGGAAATCGCCTTGTAGACGTCCATCAGCGCCACTTCTTGCGGCGTCGTCACGACGACGGCGCCGGTCACCTTGACCTTCTGCGCCATGGTCAGCGCGACGTCCCCCGTCCCCGGCGGCATGTCGAGCACGAGGTAGTCGAGTTTGCCCCAATTCACGTCTTTCAAGACCTGCATGAGCGCGCCGTGCAGCATCGGGCCGCGCCACACGACGGCCGTCTTCGGGTCCTCCAGCAAGAACCCGATCGACATGATCTTCACGCCGAACCGCTCCATCGGCTCGATGCGCTTGCCGTCGGAACTCATCGGTCGCCCGTCGATTCCCATCATCGTCGGGATGCTCGGCCCATAGATGTCCGCGTCGAGCAGACCGACCTTCGCACCCGCACGATGCAGCGCCATCGTGAGATTCGCTGCGACGGTGCTCTTGCCGACTCCGCCCTTGCCCGCCACCACCATGATCACGTTCTTCACGTCCGGACACGGATCGTCGCCCGCCACCTGCCGCATCCGCACGTTGGACGTGAACACGATCTCGACGTCTGCCGCGCCCGCGTCCGCCGCCGTCCCGCGAACGGCCTTCTCGATCGCCCCGCGTCCGGCGGTTGCCGGCGACGTGAGTTCGACCGAGAGGGTCACGTGCCCACCGTCGATCACGACGTCCTTCACCATGCCGAGTTCGGCGTACGACTTGCCCGTGCCTGGATCGGTCAGGGTCCCCAACTTGGTCCGCAGCGCTTCTCGGTCGACGTTCATCGGCGCTGTGCGTAAGCGTACGCGCCCCGCGCGTCAACCCTGGGAGCACCGACCGTCGAACGCCCGCAGCCCAACGCGCATCCACCGACTCGCGAACGATTCCGTTGCAACCGGCGTTCAGGTATACCGTCGCGCGTCATGGCCGAGCGCCGTCGAGACGAACCCGCGAAGTCCGCCGTGTCCGACGCACCGCCCGCCGTGGAAACCCCTCCCGCCGCGCGCGCGGCGCCACGCCCGGGCCGCGTTGCCGTCGCGATCTACGCCGTCTGCACGATCGTGTACGCGATCTTCGCCGCCGAACGACTGCGCACGCATTCGCCCGACAACCATTTTTCGTACCTCGCGGACTCGTTCCTGCACCGCACGTTGGCAGTTCGGTGTCCGCCCGCGGAAATCGCCCGAAACGCTTGCCCGCCCGGCGGCGGCGGCAACGACTGGGCGCGCTACTGCCGCACCGACGTCAACCGCGCGACGGGCGAGACGCGTCAGAACTGCCGCTGGTTCGTCGCGTTCCCGTCGTTCCCGGCCGTCGTGTACATGCCGTTCGTCGCGATGTTCGGTCGCGATTTTCCCAACCGTGCGCTCGACGTCGCGCTGGGCGGCCTCGCGCCGGCGCTGCTGTATCTGCTGCTCGAACGGCTCTCGCGCGCGGGTCGATCGAAGCGCTCCTGGCGCGAAAACGTCGGTTTCTCCGCGCTGTTCGCGTTTGGCACGGTGTACTTCTTCTCGGCCGTTCAGGGTTCGGTCTGGTTTACGGCACACGTCGTGGGCGCCTCACTCATGGTCGGCTACGTGGCGTGCGCGCTCGACGCGGAGCGACCGCTCTTGGCGGGAGTGCTTCTCGGCATGGCCCTGCATACGCGTGCGAGCATGGTGTACGCGTCGGTGCTCTTCGGACTCGAAGCCTTGCGCGTCGCACGCATGCCCGACGCGGTGAAGCCCGCAGACGACGCGTCGGTCGCCGCGCGCGCGCTGGCGTTCGTCCAGGGCGTCGACTGGCGCCGGCTGATCCGCCTCGGCGTGGTGTTCTCGCTGCCGATCGTTGCGGCGCTCGCTCTCAAGGCCCTACAAAACAAGCTGTCGTTCGACGATCCGACGGAGGTCGGTTACCGCTACTTGCAAGTGCGCTGGCGCGACCGAATCGATCGCTGGGGCTTGTTCAACTATCACTACCTCGCGCGCAACCTCGGCATCGCGTTCACGTCGCTGCCGTGGTTCTCCCGAACATTCCCGTACATCGTCATCTCGCTCCACGGCATCGCGCTGTGGGTCACGACGCCGCACTACCTCGAATTGGTGCGCCTGCGCCGCCGGCCGGACGATCGGTACACGCCGTCGCTCGCGATCGCGGCGTCGCTTCTCGCGATGACGGTGCTGCTCTATCAGAACAGCGGCTGGGTGCAGTTCGGATTTCGCTTCTCGAACGACTTTGCCGTGCTGCTCATCGTTCTGCTCGCCATCAACGGCCGCCGCATCGGGAAACTCTGGATCGCGGCGCTCGCGGTGGCGATCGCCGTGAACGCCTTCGGCGCGTGGTCGTTCGACCGACAGATACGCATTCGCGGCCGCACGGTGAGCTTTTACGACAACGACTTCTCGCAGCAGAGATATTTCCAGCCCGACTGACCGCGTCAATCCCGAATCCAAATCCGTCCGTGCAGTGATTGACCTTGGCCCCCGCGCGCGGCAGGCTTTCGCTCGATGCGTCTGCTCCCGCACGAGGTGCTCCGCGCTCGACGACGTCGCGGGCCCTTGATCGCTCTGACGTGGACGTCGCTGCTGCTTCTGGTTGCGTCGGTGTGGTCGCCCAGGTTGCAACCATGGCTGGGAACTGCCCGCGTCGTCTCGCTCATCGCAGCACTCACTGCGACGCTCCTTGCGAGCTTCGCGGCCCTGCGCGGTGCGCGCACACCCGGGTGGTCCGTGTTCGACGAGGCCGGGTGGGTCCTCGGGCTCGGGACGCTCGCGACATTCGCCGGTCTCGAACGCGCGCCGGTGGGGATGCACGCGTTTCTGTACGTCTTCGCGCTGGTGACGCTCGCGTTTCGGGATCCCTCGGGTTCGCTCGTGGTGTTCGCGTGCGCAACGACGGGGCTCGCGCTCGTCGTTCGAACCCTGACGACGTCGTCGCCGTGGTTCGTGCTTCCCATGACGCTCGTGACGCTGTTCGGCGGGTTCGCATTCGTGTCGTTGGTGCTGCAGACACGTCGATTCGTTCGGGCGCTGGCGGAGCGTGACGCGTTTCGAACGGCTCTGCAGCAGGAGCAACAAGGAACGCACACGGCCGCGCCGCGAGCGGAGACGACTGCCAACGCCGACGCGACCGTCGGAAGTGAGAATCGAACGCCTACGCAATTCTTCGACGAGAACGCGAACGCCGACGATCTGGACTTCGAGACATGGGAAGCGCTGGTGCAGAAGATGCGCAACGCGATCGCGCTCGTGTCCGAGAACGCCGGGATCCCGGCCACCGTCGAAGCGGAAACGCGCGGACTCGCTCCGCCGACGGACAAGATTCGCAGCCACCTCGTGCGGCTCGCGGAGGAAGCCGCGTCGCAGACGGCGAAACACGCGAATGCGAGCTCGCTCAATCTGCGACTCCGTCGTGCCGATGGCGGGATCGTTCTCGAGATCGAAGACGATGGCGACGCGGGCGAGTCCGCGCGCGCCAAGCGAACGCTGGCCGCGATGCGTCCGCGCGTGGCTGCGCTCGGGGGCACCGCCGAAGTGCGTCGCGCCGATCACGGATGGGTCACGCGAGTGCGCGTGCCGCACGACCAGCTCAACTGAACGCGTCGCGTCCCCCGCGAGCGTCCGCTATCATCGCGGGGACCCCATGAAACTTCGACTCCTTGGTTGCGCGTTCGTCGTTGCGATCGCCGGATGCACGCGGGGCACGGCCGCGCCGTCGACGCCGGAAAACGTCGGCACATCTGCCGGCACGCCACGCGCTGCCGCGCAGATCGCTCCGGCAACGATCGCGCCGTCGAATGGCACGACGCCGACGACGCTCGGCACGACGTCGCCGACCGCCGCGCGTCCGAGTGTCCTCGAGCCGGGTGCCGTTCGCGCACCGGATCCGCGGCCACGAACGATTCCACCGACGGTCACAGCGCGACCGTCGATTCCCACCGCGCCCGTCACGGTGAACGTCGTTCGCATTTCGGCGAGCGATGGCGAGGACGGTGCAGGGAACACGGTGCCGGCGACCGATCCGGTCGCGATCGATCTGGTCACTCCCGACGGTTGGTCTGCGGGCGCGATGACCCGAACGCTCTACGTTGGAAACCTGCATTTTCACAGCGGCGGCAATCCCTCGATCACGACGCTTCGGTTCATCGTCGCGCGCGCGTCGCTGCTTCCAGCACACGGCGAAGTGGCCGTGCAGTACAGCTCGGATCCAGGCCAACGCCGCGTGCTGGCCGCGTCGCTCCCGGTGCCGCGATGAGCCGGCGCGTCGGGAATTGGGCCGTTCTCGCTTTCGCAATCCTCGTCACCGCGTGCAGTGCAGGCGACTTCATCGGCGACGGTGGCCCGTGGGACGGCGGCGCGGTCGCGTGCATGCCGGGCGGCGCCGGGGACGGCGGCGTGACGTTGCGTTGCCCGGGCAACATCGATCTGGGCTGCGTCGGAAGCGCTGGGCGACGCGCATTCTACGCCGCGCCGGCGGCCACATGCACGGGAGGGCCGCTCACCGTCCGATGTCTCCCAGAGAGTGGATCGACGTTCATGCCGGGCGACACGCAGGTTCATTGCACGGTCGCGGCCGACGCCGGGCCGATGGCCGCGTGCGACTTCGTGGTGAGCGCGGGCACGTCGGGCGCATCGCGACTTCGATGCAACGAGACGTTCGAAGCTGCCTGCACGGGGGCAACGACCATGGTGCAGGTGCCGGCGCCGATGTCGGACAACGCCTGCGGTGGACGAATGGGTGCCGTCACGAACGACGCACCCGCGGCCGGATTTCCTGTCGGCGACACGTTCGTTCGGTTCCGGATGGGCGACGACGTCAACTGTCTGACGCGCGTTCGCGTGCTGGACCGCGCGGGGCCGACGATCATGTGCATGACCGTCCCAAGTGTGTTGCGCACCGTGCGAGGCGCGGTGACGCCGGTGCCCACTCCCGCGGCAACCGATGCCTGCACCGCGAACCCCACGGTGACGTCGGCTCCAGCTTCTACGACAGATCACGGCACGTTCGCTGCCACATTCACGGCGACCGATTCGTCGGGAAACGCAACGACTTGCATGGGCATGGCGACCATTCGCAATGCCTTCGCGCCATCGGGACTGCGTGTCGCACACGCGCAGATCAACGGCACGGGTGCGGGGGCAACGACGTCGGTGACGATCATCTGGGATCACACGCGCGACGCAGACGCGACGGAGTATCGCGTGGAGCGTGCGATGAGTCCCATGGGGCCATGGACGATGGTCGGCACGACCGCGCCCGATCGCACACGCTACGTCGAACCCGCGTTGCCCGCACCCCGCGCGTACTACCGCGTGACATCGTACGTCGACGGGATGATGGGCGGAGTCACGGAGCCCGTGCGCGCGCTCGCGGTGGGTAGCTCCGAGTACGACCTCGGCGTGCAACCCGTGCCGGGACTGCGGATCCCGGCAAACGCGATGGCGGGAACGCCCGCGACGACCAGCGCGCCGCTGCACGCGGTCGTGCGATTCCCGAGCGACCTCACGAACGGTCCCTTTCCGCTCGTGCTCCTGCTGCACGGCAACCACGGCAATTGTCGGCCAACGACGTACGACATGACCGGCACCAATCCCAACCGCGACGACGCGTGCATCACGACGAACGACGGGCGCTGCAGCTCGGGCACGCCGGCGCCGAACGCCCAGGGGTTGTCGTACCTCGCCGAGACGCTGTCCTCGCATGGCTACGTCGTCGCGAGCGTCGACGTGAACGCGATCAACTGCCGAGAGATCGTGAGCGCGACTCGGGTGGACGGATTCATCTCGCAGCGCTCCCTGGTGCTGATCGAACACTTGCGGCGATGGCGCGGATGGAATGCCGCCGGCAGTGCGCCATTCGGTGCGCAGTTCGTCGGGCACGTGGACATGTCCCGCGCGAGCCTGTTCGGTCACTCTCGAGGCGCGGAAGCCGTCGCGCTCGTGCCCCAGATGCTGACGTCGGCCCCCGACGTCGCGGGGATCACACTCGGATCGGTCTTCTCGCTGGCGCCGACCAACTTCGACAATCCGCAACCGGGGAACGTGCCGTACGCCACCCTCGTGCCGATCTGCGATGGAGACGTGTTCACATACAACGGCGTGCAACTCTACGATCGCACGTTGCGAAACGTCGACACGCAGCCCGCGGTGCAGATCTTCCTCGGCACGGCGAATCACAACCACTTCAGCACCGAGTGGCGCTTCGACGATGCCACGTTCGGTTTTCCGACGTGTCGCAGCGGCGCGGTGGAACAACCGCCCGTGCTTCGCGCCACGCTCGAGAGCACCGTCACCGCGTGGTTCGACGGTACGGTCCCCGCGATGGCGACACTGGAGCCATGGCTACGCGCAAGCGGCGATGTTCCACCCGGGATCGATCAATACGCGGCGCCGGCCGATCCGCTCGACATGCGGCGGTCATATTCGAGCCCGCGTTCCCTACGCATAGACAACTTCGACGACGTGGATCTCACGGCCAACCTTCTGAGCGGGACCTACGAGAACGACGGGCCGTTCGCAGACAACAGTCCCCGGCCGTGCACAGGCATCGCGGGACCCGCGTGCGACCGCGCGTATACCTTCATGACGCCGCAAGGGCCGCTGAACTTCGCCTGGCCGCACCACAATCCGTTCGGCCCGCCACCGAACCGCGCCGCAATGGTGATTGCGTGGTCGGCGAATGCCGCGACGCTCACGGCCAACTTGGGTGCCGGCGATGGGACGTTCGACGCATCGATGTACCGGGTTCTGTCCCTACGCGCCGCCTCGAGGTCCAACGCGCTCAATGCGAGTACGCTCGAAACGCAGGACGTCGAAGTGCGCATCACCGACGGCGCCGGGCACACGGCGAGCGCGATGTCGTCGGAGGTCGTCACGCTCCACCATTTGTATCCGAGCATGGCACCACGTGCCGTGCTGCAGAGCATTCGGTTCGCGCTCGAGGGACTCGCCGCGCGCGGGACGCCGCCCGTCGACCTGCACCACTTGCGCAACTTCCAAATCGTCGTCGGTACCGACGAACGTCCGCGTGGCTCGATGCTGTTCGCAGACTTCGAATTCGCGGACTGAGGAAGTCGAGTCGAAGAAGTCGACAGTCGACAGTCGAGAGTTGAGAGGGGGGAGATCGCCAGTCGCCAAGGGGCGGAACTCAAAGTCGTAGTGTGCGTCGCTCACGCGAGTTCACTCGCAGGATCCCCACTCCGAACTCTCAACTCACAACTGTCGACTGTCGACTTCTCTCGACTTCCGCTCACCGCGCCGGCGGGGCAGTGGCGTTGATCCGGCGTCGCTCCTCGATGCGCTGACGCACGGGCTGGAACTGCGTGTCGAGCGCGGCGCGCCGTTCGATTGCTTCGACGCGCGCGCGCCCGTTGGCGGCACTCCCGATGTCGGGATGCGCCTCGGCGTAGGACACGAACTCTTGCCACGCGGTTCGCGCATCGTCCCAACGCCGCAACGTCTCGAGCGTGTTGCCGATCGCCTGCAGCGCACGCAGGTGGTGCAGCGCCTGCGTGGGCGCCGTCGTGGTTCTCGCGATGTCCCGAAACGTCGTGAGCGCGGCGTCTCGGTCGCCCTGCGCGAGTTGCGTGTATGCAATTCCGAGCGAGGACTCGGCGCGTTCGTCGTCGTGCGTCGCGCCGTCGCGGAACGCTGTCAGCGCGGTCCCGTAGTCGCGCGCAACAAACGCGGTATTGCCGCGGTTGATGGCCTGACGACCCGGCGACGGCTGTCGAGCCGGAGTGCGCGCCGCACCGCCCGTATTCGGCGAGCCGCCCGTACTCGCCCCGCCCGAGGAACTCGTGGCGCCCTGCGGCGATTGTGCCTGCGCGACCGCGGGCGCCGAAACCAGTCCAACAGCGACGAAAATGACTGCCCAACGCATGGTGAACCGAACGCTACCAGACCTGCCGGCGAAAAACATCCATCGTTCGGCCCCCGGGGTCGGGCTCAATTCGCGCGCGGCGGCCTCCGGTACACCGACACGATCGGGACGCCGTCATGCGTAAGGACGTAGAACGTCGCTGGACTCTGGTAGGCCTGCCAGATCTGATAGTCGACTTCGTTCATGTGCAACTCGTGATGGACGATCGACAAGTCGGAGTCCGCCGGCGCATACCCCGCGCGGACGCTTTCGTTGACGCGGTGGTCCTGCACCATCATCTCCCACGAGGGCCACGCGGTGTCGTGGATGAAAACACTTCCACCCTGGGGCAACTCGCGGTTGAAGAATCCCACGAGCGAGCCGGTCGTATAGCCCCAGAATTGCCGGTTCATCCCGAGGTCGGCTCCGCCAGGATTGCCACCCGCGATCGGCGTGTACGTGCTGAGACCGAACGGATGCGAATGCGCCGTCTGCGCGAGCGGGGACAACAAGCACACGCCGGCCAGCGCCGTCCCGGGCAGCCACCGCGGTCGAAGCCGCGCACCCAGGACTCGCTCGAGCGCGCGCGCGGTCCATTCGAAGCCGGCGCCCGCGAACAACGCGAGAAACGGATAAAGGGTGAACCAGTGTTTGGTACCACCGAAAATCGGCGTGTTCGGCTTCCACCACAGCGCGAGAATGCTGCCGCCCGCCGCGAGCCACAGGAGATCGGTGCCGCGCGGATCGTCGCCGGGGCGATCGGCGGCGTATTCGCGCAGCGCGAGGAACTTCCATCGCGGGATCGCGGGGACGAGCAGCGCGAGCGGTGCAACGTCGCGCGCGAGGCGTCGCCACCGTGAGATCACGCCGACGAGTGCGAGCACGAGCGTAATGGCGGGCACCGTGATGGCGATCATCACGTACGGATAGCTGCGCGGAAACGGCGGGCGGAACCAGTTGAATCCGAAAAACTCCATGTTGTAGTACGCGTGGTTCCAGTGGAATCCCAGGTACTCGCCGAGGCGTCCCGGACGCCCGTCGGTGGTCAGAAACGTGTCGAACCACATCCACGGCCAGAGCATGAAGAACAGTGCGAAGCCGATCGTGAGCATCGATGCGAACGCGAGCGGGATCGAGAGGCCGCCGACTTTCAGCGCACGCGAGTTGTCGCGGCCCCGCACGATGAACCAATGCATGAGCAACGCGGCGGGCAAGAGCAGCACTTGAAACTTCACGTTGAGCGCGAGGCCCCACGCCACTCCGGTGGCAATTCCCCACGCCGGCCGACCTTCGAGCGATCGCCAGTAGCAGTAGGCGGTGAGCGCCCAGAAGAACATCACCGGTGCGTCGAAGCAGTCGAGATGTGCGTGATAGAACACGCGCGGCATCAACGCGAGACACGCCGCCGCGACGAGTCCGGCGCGTCGCGATACGGCCCGCGTTCCCCATACGTAGACAAGCCAGAGGCACGCGGCCGCCATCACCATTCCGGGGAAACGGAACGCGGTTCCTGCCTCGGCGAAGATCCGGTGCTTGACGTGTAGGTAGTGCCACGAGAGACCGAACAGGGTCTTCATGAGCGACGGGTGCTCGTGATTGACCGTCCACGCAGCGTCGATCGCGGGGCGGGCGAGCGCAACGCGCCGATTCTCCAACAGCAGAAGAATCCACCGCACGTACGACCGGGCGGCCTCGAAGTAGAAGCCCTCGTCCCGGGCGTAGCCAAGCGTGCGCGCGGTGCGAACGAGCAGCATCGTGTACGTACTCGCGATGCCGAGGCCGATTGCGTGGTCCCACCATCGGAACCGCGGCGGCGATGATGCCGGATCGGAGACGCCGGGTGCCGAAGGCGAGTCGCTCATCGCGCGTCCGCCTGGAAGCAGTAGTGACGGTTGCCACCGACTTCGACCGTGACTTCGAACGTCACACGCTGCGTCGTGTTCGCCCAACGCCGCGTGTCGAACTGGAAGAGCTTCCAGCCCTCGCCGTCGGCATGGACGTCACGGCCGATGATGTCGTCGCCGACATACACGGTGAGCGTGATCGGAGCGCCCGTCTCGCCGTGGTCTCCGCCGCGTTCGGCTTCGTACGCGACGACGTGGTGGCCGCGAATCGCGTTTGCCAGCGGCACGTCGTGGAAGATCGTGCGCATCGGAACGGCGACGACGGGGTGCGACCAGATGCACAGCCGCCCGCGATGATCCATGTCTTCGGCGATGGTTCGACCGACGTAGTTCCACGGCTCGCCGCATTGATACCGCTCGGGGCCCGCAAGGGCACCCTGACCGAGCCCGCCGCCCTCGACGCGGAGACGATCGCGGAAATCGCACGCCCGATCGCCACCCGGCTCGTGACGGAACACCTCGGCGCGCGGCGGACGCAAGGCGTCGACGAAATCGAATCGAACGCGAGCGGGCGCGGGGTTTCGCAATCCGCGCACCGTCACGGCACCAAATCGCTGCGACGACACTTCGGGCCATCCCGCGAAATCGGGATGACGGCCGCCGCGAATCGTCGCCACCCACGCGCGCGCGTACGACGTGGCATCCGGCCGCGCGGCGTCCCGCAGCGAGATCATTCTGGCGAAGTGCATGCGCGCGAGGGGATCGGTCCACCACGGCGCGCTCGCGACCAGATCGCCCTCGCGACGCACGCGCGCGATGTAGTCGCGGGCGGCAATCCAGTCATGATCGCGCGGCACACCACGCACGATGGACACGTGCGCGAACAGCTCCCACAGCGCGACCAGCGGCACGAGGACAAACCCGTACGGCCGAACGCGCCGCAACCACACGGGTCCCCCGGCGACACGCGGCGCTGCGGCCCGTTGGGCGGGGGCGGATTCGTTCGGCGGATCGTCCATCGCGGCGGCGGCGGAGGATAAACAACCCGCGGCGTTCGGTCACGCGGCCCTTTCGTGCTCGGGCTCGTGCTCGGGCTCGTGCTCGACTATGCTCCCGATGATGTCGCGCGCCCCCTGGTGCTTCGATCACACGATTGGCGGCATCGCCTTCGCCGCTGTGCTCGCGGCCTGCGGCGCGCGCAGTCCGCTGCGGGAAATCGACGCGGAATTCTCGGGAACCGACGCGCCGGACATCCGCGACCCGATCGACACCGTCGACGCATCGGACGCGTTCGACGCCCTCGACGCGCGGGACGTTGTCGACGCCCCGGACCGCGTCGACGTCTGCATCGATTTCCGCGCCGACCTCCCGCCACGTCCCGCGGACATTCTGTTCGTGTTCGACCGCTCGTCGTCCATGGGATGGAACCTGAGCGGCGGCACGGGCGGGACCTCGCGCTGGACGATCTTGCGCAACGCACTCACCGCGTCGCTGCCAGCGTTCGCCGCGACCACACGAATGGGCGCCATGCTCTTCCCGGACAACACGAGTTCCTGCTCGATCTCGTCGGTCGTCCCAATTCCGCCCGCGATATCGAATGCCGCGGCGGTTCTCGATTTGGTCAATCGCAACGGCCCCGCGGGTCTCACTCCGACATCCGCCGCGATCGACGTCGCCGGTCGCTTCTTCGCCTCGCGCGTGCCCGACGGCCGCGGACGCGCGATCGTCCTCGCCACCGACGGTGCTCCGAACTGCAACGAGAGCCTGCCCCCCGCGACCTGCCCGTGCACGGCCTCGGGAAACCCACGGCCGCCGTGCTCGAGCGCAACGCTGTGCCTGGACGACCGCCGCGCGATCGATACGATCGCAGCCGCCGCGCGAATGGGCGTACCGGTGTACGTCATCGGCATCGACGAGGACGGTCGCGCAGACTTGGTGCGCGTGATGAACGACATGGCCGTCGCCGGCGGACGGCCGAATCCGTCGGGCGCCACGCGGTACTACAGCGTGCGGGCGATGGCCGATCTACCGCGCGCGCTCGATACGATCCAGCGGCTGATCGCGGCGTGCGTGTTCCGAGTGTCCGCGACGCCACCGGACCTGCTGCGTGTGCAAGTCGAAGCGGATGGAACGCTCGTCGCTCACGACGTCACCCACGTCGACGGCTGGGATTGGATCGACGACTCCCGCGCCGAGGTCGCCTTGTTCGGTCCGGCGTGCGACCGCCTCCTGGGACATGCCGCGCGAGTGTCCGCGATCGTTCCGTGCCGCGAATAGCGTCGCCGCGCCATGTGCTTCTCCGCGACGCGCCCGGCCAGTCGCCGGAACGGACGGTTTCCCCTGGCATCGCGGCCCGTTGAGCTCGATCGGAGCACTACGCAAGAACTTCAAGGCGGCGGCCTATTTTGCAGACTGCCGAGCAGGTCATGTCCCCGGACTGACAAGACTTTTGGGCATTTCCCGGGGCGGTACGGACCGTGCTACGTTGGGACGTTGGCGTAGTGCGTCGCGCTCTGCGGAGGACTCGGATGTCAACCGGCCCCATGTCTCGTTGGTTCTGGATCTCGGCGTTCGGCGTGTTCATGGCCCTCGGGGCATGTGCGCCGGGCGAAAATGGAGCGGACGAGTCTGCTCCCGGCAGGGACGGCGCGACAGACGTCGCATCGGGTGGAAGCGACGTGATCGCGCCCCCGAATGTCGATCCGAGCCAGAGTCGGTTTCTCGACACGTGTCTCGACTACGACGGGGATGGATTTGGCGTGAACTGCTCGCGGGGTCCGGACTGCGACGACCGCGACGCGAGCGTCACGAACGAGTGCTATCGTTGCGCCCGTCCCGCGACGGGTTGTGCGTGTCCAACCGAGGGTGCCCGTCGCCCCTGCGACGCGGTGACCGACAGCGACCTTCCGGCACCGGACGGCACGTGCCACCTCGGCGAACGCGTATGCCAGACGGGGCACTGGAGTCGATGCCGCGCACTCGACGGCTCGATGCACACGATCGTTCCGCCAACCTCCTGCGGTTCGTCGTGCAACCCCGAGTGTCGCACGACCATCGTGTGCCCGACGGCCGCGGATCTCGCGGGGCGCGGCACGGGCGTCGTGATCGGCACCGATCCACCTCCCGGATTCTGCCCGGTGGGTTCTGGCCCCGGCGGGATTCGACTGCCCGCGGGCTCGGGCGGTACCGGCGGAGGGCCGACGGGGTGCGGACTCGGAACGTGTGGTGGTGTTTGCTGCTCACCGGGCACGACGTGTTACAGCTACACGGACACGGCCGTGTACCCACCATTCTGCATGGCGGGCGGGCGCACGTCGCCACCGCCGGCCGTGGTGTCATCGTGCGGGACGACCTGCGCCGTCGGTGAGACGCCGTGCGGCTTCCCGCCCGACGTGAGTTGCTGCCCCGCGGGCCGCAACTGTGTGAACAGCCGCTGCATCGCGCCGCAGGCGCGCTGCGTGAACAATTCGCAGTGCCCGCCGGGACAATACTGCAACACGGCGATCGGCAACTGCGTCGTGCGCGATCCCGGCAGTTGCAACTGTCAGGCAGATCCCAACCAGCAGGCGTGCTTGAACAGCATCGTCGCGCAGGGTGGCCAGGTGATCGACAACATCTTCCGCACGCCGAGCGGAGGCGACGCACGCACGCTGCGATTTGCGACGTACGTCCGGGGTCTCGAGGCCTCGCCGTCCGGCTGTCGCACGGGTGTCAGTTCGTCGTCGACGGGCCTGTGCCCAGGCTGCACGCCGACGATCTGCACTTCGTACCAGTGCATCGGATCGCCCGTGGATTTCCCGACGCTGTCGTCGTACACGAATTTCCTCGATTGGCGCTGGACGCAGCACGTTCGATACAACGACCTGGGTGCGGGGGTGGTCGACGGCACAGGCGGCTTCTACTACCCGTGGCGCGGACGCATCATGGACCTCGGCGCCCCCGCGAATCGCGTGGCGCTGTTCCCGATCACGGATCACACGACGGACTCGTGCCTCGAGCCGTTCGAGTACACGGTGTGGCTGTCGGACAATCCCAACGCGACGACGATTGCGCCGACCAACGCGCCCGATCCGGCGCAGTGGAACCGCGCGACGCTCACGCAGATCTTCACGCAGGGCTGGACGCGCAATCCGCGGTCGATTGGAAATCCAATGGACACGAGCGACGTGACCAGTCTCGCGTTCGGTGACGCGGTCGCCGACGCGATGGTGTCGGTGTGGGCGGTCACGTGCGGCTATTCGTTCCGGTACGCGTCGATCGTCGCCGGCAACGACGGCAACCCGACCGGGTCGTGCACGTTTCACAGTTCCGAAGACGAGTTGGACGCGGTGGCGGGTCTGACGATTTCCGGCGACAGCCTCGCGATCTACCACCGGATTCCGTTCGGCGGGTCCGCCGGCCCCGACAGTCTCACGTTCTCGACGCAGGTTCGCACGGCGGACGTATACTTCCTGTTCGACACGACGGGCTCGATGGGCGGCGAGCTTGCCAACCTGCGCACGGGCCTCACGACCGGCACGTTCGTCGCGGGCTGCTCGGGAGGAATCCTCGGCGGGATTCGCTGCATCATCCCCGACGCGTGGTTCGGCGTCGGGTTCTTCGACGACTTCCCCGTGAATCCGTACGGGTCGGCGGGCATCGACTCGGTGTACCGGAACACGCTGGACATCACGTCGAGCCTCCCGGCGGTGACTGCCGCGATCGGCGCGCTGGGCATCCACTTCGGCAACGACGGTCCCGAGTCGCACGTGCCGGCGTTGTGGGCCACGGCATCGGGTGGCGGACTCGGCAGATTCCTGCCGGCGCGTGGAGCATGTCCAGCAGGCGGAGTCGGCTATCCGTGCTTCCGTCGCGGGACGATTCCCATCGTGATGATGTTCACGGACGCCCAGTACCACAACGGTCCGGGCGACTCGTACCTGTACAACGACGCGCTCCTCGGGGGCGGCGGAGCGATCACGTATCCGGCAGCGGTCGCAGTCGCTGGAAACGACACGCAGGCCACGGCAAGAGTCCTTGCGGAAGCGACCTCGTTCCTCGGAACGGGAACGACGCTTGGAACAGCCAACAACCGCAACGCTCCATGCGCATTCAGCAACGCTGGCGATGTCGTCTACCGTGTGAATCTCACGGCGACGCGCTCGATCCATCTCGACACGTACGGGTCCGCGTTCGACACGACGCTGTACGTGTACCGATCCGACGGCGTGCTGATGGGCTGCAACGACGATGCGGGCGGCACGTGGCAATCGGAACTGAACCTGACGCTCGGAGCAGGCACGTACTACATCTGGGTCGACGGATACGGTGCGGCGGTGGGCCGTTACACGTTCCGGTACGGCATTCCGACCGGCGGAGCGTTCGTCTCTCCGCGCTTTCCGGACGCGGTGAACGCGCTCAACGCGATCGGCGCGAAAGTCGTCGTGGTCAACTCGTGTGGTGGTCAGGCGTGGTGCACGCCAGACAATCGCAATCACGGCATCGCCCTCGCGAACGCCACGGGCTCGCTGATCTCGGGCGGCGCACCCGCCGTCTACTCGATCCCATCGGACGGCAGCGGACTGGGCGCAGCGGTCATCAACGGCGTGCGCGATCTCGCGAACTACTCGCGCATGGACGTGACGGCGATCGCGATCGACAACCCGGCGACGCCGGGCGTCGACGAACGCTGCTTTGTGCGCAATCCCGCTGGCACCGCGCCAGGCACGGTGCGTCTCTCGAATCCGGCCATCGGCGAGAGTGCACCGTACGCAGCCACGCGCTGCGTCGATCCACCGGGCTCCGTCGGCGGCATTCCGGTCGTCGCGCGGCAGTGTCTGCCCGGCACGAACGTGAACTTCCGTGCGGAGTTCGTGAACAACTGCGTGATGTCGACCGCCGTCGATCAGACGTTCACGTTCGACATCGTGACCTACGGCAACGGAACCTACGAACTCGGCCGCGTGCCGGTCACGATCGTCGTGCCCGCCAATCTGTACCCGGCGAGTGGCACGTTCACTTACGACGTCGATGCGACGACTTCGTGCGCGGTCGGCGACCAGCCGCAGTGGACGCAACTCCAGTACGTCGCGACCACGCCCGCGGGCACGAGCGTGCGGATCGAGATCCAGACGGCGGCAACGCTGGCAGGTCTGGCCACCGCCCCCGTCGTGTTGCTCGGCATCCAGCCGCCGGCGACGTCGCCGCTGGACATCGGCGCCGCGCTACTCTCGGCGATGCAATCCGGTCGGCTGCCGTTCATTCGCATCCGGTTCACGCTCAACAGCAACGCTGCACGCGATCAGACTCCAACCCTCTCGGGCTACCGAGTGCTCTTCAATTGCGTCGCAGGCACCTAGCGTTTCTCGCGGCGGGCGCGCTTGTGCAGGCGTGCCCGACCGCCCCGGTCCCTGCCGATGCCGACGACATCGTGACCGATCGCCCGCCGATCGACACGGGGCCCGACGCGCCAGACGCGACGCTCGACGTCGCAGCCGATGCGGCAACGGACAGCGTTGGCGATGCGCCACCCGACGCACTGGCCGACGCAGCCCGCGGGGTCGGTTGGATTCGGTTCGTCCACGTCGCACCTGGCGTTGGCACCGTGCGCTTCGTCGCCACGAACGCGCCGCTTTATGACTTCGATCGCGTCGAGGCCGTCGTCGACGAAGGAACGACTTCTGCCTACGTGCCAGCGCTTCCGGTGCCACACATCGTGCGCGTGGAGCAAGTCGGCGTCGCCGACGCGGGTGCAATCCCGATCGCCTTCCAAACGGACGTGTACAACAACGCCGGCTGTTCCGTTGCGCTGTTGGGAACGCTCGACGCTCCCGACGGTGGCGACGACGCGCTGCGAATCGTTCGGATCACGGATCTGCCGTTCCGCGCGGACGCGGGCCAGGCGTTGCTGCGGGCATTTCACGCGGTCGCCGGCGCGCCATTGATGACATTCGGTGCGGACGACGCGTCGTACTGGGTAGGGATTCCGTACAGCGAAATTACCGGCCTCCTGGAGACAGCGTCCGGCGCGCGAACGTTTCAGATCGACTTCGCGGATGCAGCGCTTCCGGGATCACCGCTCACGACTACGCTCGCCGATCGCGAAGCGCAGAGCCTGTTCGTCTACGGTCGCGCGTACGCCGACGGCGCCGTGCCGCTGCGCGTGCTGCGAACCAACGACATCCCGCCCGACCTGTAGGGCGGCGGACACAACCCCCATCCGGCGCCCGAAACCGGGGGAAGGCTTCAGCGCGCCCTTGGCCTTCTCCACCTCCCCCGGTTTTCGGGGGAGGTCGCCGCCAACGGCGGCGGGGGGGGGCGCTCCGCGTTGACTACGGCCCG
>ORMF012015216.1_pt1 | contig 25159 bp, 18 predicted proteins | sample 1779871 | NCBI WGS metagenome assembly ORMF01 (sample SAMEA104232316, study PRJEB22302) | groundwater metagenome | biome: forest; feature: aquifer; material: groundwater | place: USA | collected 2011-08-07 | depth 5.4 m | reverse complement strand
TGCGGATGTAATCTGTTGTCCAGTGCGGCCCGAAGTTCAAACCGAGTCCCCCAGGCGACGGCGCGCGATGAACGCTGCCGCCGTCGGAGACGGGATACTCCACCGTTAGCGAGCCAGGTGTGTGTCCCGGCGACACATAGAATTTGAAGGTGGTGGTGCCCAGCGTGATGGAATCAGCTGCGTCACGAACAGGATCCACAGCCCAAGCCTACGACCCACCGACCTCTCGTCATCACGCAAAGCTCCAATCCTGATGCGCCACCGTTACATCCTCTCTCTGGGAATGTTCAGACGCGAGATCATGATCACATGTCCCGCCAGCGCTCCGGATAAGCATGCGGGAGCCGATCCTTGAGCACGCGAATATCGAAGCCACGGGGCACCCAACGGCACCCGAAAGCCGTGCAGCGACCGCGGTCGTCATCGCTGGCCGCTGGGTGTGGCGCCTCGTCATCGAATCGCTAAGTCGTCTGACGTCTGAACGATAATCTGGCAGGTTGTTCATCTGGCCGGTCTCGATTGGACCGGCAGTGGATCTCGTGGATAATTGTCGACCGGCTAGTGCCCCGACCGTACGACGATTGGATACGGAGTGAGAAGGGAGCTTATATGGTGAACAGGGCACGTGTCATCGCGGCGGCGATCGGCATTGCTGCGTTGATAGCGGCTGCTGGGGTCGTAACGAAGGCCCGTCAGGGTACCGGAGTCCAAATAGACCAGGATGACATCGGCGGGGTCGTAACCAGTGCGAAGGGACCGGAGGCGGGTGTGTGGGTCATCGCGCAGACGATGGACTTGCCGACCAGGCTTACCAAGATTGTGGTCACAGACGATCAGGGGCGGTACGTACTGCCCGACCTTCCCAAAGCGAGCTATGACGTCTGGGTACGGGGATATAGCCTCGTCGATTCGCCAAAGCTAAAAGCGTCTCCGGGAAAGGCGCTGAACTTGACCGCAGTGGTGGCGCCGTCGCCTCGCGCCGCCGCCGAGTATTACCCGTCGAGCTATTGGTATTCGCTGCTGAAAGTTCCTGCCCCCAATGAATTCCCTGGCACAGGGGACAAGGGAAACGGGATCGGCCCGACCGTCAGGAGCCAGGCAGAGTGGGTGAGCCTCGTCAGCACCACGAATTGCGTGACCTGCCACCAGATGGGAAACAAGGCCACACGCGAGATTCCCAAGAGCCTCGGCACCTTCGAATCATCGTTCGACGCCTGGGCGCGCCGGGTCCAATCCGGACAGGCTGGCAATGACATGGTGACCCGGATCGCACGGATGGGTCGTCAGCGTACCCTGCAGCATTTCGCGGAGTGGACCGATCGTATCGCCGCCGGCGAGCTTCCGCCTGCTCCGCCTCGACCCCAGGGTGTCGAGCGAAACGTCGTCATCACCGAGTGGGACTTTGCCGACCCGAGGAAGTACACCCACGACGGCATGTCGACGTACAAGTCGAATCCCACGGTCAATGCGAATGGTCCGTTCATCGCGGGACCAGAAGCGAGCTCAGACTACCTCTGGGTGCTCGACCCCAAGACGCATACGCCAAGCCAGGTGAAGATCCCGGTACGTGATCCGAAGACACGATCCGCCGCGGAAACGCCGAACCTGCAGCCCTCCCCGTACTGGGGCGATGAGATCATCTGGGACGGTCAGTCTACGTCCCACAGCACGATGTGGGATTCAAAGGGTCGGTTGTGGAGCACGTCAACCATCCGGCCGCCCGACAACCCCGCCTGGTGCAAGCAGGGGTCGAGCCATCCCTCGGCGAAAGTCTTTCCAATCGAGCGAAGTGGAAAGCACACGAGTGTCTACGATCCGAAGACAAAGCAGGTCACGCTTGTGGATACCTGCTTCGGCACTCACCATCTGATGTTTGGTGATGGGAAGTACGGCGACTGGCTGTTCTTCAACTCCGGTGGGAATCACCTGGTCGGGTGGCTCGACACGAAAATGTTCGATGAGACCAAGGATGAGCAGAAGTCGCAGGGATGGACTCCGCTGATTCTGGATACCAACGGCAACGGCAAGCGCGACACATGGGTCGAGCCGGACGCCGCGATCGATCCAACGAAGGACAAGCGGCTGGGAATCGGGTTCTATAGCGTGATCCAGAACCCGGTGGATGGTTCGGTCTGGGGCTCGCACTGGGATTTCCCCGGTTCCCTGGTGCGGATCAGTCTCGGCGACAACCCACCGGAGACGGCGCTCTCGGAAATCTACAACGCACCCTGGGGATACTCCGGCCTGAAAGCACAGGGGCACACGACCCGCGGGGTCGACGCCGACCGTAACGGTGTGATTTGGACGAACCTCTCGGGGAGTGGTCACCTTGCAAGCTTCGATCGGCGGAAATGTAAGGCGCCACTCAACGGCCCCAACGCGACGGGCAAGCACTGCCCAGAGGGCTGGACGGTCTATCAGGTGCCCGGGCCGCAGTTCACCGGTGCGGTGGATGCGGGCAGCGCGGATTCGCTGTATCTCACGTGGGTCGATCAATTCGACACGTCGGGACTAGGCCGCAATGTGCCGTTTGTGACCGGCAGCGGATCCGATTCGCTGATGGGCTTGTTGCCCGACGGCAAGTGGGCCGTCCTGCGGGTGCCCTATCCCTTGGGCTTCTACACGAAGGGAATGGACGGACGTATTGACGATCGCAACGCTGGCTGGAAAGGGAAGGGCCTCTGGACGACCCACGGCAATCGCACGCCGTGGCACCTCGAAAGGTGGCCGGGGAACCAAACCTCAGGTCGTGAAGGTCCAGCTGCGGCCGAACCCGTTAGCCAAGTGAGTATAAGGGCGAGGCGGGCGCTACAGCCTCGCCCTTATAGCCGCTGTCAATAGCAGTCATCAGCGATTGTCAAAGCAGTCACTAGCGATATAGCTCCGACTCACGATAGTAACGGGCCGCACCGGGATGAAGCGGTATTGGAGTTGCCGAGGCGCGTTCGGGATCCATCTGGGCGAGCGCCGGAACGCTAGCGACGACGTGTGGGAGCGAACGGGCGCGGCGTTATTGTGGTCGGAACGCCGCGATCGGGCAAATGACGTGGTGAAAGGAGCTAGTAAATGCTGCGTTTCCTCTCGTTTTCTTTAGTCCTTCTGCAGGCCGTCGCCAAGCCGGTTCCTCCGGCCACGCATGTGCCCGCCGCCGATATCGAGGCCGCCTTCAAAGACGCGCGCGCACAGAACAGGACGGATATCCCGATTCAGACAATGGACGCGGGAACGCACAATGTCGAGGTCGCGATAGCCAATGTTGTGAAACCTACCGGCTTTGTCGCGCACGACAAGGTGACCGAGATGTACTACGTGCTCGAAGGCCTCGGTACGCACGTGTCTGGTGGCGTGCTGGTCAATCCGCGACGATCCGGTAGACCCGATAGCAAGGTCGTGGGCCCAACCGGCCCGTCGATGTCTGGCGACTCGATTCGGGACGGCACTGCCCGTCGGATCGGCAAGGGCGACTATGTGATCCTTCCCGCGGGGACACCGCATGCGTGGACTGAGGTGACCCAACCGTTGAGGTATATCGACGTGCGGATCGATCCCGAGCGGGTCCTGCAGCCCCTAGGGAAACGACGGATTCAATGAATATCGCCAGGCTGAGGGCGAAAAGCTGACCTATTTTAAGGACAGTCGTTAAGTAATTAATGGCACTGAGGTTATCAGTCGGAGGGACATCGCCAAGAAATACGGAGCAAGGGAACATCTTGGGACAATCCTCATATTGACAGCCCCGATATAGGGGCCTACTCTCGTAGGACAATTGGGTCACGAATGAGCTTGAGGACCTGTCGAATTGTCTTGGCATGGCTGGCGATCGTGTCGGCCTTGGCCGCAACGTCTGACCATCTTGGCGCGGTGGAACATTACCGGTCCGATTCGCAGAAGCCCGCGGCCATCGCTACCCAATCACAACAGGCCTCGGATCGAGTCCCCGTCTCTGCGCAGCGAGCGCTCCTCGACAGGTACTGCGTCAGCTGTCACAACGAACGACTGAAGACGGCAAACCTTCTCCTCGACAAGATCGACCTCGGGCGTGTGAGCGCCGACGTTGAGATTTGGGAAAGGGTGCTGCGAAAACTTCGCGCAGCTGCGATGCCTCCCGCCGGCGTGCCGCGCCCTGATAAGGCCGCTTCGGATGCCTTCATCGCGTGGTTAGAGACGACCATCGATCGCGCCGCTGCGGCGGCGCCTAATCCGGGCCGTCCAGTGGCCCATCGCCTCAACCGGGTGGAATACACCAATGCGATCCGCGATCTGCTGGCGGTGGAAATTGACGGCCGGTCGCTCCTTCCCGGCGACGATTCAGGTTTCGGATTCGACAACATCGGTGACGTTCTCACCGTCTCCCCGTCCCTTCTTGAACGGTACATGCTGGCGGCGCAGAGGATCGGTCGGTTAGCCATCGGAGATCCGGCGATGCGCCCCGATAGCCACACGTACAAGGCGGCAAAGCTGGCCTGGCAGGACGGACAGATGAGTGAGGATCTGCCGTTCGGGTCTCGAGGTGGCATTGCGGTGCGGCATCGCTTCCCGATGGATGGTGAATACGTCATCACGATCGATCTACAACGGGAGGTCGTGACGGGCGTTGTGCGCGGTCTCGACTCGCCAAATCAGATTGACGTCCGTCTGGATGGCGAGCGAGTGAAGTTGGTCACGCTGCCGAGGCAGACTGGGTCCGCGAGCGGGTCGCCCGAGGAAGGCGGCGCCGATGTAGGCATTCCGTTGGAAGTCCGCGTTCCAGTAAGGGCCGGGTCCCGCCTCGTGGGCATTTCTTTTCTCAAGGGGGCGACATGGGCGTTTGAGGGCGTCGGTCCGGAACGCATGCCGCGTGGGACGTCGAGTCTCGCGCAGGGAGTCCGCAGCACTCCGCAGTATGGCCGGGTTGATGCGGATCTCGACATGGTCCGCATCGACGGCCCGTTCAAGGCAACAGCCGCCGACACGGACAGCCGGCGCCGCATTTTTGTGTGCAAGCCGTCAGGGGTGAAAACCGAACGTGGTTGTGCAACCACGATTCTTCGCACGCTCGCCCGTCGCGCGTACCGTCGGCCCGTCAACAAGGGCGACGTCGAAACGCTGCTTCGCTTTTATGACGTCGGTCGAGCCGGTGGGGGCTTCGAAAAAGGAATCCAGCTTGCGCTAGAAAAGCTCCTGGTCACACCAGACTTTCTGTTCCGTGTCGAGCGTGATCCTGCCAATAAGGCTCCAGGCACCGCTTATCCCGTCAACAGCGTGGAAATGGCCTCCCGGCTGTCATTCTTCCTGTGGAGCAGCCTCCCGGACGACCAACTGCTTGATCTCGGCGCCCAGGGCAAACTGACGAACGCGGTTGTCCTCGAGCAACAGGTGCGGCGAATGCTTGGCGATCCGCGCTCGAAGGCACTTATCGAGAACTTTGGCGGCCAGTGGTTGTACCTGCGTAATCTGCGCTCGCTGGCGCCGGATCTGCTCGCGTTCCCCGATTTCGACGACAACCTGCGCGAGGCGTTTCAGCGTGAGACGGAACTGTTCCTCGAAAGTCAGGTCCGGGAAGATCGGCCCGTTATGGAGCTGTTGACGGCGAACTACACGTTCCTCAACGAGCGCTTGGCACGTCACTATGCGATTCCGCACGTGTACGGGAATCGCTTCAGGAGGGTGACCTACGGGGACGATCGACGTGCCGGCTTGCTTGGTCACGGCAGCGTTCTTACCGTCACGTCGTACGCGCATCGAACGTCACCGGTCTTGCGTGGTAAATGGCTGCTCGAAAATATTCTGAGCACGCCGCCTCCGGAGCCGCCGGCCAATGTGCCGCCGCTCGATGAGAATCAAGCGAAGGGGAAGCCCGCGTCGGTGCGCGAGAGGATGGAACGCCACCGCAGGAATCCGGCCTGCGCGGGGTGTCATACGTTGATGGACCCGCTGGGCTTCGCGCTCGAAAACTTTGACGCCCTCGGTCGTTGGCGGACGAAGGATTCGAACGTCGAGATAGATGCGTCTGGCGCTTTCCCGAACGGTACGAAGTTCAACGGTGCTGCCGAATTCCGGAAGGCGCTGCTGAATTACCGGGAAGCGTTTGTCCGGACAGTGATCGAAAAATTGATGACGTATGCATTGGGCCGAGGGCTCGAGCCTTATGACATGCCGGCCGTGCGCGCGGTCATGCGAGACGCCGTATCGAGCGACTACCGGTGGTCCTCGCTCATTCTGGGCATCATCAAGAGCACGCCGTTTCAGATGAGGAGAGTCGAGTCATGATCATTACGAAGAGGTACCTCTCTCGTCGCACCGTATTGCGGGGTGTTGGCGCGGCGATCGGCCTGCCGTTGCTGGACGCGATGGTGCCGGCCGCGACGGCGATGGCGAAGACCGCCGCCAAACCGGTGCGCCGCCTGGGGGCCGTCTATGTGCCGATGGGCTTCAATATGCCGCTCTGGACGCCCAAGACGGAGGGGGCCTTGGAGCTGTCCCCGATCCTCCAGCCATTGGCGGCGTTTCGGGATCGCATGGTCGTCGTCTCGGGGCTGGACCTAGAAGAGGCACGGCCGCGGGATGAAGCAGGCGGCTCGCATTCGCGAAGTCAGGCAGCGTGGCTCACAAGCGCGCGCGCGAAAAAAACGGACGGCCCCGGATTTCGCGTGGGAACCTCGATGGACCAGATCGCGGCGCAACAAATCGGCCAGGAGACGGCGTTATCGTCGCTCGAGCTTGCGCTCGATGTGGTGGAGGGCGTCGGCGGCTGCAACTTTGGATATACCTGCGCGTACCTGTCGACGATCGCCTGGCGCACGGCCTCGACGCCGCTGCCGATGGAGACCAACCCCCGGGCGGTCTTTGAGCGCCTGTTTGGGGCCAGCGACAGTACGGACCCGCGGGCTCGACTCCTCCGCCTGCAGACGAATCGGAGCATTCTCGATGCCGTGAGCCATGACATCACGCGGCTGCAGAAGGGCATTGGCACGCGGGACCTCGCGAAAGTGACCGAGTATTTGGACGCGGTGCGCGACGTTGAGCGGCGTGTGCAGAACGCGGAACAAAGTGGTCGAGAGCTGCCGACGGTCGTCAAACCGATGGGGATTCCCGCGTCGTTTGAAGAGCACGGCAAGGTCATGTTCGATCTGCTGGCGCTGGCCTACCAGGCCGACCTGACGCGGATTGGCACTTTCATGTACTCGTATGAACAGAACTTCCGGACCTACCCGGAGCTAGGTATCTCTGAACCGCATCACCCGCTGTCGCATCATCAGGACGACCCGGAGAAGCTCGCGAGGATCGCGAAGATCAACGTGTTCTTCATGCAGATGTTCTCGCATCTGGTTGAGAAACTGGCGTCGACGCCCGATGGCGATGGCACGCTGCTCGACCACACGATCCTCCACGTAGGCTCCGGCATGAGCAATTCCAACCTTCACCTGCCGTTAGATCTGCCCGCGCTCGTTGTCGGCGGACAGGAGGCGCAGATTAAAGGCGGCCGTCACCTGCGATATCCCGCGGGCACCCCGCTGGCGAACCTGCATCTAACCCTCCTAGACAGAATGGGGGTGCGCGTAGACCGCTTCGCCGATAGCACCGGCAAGCTCACGCTGCTTTCCGAAGTCTAGGTTGAATGTGTTGGGCTCCATCCGCTTTTAGGATCGGAGCCCAAGTCGCTGCACCACCGTCTCGTGTGGGCTCGATGCGATCCAACTCATGTTCGGTGCTCAGTCGCCCCTGCCGTGTGAAGCTGGCGTTTTGAGAGGAGCCCGTAATGTTGCGTATGCTCGCCTTCGCGTTGGTGTTGATGCTGCAATCGGGGGCCAAGCTTGTTCCCCCGGCCGCCCACATACCGGCGACAGAACTTGACACCGCCTTGAAAGATGCCATCGCACGAAAGAGGGTCGACGTTCCCGTTCAAACGGTCGACGCAGGGGGGCATAACGTCGAGGTCGCGATGGTTTATGTCGCCCAGCCGACGGGCTATGTCTCGCACGATAAAGTGACGGAAATGTATTACGTGATTGAGGGTAGTGGTACGTATGTCTCTGGTGGAAGGCTCGTCAATCCGACAAAGGCCGACATCGCCCCGACGGGCGTATCGCAGTCTGGTGTTTCGATTGAGGGGGGTACCACCCGTACGGTTGGGAAGGGGGATTACATCGTTCTTCCCGCGGGGACGCCACACGCATGGACTCAGATCGCCGCGCCTCTCACTTATGTCGACATACGAATCGACCCCGAGAAGATCCTGCTTCCCCTGGGCAAGCGACGTCTCAAGTGATCGTGCATCATCGGATCGGATAGCTGTATGAACGGATCGCGAGGGTTGGCGCGTGTGCATACTGGCCACAAAACACTGATCGGGTTTTGGGCGGCACTTCTCCTGTCCGTCGGCAGTGCCGTCGGCAGCGATGACCTGCGGCTAATCGAGGCCGTTAAACATCAGGACCATACCCTTATCCGGAGGCTGCTGGACGAGAAAACCGACGTGAGGGCGTCTGGGCCCGACGGGGCAACGGCCCTCCATTGGGCCGTGTATCACGATGATCTGGAAACGGTAAGGTTGTTGATTCGCGCGCAGGCGGATGTACAAGCTGCCAATGATCTCGGTGTCGTGCCGCTTTCACTGGCTGCGACCAATGGCAGCGCTGCCGTCATCGAGGCGCTGCTGACCGCCGGGGCAAAGCCGAATGCCGCCCTTCCGAGCGGCGAGACAGTCCTTTTGACCGCGGCTCGGACCGGCAGAGTCGAATCGGCACGTGTCCTGTTGGACGCCGGAGCAAATATAGAGGCGAAGGAGAGCTCGCGCGGCCAGACGGCGCTGATGTGGGCTGCCTCCGAACAGCACCTCGAGATGATTCGTCTCCTTATCGAACGCGGTGCCGACATCCATGGTCGTTCGAACCTTGGGTACACCGCGCTGCTGTTCGGATCCCGCGGAGGCGATATTGACGTCGTCAGACTGCTGCTCGCCCACGGTGCGGGTGTCAATGATGCCGCATCAGATGGCACGACCGCTTTGCTGATGGCGACCGTCAGGGGCCACATAGAACTCGCGGAGCTTCTTCTGGATCAGGGTGCGGACCCGAACGTGAATGCGGCCGGTTATACACCACTGCACTGGGCGGCGGGCAAATGGGAAACCCAACTCACGCAGTTCTTCGATCCCAATCCGGATATGGCGGTGCTCAGTGGTGTAGCGCCATCAAAGAAGCTGGATTTCATCAAGGCGCTTCTGACCCATGGCGCGGACCCGAACATCCGAATTCAGAAGCAACCGCCGCGATATGGACTGAATCTATACAGACTGCAGCTGATCGGCTCGACCCCCTTCTTGTTGGCCGCGCATGCTGGCGACACCAGTGTGATGCGTCTTCTGTTAGCTAACGGCGCGGATCCGCTGCTGGCAACCAACGAGCAGGTCACACCACTCATGGTCGCAGCGGGTAATGGGCGTTCTCTGGGCGAGACCGTCGTCACCGATAGCATGGCTCTTGAAGCGTTCAAGCTGTGCCTGGCCTTGGGGGCGGACGTTAATGCGGTCAGCACACAGGGCGAAACGGCACTGCACGCGGTCGCATTCTCTGGAATAGAAGAAATCGCTCGAATGCTCTTGGATCTAGGGGTTGACCTGAACCCGAAGAACAAGAGAGGGGAAACACCTTTGAAGGTCGCAGAAGGGACCGTCTACGCATTGATGGTGTACTCCAAGCCGAAGATTGCGGAATTGCTGCGTCAAGTGGGTGCGGTGAGCCAGTAGCCAGAGCTTCGTTCGTCTTACACGCAACCTCCTTTCCGGCTCGAGCGTGGTGAAGAGCGTCCGGTTGATGGCGCCGCCCGTCTTCAGAGCGAATGCCAGCCGGAAGCGGTGCATCCAGTTCGTCACGAGCACGCACGGGTTGATGGCGCCGCCCGTCTTCAGAGCGAATGCCAGGGCCTCAATCAATGGCGTCCGATGCCGCCTGCATAGCCGGCGAACCTCTGACACACCGAACTGCCACTCGCTGTCGCATTTTGGGACAGAAAACCTGTTGCTCTCCACGCTCTGTGGGTGTATGTACGCCTGCCACGGCTAAAACGAACTACAGCTGTAGCTGCAGGGCGTTGTTGGTGAATACACAACGCGTGAGCAGATGCCATTTCCAGATTGGGGGAAGGTAGATGACTAGTCGAGTCGTCGTACTGTGGTCGTTGTTGATATTGGTTCCGATGTGCGCGTCGGCGCAGCAGGTGGCTGGCGCGATTGCGGGACAAGTCCGTGATACGACGGGGGCAGTGCTGCCAGGTGTAACAGTGGAGGCGAGCAGTCCGGCACTCATCGAAAAAGTGCGCACCGCCGTGACCGACGACACAGGACAGTACCGGATTGTCGACCTGCGTCCTGGCGTGTACGCCGTGATGTTTACATTAACCGGCTTCAGTACCGTCAGGCACGAGGAACTTACCCTCACGACCGGATTCACTGCCACGGTCGACGCCGAGCTGGCAGTCGGCGACATCTCGGAAACCATCACGGTGTCCGGCCAGGCGCCGGTTGTCGATGTCCAGAATGTGACACAGCAGACTGTGTTCAGTCGGACGGTGTTGGACGTGGTTCCGAGCGGCCGGATGTATTCCAGCATCGGCACACTGATCCCCGGGATGTCCACGCCCAGTAGCTTTGGCGATCAGGACGTTGGAGGGGCAGTCGGGCGGGACTCACATTCACTGACCATCCACGGTTCACGCGCCGATGATTTCCGGCTGATGATCGATGGCATGCCGGTCGGCGGTTGGATGAGTGAGAACGGATCTAACGTGGCCATTCCGCCAGCCGACAGCATTGCGGAAGAAGTCAACCTGCAGATCGGAGCGTTCTCCGCGGAGGTTGAGACAGGCGGTCCTCAGATGAATTTGGTTCCGAAGTCTGGAGGCAATCTGTTCCAGGGAAGTGTTTTCGGGAACTTCGCCACGACCGGCATGCAGGGCGACAACTTGACCGACGATTTGCGCGCCCGCGGCCTTGCGGCATCTGGAAAGATCGATTACCTCACAGACTTCAACCCGTCATTTGGAGGACCGGTCAAGCGCGATCGCCTCTGGTTTTTCGTAAGCTACCGCGACGCCAGGCCCATGCGATTCTCGACGCTCTACCCAGATAAGGATGTTTCCGACTGGGTGTACACGCCGGACCCGAGCAAGCCGCTCACACGGGACGAGCGGCCCCAATGGAACCTGAACGGCCGGATGACGTGGCAAGCTTCCCCGCGGAATCGGATTGGCAGCGGTATCGAGGTCGCGTACATATGCCAGTGTTGGTTCGGCGTCGGGAGTTCGATCGGTAGCACTCGCACTCCCGAAGGAACACCGAGGATGACCATCTGGCACGAACCGTTATGGCAGATTTCCTGGACGTCTCCCCTGACGAACCGGCTGTTGCTCGAAGCCGGCGGCCAAATCTATAGGGGCCATTGGCGTGGCCGTCCGCAGACCGTATCAGTGCCTCCCGCTGCCCAAGAGCTGTCGAACGGCATTCTGTTTCGGTCGTCTCTTACTCTCGGCAGCACCGGGTACACCGACATTACGTGGGAAAGCGACTACGTGCGCGGCGCCGTTTCGTACACCACCGGCGTGCATTCCTTCAAGACCGGCGCGACATTGTGGCCAGCGTGGGCTCAGTTTGCCGATCAAAGCTTCGGGCACGGACCGTACACGCTGCAGCTCCTCAATGCTGTGCCGCGAGCCGTGGTGTATCGGATGGACCCGATTGTCAGCAAGAACAGGCAGATGAAAGCCGCCGCTTTTGCGCAGGATCAGTGGACCATCCAGCAGCTCACCATGAATCTTGGACTCAGGTTGGATGTGCTCCACACCGGATATCCCGCCCAACACCTCGACGCCACGGCCTACCTCCCTGCGCGCGACTTCCCAGCAGGGGATGTGCACAGCTGGTGGGACCTGCAGCCTCGATTGAGCGTGGCATACGACCTGTTCGGGAATGCGAAGACTGCGGTCAAGGCCAGCATCGGTCGGTATACGTACGGTGACGGTGCGAATAGTGCGAACGCGGCAAACCCTGCCCGGGCGAGTGGGGGGACGCTGACGAGAACCTGGACCGACGTAAACGGCGATTACATCCCTCAAGGTGATCCAGCCAATCCGAATCCAAACGGCGAGCTGACTGGCGCGAGCCCGAACCGGAACTGGGGTACGCCGATATTTACGACTCGCTTTGATCCGGAGTGGGCTCAGGGCGGCCGCGGCGCACGCATGTACAACTGGGAGACGTCGGCCAGCATCCAGCACCAGCTGATCTCGAACATGTCGGTGAACGTCGCGTACTTCCGTCGCAGGTATGGAAATCTGACGGTCACAGACAATCTGGCGCTGGGGCCTGGCGATTTTGACTCGTTCTGTATCACGGCGCCCCGCGATTCGCGGCTGCCCGGAGGGGGTGGCCAGGAGATTTGTGGGTTGCTGGACGTCAAGCCCGCAAAGTTCGGGCAAACGAACAACCTGGTGACGCTCGCCAGCAACTACGGCCAGATGGAGCAGCGCTTCGACGGCGTGGACGTCACGGTGAATGCCCGGTTCTCGCAAGGCTTCGTCTTGCAGGGCGGGACGAGCCTTGGCAAAGGCATCACCGACGATTGCGACCTTCTTGACGAGTTGCCCGAGTTGCTTGTTTCTGGGAACACGCGTTCCCCAGAGTCTTACTGCCGCGCCGAGCAGCCGTACCAGACGCAGGTCAAGCTGCTGGCAACTTACGCGCTGCCATGGGCACTCGACGTGGCGGCGACCTATCAGAACGCCTCGAACCCCATGTCGAGCTCAGGCCGCAACGTCAACTCCCCTCCGATGGGATTACGAGCTGACTACCTCGTGGGCAATGCCGCGATCGCGCCATCGCTGGGCCGCAACCTCTCGGCCGGCGCAACCACCCTGATAACGGTGAACGTCCTGCCCCCAGGCTCAATATTTGGCGACCGTATACAGCAGCTCGATCTTCGGTTTGGTCGAACGTTCAGGTTCGGGCGGACGAGCGTCAAAGCCATGGTCGACCTCTACAATGTGACGAATTCGAACACGGTGAGAACGTTGAATCATTCGTACGGCACGAACGGAGCCTTCTGGCAGCAGCCGCTCAATATCACGTCACCACGATTGTTGAAGCTTGGTGCGCAGATGAACTTCTGACCGTGACCGACAATGTCGCGGAAAGAGGGCGATGCGCGTTGAACTTAGCGAAGCCTGACACAACGGCAGTCCGGATGCTGAAGCAGCATCCGGACTGCCGTTCTGCGCTCGACTGAGAATCGAGGGAGGCCGAATATGATCCGGCGTGTGCTGTCGGGCAGTGCGCTGATTATGGTGTTGAGTCCGACGTTGCTGATGCAAGCTCAGGGCGTCGACGCAGTGCAGCAGCAGGTGGCAGCAGCTGACAAGGCATTGACGGCAGCAATGACTGCGTGCAGTGTGGAAGGGATGGCACGGCTCATCTCCGACGATGCCGCGATCGTCCGGGCCGCTGGTGATGTCGTCGACAAAAACCAGTACCTCGAGATGGTGATCCGCCCCTGCATCCTGGAGCATGCGCAGTCCGAGTCCATGCGCATTCGTATTTACGACACGAACACCGCCGTTGTTTTGGGCAATATGACGACGAGGGTTAAAGGTCAGAGCGCTACGTCGGGACAGTTCTACACTCGCGTCTACAACAACCGAAGTGGTACCTGGGTATTGGTGCAGATGTCTCAAACGACCGCGAAAGCGGTCAAATAGGTAGTGTGCAGGAAGGCTGAATCTGCAAAACGCTGATCTCCAGCCAACAGGTATCGCAAGCGGGTTCGCATTCAGTTTCGAGCGGCGAGATGACCGGTATCGTCAACAAGAGAGGTCGTGTATGAGCGCTGTGGTGATTGCACTGTTGATGCTTCCCCTCCTGCAGGCCGAAAGTATGCCCGTTGGCGACACAAAGGCGGGTGCCGCCGCCTGGCGCCAGAAGTTCTGCCATTTCTGCCATGGGGACAGCGCCGATGGTGGCTACGGGCCGGATATTGCCGGCGGTCGCGGACTTACGTGGTCGCAGTTTCAACGGGCGCTTCGAAGACCGTTTGGCGCCATGCCCCGTTACACCGAGGGCCAGCTACCCGAGCAGATGCTTGCTGATCTTTATGCGTTCGTGAAGGCGCAGAAGCCCGTTGCGCAACCAAGCGACTGGCATTGGCAGCCAGCACCATCGACGGCGGCGCTCGGACAGCGGCTTTACATGCAGTCCTTTGGTTGCGGCCAGTGCCACGAGCCAGAGAACAAGTTCGGACGAATGTGGCTTGGCGAGTATGCGAAGGATGTCACTTTCGAATACTTTGCCACCCAAGTCTACGACCACACGAAGAAGTGGCCAAAAGGCGGGATGCCGACGTACTCGAGGGACCGACTGCCGGAATCGAGCCTTCGAGAGGTCTACAAATGGATGGTGGAGGACCTTGGCATGCGCGCGTCGATCGGTGGCAGTCTCACTGTTGCCGATCGCAAGGACGTCAACACAACCTACAACCTCACGATCGCGAACCGCGGCGTCAAGGACAAAGGGCTCGCGGCCGAAACGGTGACTGTGTTCGTGAAGGTGCCATCGGGGACCAAGGTCGTGAGCGGAACAGGAACGGGTTATCAAGGCGTATTGCCGCTCGCGAAGCTTGGGCTCGAACCGGCGCTACAGATGGCTCCGCATCCTCATGACGCGTCCGGCAACGTTGAGCGTCCCAAGCAGGATCTGTCAGGCGATGTAATTGTCTGGAAGGTGCCGAGGTTGAGCGCTGCTGACAAGCTGGCGCTGTCTTTCACACTCTCCGGTGCTCCGCCATCGGCCGAACTCCATCAGGGGTTTAACGGCTCGACGGTCCACTGGGAAAAGCCTGGTCGAAACGCGAAAGGCAAACCACCAATCATGGTTTACCGGGATCTTCGTTCGCCTGATGAGGGCGACCACGAGCGTATCCCGCCGCCCCCCGTACCGCCACCGGCCCAATAGCGACCTCGCGACGAAGGGGTCGATGTCAAGCGTGCTTTGGCACGTTCGAGGTCGACCCCTTCTCGTAACGGTCAGGCGTAAGCAGTCGAGCGGCTACGTGTACAGGTCCGCGTATGGGTCTTCTTGCGTGAGCTCTTTCCCCTCGACGCGGATCGTGACGTTCTGGGTTACTTCGACCTCTCTTGCGGTTATCTCGTAGCCGACCTTCCATACGATGAGGTCATAGGTGCCCTTTGGAACACTGAGTCTTACGACGCCGGCCTCATTGGTAGCGCCACGGTGGCGGCCCAGCCTAACCTCGGCATCGCGGATCGTTGCTTCTGTGTCCTTGACCACGACGATGACCTCGACAACGTGTTCCGGCGGGCGAGTGGTGAAAAAGCTGAACGCGCCAGATGCTCCGTCGTGCGGGAGACCCAGTTTGTCAGCCGAGAATCTCGCCGACCATGACCATGTCCGCTCGTCCTCTGGCGCGGTGAGCGAGACCTCGGTCCAAAATAGCGCGGTCGTGCCCGGCCACGGCTCCTTGCCGAGCACGCCGCTTCCGACCACAATCCCCCTCTCGTCGACGATGTCGACGCACGCGCCTTCGAGGTGGTAATCGGTCGTACTCTTGGCCCCGACCTTGACGTTGAAGCGTTCGCCCATTACTACCGGCGACGGAGTATCCCAGACGGCCAGGCTCGTAGCCCGCGGCTTGGTCTTGAAGGAGATCGGCACCACGCTTTGCTCATAGATAATCCCGTCGATCTCTTGCCGCGGAAATAACACCGTCCAGACATAGTCGCCGATTTGTAGGGGCGCCGTGAGAGTAAACGGCTCGGTTTCGCTGACGCCCCCTTCGCCGCGTACACGCAACTCGCGCGTTGCGGCGACTTCCTCCCCGGCCATGACCTTCACCGAGCCGCCATGCAGATCGCCGCCGGTCGGACAACAGAGACGGACCGTGAACACGAGGTCGGCGCCAACGGGGATCTCTGCCGGCGGGAGCTCACTCAGGGCAATTGTCGTCGGGCGGCTGTCCGCCTCGCTGGCCACGTCCGCTTCTCGACCCAGCGATCCTAGCCGTTATCGATCGCGCGCATTCCGGCGCGCCGACCGAAGGTCGCCGCACGCGTGATGCCGTGCTGACCGAACCCGCCAGCCGAGTCGCCGCACGCATAGAGCTTGGGTATGACTTGGCCCTGCAAGTCGATGACCTGAGCGTCCTTGTTTATCCGGATGCCGGTGAAAGTATCGTGGATGGCCGGCGTGCACCACGCGGCGTAGTACGGCGGCGTGGCAATCTTGTGCATCGGCGTCGGCTTGTTGAAATCCGTATCCTTGCCGGAATCGACGAACGAGTTGTAGCGCTCGACTGTCTTCACGAGGACATTCCCAGGCATCGGTCGCCACTGATACTCGTTGAGCGTCAGTTTTCCAGCCAACTCCGCGAGCGTATCAGCCTGGAAAAAGTACTTGGGATCGACATAGGGGGGCGCCACCGTCCAACGCTCGCGCGTGACAGCGGCAGAATCGAAGATCGCCCAGATCGGGCCACCTCCGTTCATCTTCTTGGGATCGCCAGTCCAATCAAGCGCGGCGGCAAAGTACTTGTAGTTGCGCTCCGGGACCGTCTCGTCAAAAAAACGCAGCCCGTTCTCCTTGACAAGAATGACGTCTTGCCAGTCTCCGACTCGCAGGCCGAGGGCTCCTGCACGGAAAAAGTGGGGGCTCGTCGCGAAGAGATTGGTGTCGGCGCCGTTGCTCTTCTTGCCCAAGCGGCCTTTGTTCAGCAGGTGATCGTCCTCGGTGGTCTGGTTCGCCGTGCCGGCCAGTGCCGCGCCGATTGCCATAGCCGCGATCTCGCCATCGGCTTTGCGCGGGACCCATTCGGCATTCTCGGATTGATACTCCGCTGTCAGCCTTACGTCGAACATCGTGCGAAAAGCGACGTCGCCGGCACAACCGCCGGTGGCGATGACGATCCCCTTGCGCGCCCGGACGTTGACCGTCTGGGTCTTCGGCTGGAACCAGTCGTCCACCTGTACCGCGGTGATACCCACCACCGGACCCACGAACTGACTCTCGCGATGAATCTGGGTCATACGGTGCTGCATTAGAAACTCAACTCCCAGGCGTCGGCACATTCTTTCCAACGGCCGCACAATGCCAGAACCACCCGCGTTGGTGACTTTCTCGTTCGGCCAGGGCCGAACATTCAGCCTCGTGCGGCCGTCGCGAAAAAGTCGATCCGGGTTGTTGCCGGGCGGTAAATACGCGTTGAAGTTGACGCCGCATTCGTCAAAGAAGTTGAACACGTCAAGGCTGGAATCCGCCCATGTCCGGACCAGTTCACGATCACTGTAGCGTCCAATGGGCCTGTCGACGCGAGACCAATCGGCGAACATTGCATCGGGCGAGAAGTCCTTACGCGTGGCCGCCTCGTACCTGTTGCCGCCGCCGATGTACAGGTTGCCCGAACTCATCATGGCGCGCCCGCCGATATCGAAATTCTGCTCGACAATCATCACCGATGCACCGCGCTTGCGGGCTTCGATCGCCGCGGACATCCCGCCAGGACCCGCACCGATGACCACCAGATCGAACTCGTGAGTCCACTCAGTCGGCGGACTGGCCGCCTTCGCTGCACTGAACCCGGCCAGAACGGTGGCGGTGCCGACGCCAGCCGCTGCGCTTCCTTTTAGAAATGTTCGCCTGCTGACCGACGCTGGCGGCTGACCCGTGGTGCCCCGACTGCGCTTCTCGTCCGTGGCCATACTGCGCGTCCCTCCGCCGATCGACTGCCTTCCATTTCGTCGGGATCCTTCAGTACTTGCTCATCCATGCTTAGTTTTGGGCCAGTATACTAAGTTCCGGCCGGACGCTCGTACGAAACAGACGCAGACCGGTATGCCCGAGAACGCGCGACAGCTCGAATAGGAAGAGGACCAGCGCGAATGAAGAATTCAGTTGCCGGGGTGTCTTTGCTGTTGCTTGTTGTGGCCGCCTTAGGGAACGCTCAGGAGGCCAAAAGTATTTCCGCCGCGAGTGGTGTGTTCACGGCGGTGCAGGCGCAGCGAGGGAAAGACGATTACACCGCCTACTGCGCGGCGTGTCATGGCATACAGCTCACCTCCGCGAACGATGATGTGCCCGGTTTGTGGGGAGTGCCCTTTGCCTATAGCTGGCACGGAAAGACTGTGGCGGAGCGCTTCGAGCGGATCAGCACGACAATGCCCTACAACGATCCAAATACTCTGAAGAGCCAGCAGTACATCGACATCCTGGCCTACATCCTTCAATTCAATGGCTACCCTGCGGGCAACAACGATCTGCCGGCCGACATCAGAACGCTTCAGCGCATCGTGATCGAACCCCTGGCGAAGTAGCAAGCGCTCTCTGGCCGATTAAGACGCAGGTGGTATGAGGAAGTGGAGGGCGGACTGGCGTTGAGTTTCTAAGTTAAGCACACGGACACACGCGTGTCACCGGTACTCCCGCTCGCATGGCTCCTTGGCTGGGCAAGTTCCTCACCGATGCCGCGACGGACATGTTGCCGGTGTACCTGTTACGCGTGCTGCGAGTGGGGCCGTCTTCGCTCGTGACCAATGATGACGCCGTCCACTCGTTAGGGATTCCGGTGCTCGCGGATGCCCTCAAATGGCTCGGCGATGTGATGATCGCAGCGCCCCGATTCAGGAAAGCCAGCACGATCGGACACGCGCTGACGCTGCGTCGTCCCCTGCGGGATGTACCATCAAGCATTGGCCGGGTTGTAGCCTCCCTCATAATTACCCATCGCCAAGTGGTCCTCGAGGGCGAGCTCCAACGGCATCAGCGCCGATCTTTTGGCTCATCGCTGCCCGATGCAGCCATCGCAAGGTGTCTGTTCGCCGTCGATATCGACACGATCCCGCGTCGAATGGCTTCGGCTAACATTCCGGCTCGATCGTTTACTTCGAGTTTCGAATAGATCTTTCTCAGATGGACGTGTACGGTCTCCGCGGCGATTCCGAGCTCGTATGCAATCTCCTTATTCCTCATACTGCAGATGACGAGTTCGATAATCTGTATTTCCCTGCACGTCAAAGGGGACTGGCTCTTGGGAACGAAAGGAGCTACACCGGACTTCGCAAGCCGGGGCTGTTTCTCGGCGACGACTTTGCGTATTGTGTTTGTGAGCTGCCGGAAACTGGCATCTTCTAGGAGGTAGGCCGAAGTAAGGCTGGTGAGTGGCTTACAGAAGGCTCTCAACGCCCGATCCGGTGCGATCGCGACAATTCGAGCATACCGTTCCTCCCTATGGAGCGCGCGCACGACTTCTAGACCCCTCATTTTCGGCAGCGAACAGATAACCACCGTGACATCGGGACGAGTGGTTCGAAAAAGAGCGATGGCTTCTTCGGCCAACGTCGCCACACCCGCAACCTTTAAGCCACGCGCTCGCCCGATGAGCAATGCGACTCCCGCCCGCACGACGCGAGAATCAGCCACCACGAGCACGCGAATACGTCGCTTCTTCATGACTCCATAGGTGGTCAAAGGCACACGTGAGGGGTTCATGTCGACCAGTATTTGTGCGAACGGCACGGGATGTACTCGATACGCTGACAGGGCGATTACTCCTTACCTTCCCGATCGCCGCCGTAGTCCTTTGCGTACAAATCGCTGAACGCGGCGTCCCGTCAGGGTTTCCGAAATGTAGATGTTCTGTTTCGAATCTATCGTGATGCTGTGCGCGACAGTGAATCCGCCGCCCCAATGGCCCGCGTGGCCGAATGATCCGATTGTTTTCATGTCGCTGTGACGCAGGATCCAGATCTTCTCGTTCCGACCATCTGCCACGAAGATGAACTGCTGCTCTGGATCACGCGAAAATACAAGATCGAAGACCGATCCCCTCAAAGTAGCTGGCTCGACGGACGCCTCTTTGATAAAGGTCCCGTCTTTTCTGAAGACCTGAATACGAGAGTTGGCTCGGTCGCAGACGTAGACTTCGCCTTTGTTATCAATCCACACGCAGTGGACTGTATTCATTTGTTGTGAAGGCGGCCCCGTTGGCTGGTATCTGAAGCGAATCAGATCCTCAGGTTGGTTCCCGTATGCCCCCCAATGCCGCTTGTAGGCGCCTGTATCTGCATCGAAGACGACGACACGACGGTTGCCGTATCCGTCTGCGACATACAGCTCGTTTGTGCTCGGATCCACGGTAACGCCAGCCGGACGATTCATGGCTGTCGTGTCGTTGCTCCCCACCTTCTGTCCGGGCTTGCCGACCGTCAGCAGGTACTTCCCGTTGCGGGTGAACTTCAGGATATGCGATCCGCCATTGTTGCCAATCCAGACGTTGTTCTTGTGATCGACGAAGACAGTGTGTTCGGATTCGGGCCACATGTAGCCGCTGGGGCGCTGCCACATGAGCGCCGATTCGCGGATGGTCTCCCCGTTGCCCACGCCACCTTTTGGAAAGTCCTCGACGCGCGGTCCCCCCCATGCCTGGACGATACTGCCAGCCTGGTCGAATTCTATTACGGCCGGGGCCGGCACACAGCAGGTCGCCTGGGGTGTCTCGTACGCTGCATCGTCCTCATGGCCAGACAGCAGCGTCCGCGGACGGTGCAATGTCCAGATATGGTCTCGCGAGTCGGCGAAGACACCCACCATTTCGCCCACCGCCCAATTGTTCGGCAAGGGCGCTTTCGGCCATGTCGGATCCCATTCGTACTCTGGAGGCACGTCAGCGCGGTCATTGCCGATCGCGGCCTTCGCTGACTGTGCTCGAGCGCTGTCCGCCGAGGACTGTGCGCCCAGCACCACCGCCAAGAGTAGGAATCCGATGCCAAGCCTGCCTACCCTCGTCATCGGCTACCTACTATGCTGATGCAGTGATCTGTGGGTTCGAACGGATATGGATCCGACAGGTCTTGCCCTCGGCATTACCGTGTTCCCACAGGCAAGTAGACGCGCTTCTTGAAGCGCCAGCCGTTCGGCGTTCTGACCAGAAGATCATCATAGGTTCCGATCCCGGTCACTTGAGTCCTGCCGTCGCCGACGTTCGCCGACAGTACGTGCACGCGTCCGACCGCGCCTCCAGGTGCCACTGCGATTGTCAGATTGCTGATCCAGCTATGAAGTCCTGGCGAGTTCGCCGCCGCCACGGCCGCAAGGGATCGCTGTCCTGCAATGCTCGAGTTCCCCCGCACGAGCGTGCCGTCTGGTATGAAGGTGCCCGCGTAGCGAGCTCCATTGTCGGCAGCGTTGTCGAACGCAATATTGCTGCGGACGTACAGTTGCTCGATTTCGATAATGTCCACACTTGACAGGTCGGACCGATTCGCTTCGCCTCGCGCGGCGTTTGCTGCGAGCACGGCCGCGAATCGCCCGTACTCGGGAGTTGGCCAGTTGATCGTTGGCGTTGAGCCGAACGGTTCATAGCGGCGGTACTTAATGAGCCAGCCTTCGCCGGTTTTTTCGAAACGATGGTGCAAAACGCCCGCGCCGCTGGTGGTCACAGGCGTGCCGCTGGCGCCTACAGTGAATCCCAGCATGTAGGAAAAGCTGCTGACCTCGCCACTCGGCGAGACGTCGATTAGCAAGTTTGAATCCCAGTGATGGAAGCCTGGCTTGTGGATCGAGAGAGTGGCGACCATCTGGCGACCTTTGCGAACAGGGCCTCGTAATTGTTCGAACAGCGTGTCCTGTGTGAACGCTCGGCTGTTCAGGTATCCGTCATCGTACGGCGCAGCGTTGTCATAGCCCAGGTTGTACTGGCCGATCAGATACTTGATTTCCGCGTAGTCGATTGCAGTCAGGGCAGCGCCGGAATTCGCTGCGGCGCGAATGTGATGTTCGCGTTGCGGCATCGTCGTTCCGGCGGAATAGGTTCGTGTGCCAAAGCGCCATCCGTCCTTGGTCTTAACGAGTGTGTCGCGGTAGAGTCCGGCCTCGATCAGGCCCTGCCCATTGCTTTGCACGACGTAGGGCCATCCGACTGCACCGTCCTCCGCGGGTTCAATCAACAGATTCGATACCGAGTGAAGGAGTCCGCGCTTTGCCACCGCGAACTCAGCCAAGCTCTTGTGACCGGCGACCGTCCTGCCCGAAACGACGAGTGTGCCGTTCGAGACGAAGTGATGCGCGAACGCGGAACCCCCATCTGGAGAGTTACTGAGGTCGTGGAAACTCCGTCCATAAAGCCGTTCTATTTCCGCATAGTCGCTCGCGGTGAGCCGCCGCAACGTGCGTGTTTTCTGAAACCCACCGGCGCCTTCTACGACGAGCAGACAAATGACGAGCACTACGGAGATTCTCGGCATGAGCATCCCCCTCGATCCCGTGTCGACATCCTACTAAGTTGGCAGTGCCAAGCGAGCCACAAAATACACTAATTGCCAGTCGAACGCGATCACGAAAACACCTTTTTGATGAGGTAAGCCGCCGGATGACGCACGCGCGTGTCATGCCGGTCTGCCGCTACCTGGCAGGGCGACATCCTCCTCCAGCCCATCACATTGTGAATCCCACGTCGCCCGCACCAATCATTCCAGTTAGCGGGAGCTGTGAGTTCGACGGCTACCCTCTTTGGGGTAGTTGACGCGTTTAAGGGAAAGTCGCACTATCGCCGGACCCAACAACGTGGTCAGTCCCGAAAACTGAGTGAAGGGGGAAGTGATGAAGGTGGTGCGAACTGTCTGCGTCGTAATGCAGATATCAATGCTGCTTGTGCCGCTCCTGGCAGAAGCGCAATCATCCTCGACAGGCGCGATTGCGGGAGCGGTAAGAGATACCACTGGAGCCGTGCTGCCTGGCGTGACGGTGGAAGCCACCAGCGCCGCCTTGATTGAAAAAGTCCGCACGGTTATCACGGACAGTCAGGGGCAGTACAAGATCATCGATCTGCCTCTCGGCACCTACTCGGTCACATTTACATTGCCGGGGTTTGGCGTCGTGAAACGCGACGGCCTGCAATTGTCAGCGAATTTTACGGCGCAGGTGAACACGGAGCTGACAGTCGGGTCGATCGAGGAAACGGTGACGGTGACCGGCGCAAGCCCGGTCGTCGACGTGCAGAATACGCTGACGCAGAACGTGCTGACCCGTGAAGTGCTCGATGCGCTGCCAACCGGCAAGTCACTGGCGGCTTACGCCACGCTCACCCTCGGCGTGACAGGAATGAATTCAAATGCCTATGACGTGGGCGGCAATCGGGGCGAGACGTCGAGCGCGGGCTTCGGCGTGCACGGCAGTACCTCGGCGGACGGCCATTATTACCAGAGCGGTATGAATCTTTCCCATCCAACTGGGAGCGGCGCCGCCGCGTCTCGTCAGTGGCAGATCAATCAGCTTGCCGTTCAGGAAATCGCGCTGCAGACCGAAGGCACGACGGCGGAGAACCCCAGCGGCGGTGTCGTGATCAATGTCGTGCCGAAGGAGGGGGGTAACACCCTCAGCTTCAGCGCGCTTGTGAACGGCAGCCCGGCGGGCCTTCAGAATGACAATCTGACGGATGAGGTGCGCGGGTTCGGTATCCGCGATGGCAATCCCAATAGGCCTCTATACGATGCAGGACTGGCGCTTGGCGGTCCGATCTCCCGGGACAAACTTTGGTTCTATACGGCGCATCGCTGGTGGCGCGCCGGTGTTTATAATCCTGGCGTCTATTACAATAAGACGCCGCACACCCTGTTCTACACCCCCGATCTGGATCGCCAGAATTACTTCGAGCATCAGGACAAAGACAACCAGGGCCGGTTCACCTGGCAGGCGACCGACAAACACAAGATTACTGGTTTTACGGCCTATCAGTGCAACACGCAGGCCTATGGGGCGACAAACGGTGGCGGTGAGATCGCGACGCTTCAGAAGTACTGCGCACAGAGCGGAAACCAGGTCGTGTGGACGTACCCATGGTCGAACCGCCTGCTGCTGGACGCAGGCGCCACCTACCTGTACTCCAACCGGCGTGCCAGGCGTGATGAGAATGTATCCCGCGACGACATCATCATCCAGGAACTCACGACAGGATTCATCTGGGGCAGCGGACCAGTGATGGGCGGTGGTCTTGCCACGCCTTCGTCGCCGATCTCTTACACGCCGGAGGGTGCGAAGATGTTGAATCTTCAAGCCAATGAGCGCGTGTCCCTGTCCTACGTCACCGGCTCGCATGCGTTGAAGACCGGCTTCACCTATCTTTGGGGGCATCAGGATCACGCAGGCGAGACGCCGCTCCATTACGGGCTGCGTAACGGCGTGCCCGCGCAGATTACACAGTATGCCAATCCGTTCTTCAGCAAGAGTTCTGTCAGGCAAATGGGCCTCTTTGCGCAGGACCAGTGGACGGTGCGACGGCTGACGCTCAATCTGGGCATTCGCTTCGACTATCTGCGCGGGACGGCGCTGCCTTTGGACAGCCCGGCCGGTACGTTCAAGGCAGCCTTTGCCATTCCACGAGTGGACGATGTCCCGAACTGGAAGGACGTGACGCCGCGCCTGGGCGCCGCGTACGATTTGTTCGGCAACGGCAAGACCGCGATCAAGGCCTACATTGGGAAGTTCCTGCGCTCCGAGATGACGTCGGTGGCCAACGCGAACAATCTGGCATTTCAGGTTGCGCAGACCGCCACGCGGACGTGGAACGACGGGAACCGGAACTTTGTGCCGGATTGCGTGCTGACCAATCCGCTGGCCAACGGTGAGTGTGGCCAGATCTCCAATCTAAATTTGGGCACACCGGTTGCCTCGACGCAGCAGTATTCCGACGAGGTGCTCCGAGGGTTCGGCGTGCGCCCGTTCAATTGGCATATCACCACCAATCTGGTACGCGAGCTGGGTCCCGGCATCGCGCTGAACGTCGGCTACTTCCGCCGGTGGTTTGGCAACTTTGCGATCGGTGGGTACAGCACGGCAACCGGGACCTCCGCGACCGTCGACAACCTTGCGGTGACGCCGGCGGACTACGATTCATTCTGCGTGACGGCGCCGGTGGATCCGCGGTTGCCGGGGGGAGGCGGGAATCAGTTGTGCGGATTGTATGACCTGCGTCCTGACAAGTTCGGGTTGGTTAACAATGTGATTCTCCCGACATCGCGGTACGGCGAGCAGACCTCGATCTATAACGGCATGGACATCGCGATCAACATGCGTTCTAGCCAGGGTCAGGTCATCCAGGGTGGTGTCAGCGTCGGCCGGCTGGTCGAGGAC
>ORMF011283834.1_pt1 | contig 25193 bp, 26 predicted proteins | sample 1779871 | NCBI WGS metagenome assembly ORMF01 (sample SAMEA104232316, study PRJEB22302) | groundwater metagenome | biome: forest; feature: aquifer; material: groundwater | place: USA | collected 2011-08-07 | depth 5.4 m | reverse complement strand
GATGTTCGCTGTCGGTGTTTCATTCCACCAGCGCACGATTAGCGCGGCGTCGGTGGTAGCGTTATGGAAACCGTTTTTGGTCAACGGCCGTTTGTCGCCGGGGATGCACGGGAACACGGGATAGCCCAACTCGGCATAGGCAATCGCCGCGATTCCATTGGCTTGCGTCGTTTGGTCCGATAGACTGGACATCGTTGATCCTCGAACGCCGTTGCCTTTCTTGATCGTGGGGCAGCGGCGTTTTGCCTTTCCTAGATGCCGATGGCTTCAAGTTGTTTCGCCGCTTGCGCGCTCGCGCGTTCGCGCTGGTTTGGCGTTCGGGGTTTGACCGGCGCGGTGTCGTCCAGGCGCGGGGTGAGCGCCTCAGCGAACCGCTGGAGCGCCTCGCGCGACGTGACCCAGCGGGAACCCAGGCGAACCCCACCCAAGCGGACACGGCTACCATCGGGAGATTTTGCGCCGTCGATGATCCATCGCAGGATGCACGACAAATGAACCGGACGCCCAGCACGGCCACGGGGCAGAAGTTTGGCGGCATCGGCCAATGTGAGAATCGTTTCAGTCAGTTCGATGGACATGAAAAAACCTCGCTTGTGTTTGTGGATTTTCGCCACGTCACACAATCGAGGTTAGCGGAGCGCGCCTGGCACAGATACGGCGCGACTATGGACTATCTGTGTCAGTGGTAAGGCGGTAGCCCTTTCGTCGATTCGATTTGATCGCCCCTTGCAGCGAAACGGGGAGAGATTTGCGAAGCCGATCCAAGCGGGTGCCCTTCAGATTCGGTTCCTTTTTGCAAATATCAGTGCTGCTTTGCCACTCCCTGGAAAGCACGCGGAGAAAGACAAGGGCATCGGTTCGGCACTCGGGTGTCAGGTACAACTGGACCGTTTTCCCGTCTAGGAAAACGTCATCGCCATTCACGACGATTCGAGTAGCTTGCTGGACGGCAGAAATTGCGGGCGTTGCTTGCTTCTCCAATTCCGCCGCAAGCGATGACAACGATAGGAACAGTTCCTTCGGGCAGACGGGCAACGTCTTTGCATCGGCCGTAGCCCATCGGGACAACTCTTTGACGGTCCGCCGGGCGCGACTTACAAGTATGTTCGTTGCGGCGTCCAGATTGGAAAAAAAGACGTTCTCAGCATTCGGGTCACTTTGCAACTGGAACGGCCGTAAGCAAGACTGCAATTCTGCGATGGACTTTCTGACTGCTACATGGGCGCAACGGTTTTCGTAATTCCAACGACGCGGGTACGGGAATGGCTCGCCTTCGATGGGAAGATACCTCTTGATTGCTTCCACCGTGGACCGAAGCGCGGCGCACAAGTTGGCAACCTGCGGCCTCTTGTCTGCCAGCTCTGCAATTCTCGAAGCAACCACTTTTTCGCCGGCGCGATCGGTTGGGCGCACAGTGCCGGCTTCAAAGATCAGAACAGGATTCTTGCGTCGCATGGCCGATTCCTCTTTTCGGCTTCCTCAGAAAAAGGCAGGGGCAACCCGTGAGGATCGGGGTTTCGGCTCGCGAAAACCTAGCCCCTGCCTGATTGCATTTTATCAACCGATCTTCAGCATGATCTTTTCCGCGGCCGCCGCGTCCACCTCGGCATACGTTTCGACGATAGCCAGCGAACGATGCCCAAGAATCACACGGGCAGCATCAAGGCCGAATTCGCGCCGCAATTCGGTAGCGCGAGTATGTCGCAATTGGTTTGGGTTCCATTCGGGGACGATGATTTGATCGGCGGGAATCCCCGGCTGTTGCCGATGGGCCAGCTTGTCCGCCTTGGCACAACCACGATGTACGGCGTTGCGGAAGGTGTTCGGCGTGTAATGGTCGCCCGGTTGCTTTTGGGGCTTTCGTTTGCTTCGATCAAGTTGCGATGGCTGCACCCTCGATTTGCGGTGCAGCCGCAATCTTTGTCGCCATTCGAGCATCGCCTGTTTGGGGGAGAAAAGATAGGCTTGCAAGTCCGTCGTCAAGAATTCCCGAATGATCGTTTGTGCTTGCGGACCGATGGCGATGGCGCGAGCATGACCGCGCCAGGCCGTCTTGTGATACTGCGGGTTGTAGAACCAGATTCTTCCGGTCATGTTCAAGTCGATGCCGCGCATGATGACAATTTCGCCTGGCCGCATGGCGGTCAGCAATTGCAGCCGGATCATTGCCCTGACCGGGCTGGGGACGTGTGGAAGGGTTGCATCGACGAAGGCCACGGGGACGGGCTTGATTGGTTCGGCTTCGCGGGCCTCGGTGCGGCCGCGCTGCAATCCACGAACTGCTTGCAGGCCGTGAAGGACGGTTGGGGAGATGATCTCGTTTTCAACGCCCCATTTGAACATCGCCCGGATTCGCCCAATCGAGGCATTGACGAAACCACGCGCCCAAAATCGGCCGTTGGGCGCTTTGGTTTCGATCATTTGCTGGCGAACTGTCTTGAGGGCCAGCGGTCCGAAATTGGCGGCCGTGGTCGGGCCGTACAGCAGCTTGAGCGGGCGCAGGGCCGATTGCAGGCAATGCAATTCGCCGTTGGCGACGCCGGCGGGCTTCTGATAGTGCTTTTCGGCATGTTGCCAGTAGGCCAGCGCCAATTCGTTGATTGTCAGGTCGCTCGCCGTCGCGGTGGGCAAGCGCCGGCCGTTGGTTTCCCACTCGGCAATCACCCTGGCGTACTCTTGGCGGCTTTGCTTGGTGCCATACTTGCCCAAAAGCAAGTCGCGCCGGCCTCCAGCGCCATCGGGGATCGTGACGACGGCGTAAATCCCGGTGTTTGTGCGCTTTCTGCGATAACTTGGAACGTGGTCAGACATTGCGGTTTTCCCTTCTGCGCGGAACTATTCCGCGCCTTTTCGGGTAATTGACCGCACTGTCCGACGGGGACAGGTACACTTAAGTTGTGTGTTCGGCAGAACTTACGTCAGTGGAGCCGACGGGGATCGAACCCGCAACCTCTAGAATGCCATTCTAGCGCGCTCCCAATTGCGCCACGGCCCCTTGAGACTCGCATAGATTATAGCACCCCCTGCGCTGCGTCAATCGCTGACGCGGGGACATTCGCCCGGAAAGTGTGGTAAGTCGTAGCATACGTCTTGAGGAAGGAACGCTTTTGGTGAATCGCAAGGTGATCAATATCGTGCTCCGATACGGCGTCGGCCTGGCGTTGTTGGCCTTCGTCGTGATCCGTTATTGGCACGTCCCAACCGACGATGGCGATGTCGGCCTGGCGGAGGCGCTGAAACGGCCCTTTGACGGCATCGCCTTCGTCTTGGCTCTGGCGATGTACTTGACCGGCATGCTGCTGACCTTTCTGCGCTGGTATCTGCTGGTGCGCGCCCAGGATTTGCCGTTCGATCTCAAAAGCGCATTGCGGCTCGGTTTGGTCGGTTTCTATTGGAGCACGTTTCTGCCGGGATCGGTGGGCGGCGACATCATCAAGGCGGTTGCCGTCGCTCGGGAACAGGACCGCCGCACCGTCGCCGTCGCCACGGTGCTGTTCGATCGCATTGTCGGCTTGTGCGGGCTTTTCTGGCTGGTGACGCTGCTGGGCTCGTTCGTGCACTGGATTCTAGCCGAACAAGGCGATGCCGGTCCGCAAGCCACGATGGTGCTGCGGGCCATTCTGCTGACGGCGGCCGGGATGTCGCTGGGCAGCCTGGTCATCTGGTTGGGCATGGGATGGGCATCCGAGCACTGGGCAGAGCGAATGGCGCACCGTCTTCAAGGTATCCCCAAGCTCGGCACGGCGCTCGCCGAACTATGGCGCGCCATTTGGCTTTATCGCAGCCGCGTCAAGAGCGTCGCCATGGCGCTCGGCTTGTCTCTCATTGGTCATGCTTGCTTCGTGCTGTCCTTCTTCTGCGCCGCTCACGTCCTATACCCGGCAGTGGAGTTGCCCTCGCTCGCAGCCCATTATCTCATCATCCCGGCGGGCATGATCGCGGAAGCCGGCATTCCCACGCCGGGCGGCCTGGGAGGCGAATATGGCTTCGGCATTCTGTATCGACTACTTGGTTTCACTTTCGTCGCGGGCGCCCTGGGTCGGCTGGCGCAGCGGGCGGTCGCCTGGCTTTTGGGCTTGATCGGCTACCTCGTTTACTTGCGCATGAAATCGGTCGCCGTTGCGTCCGCGACTACCGAGCCTGCCGTACAATGATGAGAAAAGGAGCCATTTGCCATGTTCGTGGATCGCGTGGAGATATTCGTCAAAGGCGGCGACGGCGGCCGCGGCTGCCTCAGCTTTCGCCGTGAGAAGTACGTGCCCAAAGGCGGGCCCGACGGCGGCGACGGCGGCAGCGGCGGCAATGTCATCCTTCGCGCCGACACCGACGCCGATAGCCTCGCTCCCCTCGTCAATCGCAAGTTCTGGAAGGCCGAAAGCGGCGAGCGCGGCGGCACCTCCAATTGCTACGGCAAAAGCGCCAGCGATCTCGTCGTGCTCGTGCCGCCTGGCACCATCGTTTACGATCGCGCGCGCGGCCATGTGCTCCGCGATCTAGGCGCCGACGGCACTGAAGTCGTCGTCGGCAAGGGCGGGCGCGGCGGGCGCGGCAACCGTTTCTTCGCCAGCTCGACCAATCGCACGCCGCGCGAAACCGAGCCCGGCGCGAAGGGCGAAGAACGCTGGCTCATTCTCGAACTCAAAGTCATCGCCGACGCCGGTCTCGTCGGCCTGCCCAACGCCGGCAAATCGACGCTGCTGAGCCGGCTGTCGCAAGCTCATCCCGAAATCGCCGATTACCCGTTCACGACCAAGCACCCCAACCTCGGCATCGTCAGCGTCGGCCACGATCACAGCTTCGTCCTCGCCGATTTGCCGGGACTGATCGAAGGCGCGCATAGCGGCGTCGGCCTGGGTCACGAGTTTTTGCGCCATGTCGAACGGACGCGCGTGATCGTGCATCTGGTGGAGCCGTTGCCCACCGACGGCAGCGATCCGCTGGCGAGCTATCGCACCATCCGCCGCGAGTTGGAGTTGTACGGTCATGAACTTCTGTCGAAACCGGAAATCGTGGCGGTCAGCAAGAGCGAGTTGACCGGCAGCGACGACGTGCGTGTGCGGCTGGAGCGGGAGTTGGGCCGGGAAGTGCTCGGCATTTCCGCGGTCACCGGGCAGGGCCTGGCGCGCCTCGTTGGGCAGGTCGCGGCGCGATTGAAGGACGTCAGCGAGCAAGTCGTGTCAGCAGGCGAGCCGGGAGCGTAAGCGACCGGAGGACCATGAAACCGACTGTCGTCGTCGATGTAGGCAACTCGCGCATCAAATGGGGCCGCTGCGCTGCGGAGCGCGTGGCCGAGATGGTGTCGTTGCCGCACGACGATGACGCAGTCTGGCGCCGCCAGATGATGGCATGGAACCTCTCCGCCGGCTCGACGTGGGCGCTCAGCGGCGTGCAGCCTGGGCAACGCGATAAGCTTGGCGCATGGCTGAAACAACAGGGCCAGCAAATCATCGTCATCGATTCGTATCGCCAACTGCCGCTGGCTCTCGCCGTTGATATTCCCGACAAGGTAGGACTCGATCGGCTGCTGAACGCGGTGGCCGTGAATGCCGTGCGCAAACCGGATGCGCCCGCCGTGATCGTCGACGCTGGCACCGCGGTCACCGTCGATGTGGTGGACGCCCAGGGCATATTTCAAGGCGGCGCGATCCTGCCGGGCTTGCGGCTCATGGCCAAGGCGCTGCACGACCATACCGCGTTCTTGCCCGTCATCGACGAGTTTGTACCGATGCCGATGCCGGCGAAGAATACCGCAGACGCATTGCGAGCCGGCATATTCCAGGCCGTCTTGGGCGGCATCGAATCGCTGACGGCTCGTCTGGCGTGGCCGCACGCCGAAATGTTCCTCGCGGGCGGCGACGCAGCCCTGTTGGCGCCGCACCTTGCACATGCAGTGCGCGTCTGGCCGGAAATGACGCTGGAGGGGATTCGCCTCGCCGTGTAGGCGGCTCGCCAGCACGAATTCGCACAGGCGAGCCGCCTATGCTACGATCCGACGACACCCTGCTGACTTGTTTGACGCCGCCGGGCCGCGGCGCGATTGCCACGCTGGCGGTGCGCGGCCCGTCGGCTTGGTCGATCACGCGTGAACTTTTTCAGCGCGTCGCCAAGCGCCAGCAGCATGCGCATTTGACGGCGCCTTTGCCCGAAGTGCCAACGCCCGGAAAATTCTGGCTCGGCTGGTTCGGTGACCGCTCGGCCGACGGCGCCGATGAAGTCGTGCTGTTTGTTCGAGCAGTAACGCCCATGCCAGCCCTCGAATTGCACTGTCACGGCGGCCCAGAGGTCGTGCGGTTGCTGCAAGAGCAATATGCTGCGCGGGGCGTGCGTATCGTGCCGTGGCAACAGTTTGAACAAAGCCACGCGCCTGTCTGGCAAATCGCCGCCCAGGAAGTGCTCATCCAGGCGCCGACGGTCCGGACGGCCGCGATCGCGCTGGATCAATGGCATGGTGCATTTCATCGGGCGGTTGAAGCATGTAGCCGTCGCTGGCGTGGCGGCGAGCGCGCAACGGCAAGCCAAATCCTCCATCGATTGCATCATCTGATCCGTGTGGGGCGGCATCTGACGCAGCCGTGGCGCGTCGTGCTGGCAGGGGCGCCCAATGTCGGCAAGAGCAGTCTCGGCAATGCCCTGGCGGGCTTTGCGCGCAGCGTCGTGGCGCCGACACCGGGCACCACGCGCGACGTTGTCACCACGACCATCGCTTTGGATGGTTGGCCGATCGAATTAGCCGATACCGCCGGGCTGCGGGCCTCGGCAGACGCCTTGGAGCAAGCCGGCATGGCGCGCGCCCAGACAGCGCTGGCTGCTGCGGATCTGCGGGTTTGGCTGGTCGATGGCGCTGCCAATCCGGTGATGCCGGACTTTCCCAACGAGCGCACGTTGATCGTCATTAACAAGATCGATTTGTCGGCGGCGTGGGACTGGAACCGGTTGCCTGAAGCGCAGCGTGTCTCGGCCAAGGCCTTGGCTGGATTGCCGGAGTTGTGTCAGAAGATCGTGGAACGACTGGCGCCGACGACACCCGAGCCAGGCGAAGCAGTGCCCTACACGGAAGAACAATGCGGCGCACTGAAGAAAATTGCCACGGAACTGCACGCGGGCAATGATCAGAATGTAATGACACTTGTCGACGGATTACTGGAATGGTCATTCAGCCGGTCCGCCTTCGGCGGACCGGCTGAATGACGCGTAGTCTAATGCCCAGCAGGCGCCTCCTCGCCCATCTGCTCCGTCAGGTAGTTCTGCAGGCCGACCGCCTCGATCAGGCCGAGCTGCGTTTCCAGCCAATCGACGTGCTCTTCCGACTCGACCAGGATCGGCTCGACCAGTTCGCGCGAACCGTTGTCTTTCAGCTTGGCGAACAGGTCGATGGCGTCGTTGTACGCGTTGACGCCCTTCGTCTCCAATTGCAGATCGTTCTCGAATTGTTCCTTCACATTGGTGCCGACGCGGATCACATCGTAGCGGGCAATCTCCGGCACGCCGTCCAGGAACAAGATGCGGTCGATCAGCATCTCGGCGTGCTTCATCTCGCCCATCGATTCTTGGTAGTGCTTTTTCGCGAGCTTGTTGTAGCCCCAGTTTTTGCACATCTTCGCCTGGCAGAAATACTGGTTGATCGCGGTCAGCTCAATCGTCAATGCCCCGTTGAGCGCCTCGATGACTTTCGCGTTGCCTTTCATGGGAATAGCCTCCGGATTGAATACTTCGGTAGTGGGCAAGTCATTTGTTGATGCGGTCTACACGTCCCTGCGATTCCTGCGTTTCCACCGCAGAATGCTGAACACGACCATCAGCGCGAGTGCAACGGCCAGCAAACCGACGACGACAGGGACAAAGTCTGGTAGATCGACTTCTATCATGATCATTTCAGCAAACATGGTGCTTCTCAAAAAACATGATCACTCTTGCAATCGCCTTCCGTCGCTACACGGATGTTGTCATGCTACGAAAACGCAAAGAGGAATTCAAGAGGTATATCGACATAAAGCCATAAATACCATAATGTTAAGAGTGATACTCAGTCTCAGAAAGAAGTGCGTTTCGCTTGCGGGTTAGCGGATCTCGGTTTCGCTAAGCCGACCGGCAGAAGGAACTTTCCCCGGAGGACGGACATTCCTGTCCGTCTATGGCCCGCGACGGACAGGAATGTCCGTCCTCCGTTGGGTAGATTTTTTCCTGCCGCTCGCCTAAGCCGCAAGCGGCGTCATGGAATCTGCTTACCGTGCGGATCGACATTCGGCTCTTGCAGTTGCGCCGCCAGCTCGGTTTGCAATTGGGGTCCGATGAAATGTTCCATGCGCGCCGCCGGCGCATGCAAGTGGTCAAGCGGCAATTCGAAATTCTGGCCCAAGAATGCTTCCCAAAGCCGATGGGCGCGCACGATCGACTCGCCCTGTTTGCGTCCGGTGGCGGTCAATTGCCACAGCTCAACGCCGATCGATTCGATCCAGCCGTGACGCCGCAAGCGTGCGAACGCCAACTTGACGAGCCAGCCGGGCAGCACGTGTTCTTTCAAGGTAATGCGCGTCGGCAGTTGGCCGGCTTCTTCTGTTCGATACAAGCTTCCCAAGATCTCCTCGCCTGCGATGCGCAGCGCCAACCGCCAATGCCGCCAGAAACGAGCCAGGATGCCGTGCCGCGGCGCCAGCAGCAACACCAGCACGAACTGGCCGCCCGCGACGGTGGCGATCATGCCGGCGACGTTGCACCCGCTGGGGAACACCCAGCGCGACGCCAGCAGATAGCCGAAGACTGATGCGCTGACCGCCAGTCCCGCCGCCCACAGGAGCATCACCGCCAGCCGATCAGTGAGCAGATTTGCCGTTGCCGGCGGGACGACGAGCATCGCCAGGACCAGGATCGAGCCCATCGACTCGAAAGCGGTCACGGTGCAAGCGGCGACCAGGGCGACGAACAGGTAGTGGAGCAGGGCGGCGGGATAGCCCATGGCCGAGGCGAGGGCCGGATCGAACGAGCTGATTTTGAGTTCTTTCCAAAACAGCGTCACGAAGGCCACGGTCAGCCCCAGGGCCAGGAGCAAATTCGGCACGGCCCGCGGAATCTCCAGGCCGTTCCAGTCAATCGTGACAAATAGCGCGTTCGTGAAATTGCCCATGAGAACGCAGCCGGGATCGAGGTCATAGTGTGACAAGAAAACGGAAATCAGGACCACGCCGGCCGCGAAAAGGCTCGTGAACACGACTCCCAGACTGGCATCTTCGGTGACCTGGCAGCCTGTCGAGAGCAACTCGGTCAAAAACGCCGTAAGCACGCCGAACGCCATCGCGCCCAGCACGATGCCGACGCCGCCTAGTTGCCCCGTCAACAACACCGCGACGGCAATGCCGGGCAGCACGCCGTGGCCGATGGCGTCGCCAAGCAGGCTCAGGCGTTTCAGGATCAGGAAGCAGCCCAAGAGCGCGCACGCCACCCCGCCGAGCGCACCGATGACGATGCTCCAGAATGCCTGCAACCAGGGCGAGGTGGCGATGGAATCCATGTTACTATCCCGCAGAAGCTTCGCGGGCCGCCAAGAAATCTGGGGCCACAGATGAAACACAGATCGAACACAGATTTCAAGGCAGAAAGCAATGCAGTCTTTTGCCTTTCAATCTGTGTTTGATCTGTGTTTCATCTGTGGCTAGATCCTGCTTTTCCTCTTGGTTGCGGCTCGGCCGCGCTAGGAAATTCAGAGGTTTTCAAAAGGCGGCGGCTGCAGCGGTTGCCGTTGCTGCCAGCGTCGGGCAATCAAGCCCCGGCGCGGCGCGAACAAGAGCGAGAACACGAAAATCGCCGATGCCGTGAGAATGATCGCTGGACCGGTCGGCACCTTGACGAAAACGATGGTCAGCCAAGCGCCGACGACGCCGGCGATCATGCCGATGAACCCAGCGACAATAAGGAGCACGTGCAGTCGGTCGGTCCAAAAGCGCGCCGCGGCGCCTGGGATCACCAGTAGCGCCGCCATCATCAGCACGCCCGCGGCCGGCAAGCCAATGACAATCGCCACGACCATCAGCAACATCATGGCGAAGTCGATCGCGAAGGCGGGCCAACCCTGCACGCGCGCAAAACCCGGGTCGAACGCCACCAGCTTGAACTCCTTGAACGCCAGCACGACCACAACCAGCGTCGCCAGTGCCAGGCCGGTGATGAGGTGTACGTCTTCCTGGATCATGCCGGCCGTTTTGCCGAAGATGAACGAATCAAGACCGGCACGACTTCCGCCCGGCAGGCTCTGAATCACGCTCAATAAGACCGTGCCGACGCCGGTGAAGACGCTCAGGACGATGCCGATCGCCGCGTCCTCCTTGATGCGCGTCCAGCGGCGCAGGCCGGCGATCACGCCGATGCCGAGGATGCCGGACAGCGCGGCGCCGCCCAGGAGCGCCGGCAAGCTCTTCTCCCTCAAAATAATGAACGCCAGACATAAACCCGGCAGCGCAGCGTGGGCCAGCGCGTCGCCGGTGAGCGCGCGCCGCCTTAGCACGGCGAAACAGCCGATCACACCCGCTGCCGCCCCCAGGAGGCTGACGCCTTGCAGCACCAGGGCCGCGTTGTAGTCGAGCCCGAACCTCATGCCGTCCGCTCCTGGTCGCGCACCGCCTGGCCGATGGTTTCCAGAATCGCCAGCCGTCCGCCGTAGGTTCTGCGCAAATGATCGTCGGTGAAGGTGGTGTCGGTCGGCCCGCTCGCAATCAGGCGCACATTAAGCATGACGACGTGATCGAAGTAAATGGGCACGGTTCGCAGATCGTGGTGCACGACGAAGATCGTCTTACCGTCGTCGCGCAGTTGGCGCAACAGCGCCGCGATGGCGCGTTCCGTGGCGGCATCCACGCCGGCGAACGGCTCGTCCATGAAATAGATGTCCGCCTGCTGCGCCAGCGCCCGCGCCAAGAAGGCACGCTGCTGTTGCCCACCGGAAAGTTGTCCGATCTGCTGCCGCGCCAGGTCCTCGATGCCGACTTGGGCCAGGCATTCGTGGGCCTCGCCCTTTTCTTTCGCGCCGGGACGCCGAAACCAGCCGAGCCGGCCGTACGTCCCCATCAGCACCACGTCGAGCACGCTCACCGGGAAATCCCAATCAACGCTTTCGCGCTGCGGCACATAGCCGATCTGCCGCCGCTGCTGGTGCACCGGCTTCCCAAAGATCTCGATCGAGCCACTGACCAGCGGCACCAGGCCGAGAATGGCTTTGATAAGCGTGCTTTTGCCGGCGCCGTTGGGCCCGACGATGCCGACCAGGCGCGGTTCGTCAATCGTCAAGTCAATGTCCCACAGGACCGGCTTGCGCTGATAGGCGACGGTGACGTCGTGGATGTCGAGGATGGGAGGATTCATGGGTTTGTGGGAAAGAGATAAGAGCGTGATATAGTGAGTGGTGAGTGGTGAAAAAAGAAAAATCCGCTTGTCTTACCACTCATCACTCACCACTCACCACTCACCACTCACCACTCACTCCTCCTACTTCAGTGCGTTCACAACCGTATCCACATTGTGCCGGATCATGCCGACATAAGTTCCTTGCGGCGTGCCTTCCCTGCCCATGGCGTCGGAGAACAACTCGCCGCCTTCGATGACCTTGTGTCCCCTGGCGGCGCAGCCCTCGATGAGCGCCCGCATGTTGCGCGGATTGACGCTCGTTTCCACGAACACCGCCTTCACTTTGCGCTCGGCGATGAAAGTCACCAATCGCGTGATGTGGGCGACGCTTGCCTCCGACTCGGTGCTGATGCCCTGAATGCCCTTCACCTCGATCTTGTACGCCCGGCCAAAATACCGGAAGGCATCGTGCGAGGTGATCAGCACGCGCAGCTTTTCGGGAACTTCCAGCAGACGCTGTTGGGCGTAGGCGTGCAACTCTTCCAGCTCTTGCTGATAGCGGGCGCAGTTCGCCCGGTAATCGCCGGCGTGGCTGGGATCATACAGCGCCAGCGCATCGCGCACCACCCCGGCTGCCTGCGACCAGAGCGTGACGTCGAACCAAACATGCGGGTCGACCGCGCCCTCTTCGTCTTTGTGAACCAGTTTGCGGTCCAGATAATCGCCCACGCCGAAGCAGGGAAGCTTGCGGCCCAGGCTGTCGAATATCTCGGTCATCTTGCCTTCGAGGTGCAGACCGGAATAGAAGATGATGTCGGCGCCGGCCAGCTTGGCGGTGTCCGCGTCGGTCGCTTTGTAAAGGTGCGGATCGACATCGGCTGCGAAAAGCTGGGCGGTTTGCACGTGCTTGCCGCCGACGTTGCGAATCAAGTCCGCGACCATGCCGGTCGTGCCCATCGCCTTGATCGGGTAAGCACCTGCATACGATTTGGCCACCGCCAGAGGCTTCGGGTGACCGTGGCTGGCATCGTGATGACCGCAGCCGAGGACGGCGAGCAATGTGGCTGCCAGCGTATTAAATGCGATAATTCTCATTTTGGTCTCTCGAATTAGGTGAGACTATTTTTGTAATAAGGTACACCTAATTAAAAGACTTGTCAAGTGCCGATAGGATATTTCGTGGCATCTAAGCCGTTTTTGGGCCTGGTTCAAAAACGCGCGGTTGAGGGTGCCAAGCGACTGTGCAATCGACTGGGTCATTTGGCCCCCTCGTGCATTGTCGCGTCCGTAGCGTAACTGCTGACCTGGAAAACGGTTATGGCTGCCAATTTCGCGACTATACCACAATGCACCGACACTCCACACACACACATGATTGTTACCCGGTTTTGAACCATGCCTGAAACGAATGTGCCATTTTGGCCACAAGTCAAGGCAGATGAAGGGTTTGATACGTTTCATTTCACGGTGCTTTTCGATCGTGAAACGAAAGTGCAAAAGCGTGAAATGAAAGACACTGCGTGAAATGAAAAGCCGCCCCCCCCATCCCCCCCTTCGCAAGGGGGGGCAGGGGGGGGGTAGCGGAGGCGAAATTGAGCGATTAGCGTTTCCCCGTAATCACTTCTTGCCCGCGCAGCCACGGCCGTAACACTTCGGGTATGACCACGCTGCCATCGGCCTGCTGGTAATTCTCGAGAATCGCGACCAGCGCGCGTGTGACGGCGACTGCCGTGCCGTTGAGCGTGTGGACGCAGCGCGTCCCCTTGAATTGCTGGCTCTTGTAGCGGATGTTGAGCCGTCGCGCTTGAAAGTCGGTGCAATTGGAGGTGCTGGTCACCTCGCCATATTCGCCGTGTTGCCCGCGCGCCGGCATCCATGCTTCGAGGTCGTATTTGCGATATGCCGGTCCGCCCAGATCGCCGGTGCAGGTGTCGATAACTTGATAAGGCAAGCCGAGGCCCTGAAAAATCGACTCTTCGATTTCCCGAATCTCCTCGTGAATTGCGTTGCTCTGATCCGGAGCGCAGAACGCGAACATCTCGACCTTGGTGAATTGATGCACCCGGTACAGACCGCGCGTGTCCCGGCCCGGAGCGCCGGCCTCCGTGCGAAAGCAGTGCGACAGGCCGACGTACTTCTGTGGCAGATCCAATTCTTCGATGATCTTGTCGCGATGCATGCCGCCCAAGGTGATCTCGGCGGTGGCGATCAAGCACAGGTCGGAATTCTCGATGCTGTAAATTTGCGTCTCCGGCCCGCGCGGCATGAAACCGATTCCTTCCAGCACTTCCTGCTTAGCCAGGTCCGGCGTGATGACCGGCGTGTAGCCATGCTTGAGCAACGTGTCGAAGGCATACTGCACCAGCGCCAATTCGAGCAACACCGCCTCGTTCTTCAGGAAGTAGAACTTCTGGCCGGACACCGCCGAGCCCGCTTCGAAATCGGCTAGGTCGAGCGCCTCGGCCAGGGCGACATGATCCTTCGGCTTGAAATCGAACTGGCGCGGCTCGCCCCAGCGCGTGATGACCTTGTTATCCGCCGGCATGCCGCCGACCGGGGCGTCGGGATGGGTCATGTTCGGAATCGTCAAAAGCACAGCGCGCAGCTCAACTTCGATTTGCTTCGTTTGGGATTCGAGCTTGCCCACTTCTTCGCGCAGCTTGCGGCCTTCGTCGATCAGCGCCTGTTTCTTGTCCTTGTCTTTTTCTTTGGGAATCGATTTGGAGATCTCGTTCTGCCGCTGCTGGACGAGCTGGGCGGCGTGGACGAGCTGTTTGCGCTGGTCGTCGAGCTGGACGACGCGTTCGACGTCGGCGGTCACATTGCGGTTCTTGCAATTCGCTTTGACCGCGTCGAGGTTCTCGCGGATGAATTGTGCGTCGAGCATGGTGAGGCTCCGTCCCGGTCGAGATTAGGTGCGTTTGCGGCGCGACCCGGATTGCGCATTGAACCAGGTGCGAGAAAACTGTTCGATTTTTGCCGCGGACGCTAGCGCGTATCGCGCCTGTCGTGCCGTTCCGTATTTGCCCGGATAACGATAGTCCACGGCAAATTCCGTCAACTTCTTGCACAAGCCCAGGAATCGCTTCACCTGGGGCACTTTTGGCGCCAGCAACCCGGCAAGTTTGACCAAGTCATGCGTGCGTGGCGGCGGCATTCCCAGTTCTTGCAGAATCCCCTTGAGGAACTTTTCGCCGGCTTGCTGACAGTGAAAGCAAACGACGTCGTGCATTCCGTCCTTCATTTTGCCGATGGTCACCGCGGCGCGCAGGTCCTCTGTTGCCTTGGCAATCCACTCGCGTGTGCATATTTTCATGGCACAATATGCCCCTTTCCACAATCTCACGCAAGAACCAATCTTCGATACGCAACCGCCATGCCAAATTGCGCGGTGTCCGAACAATCACGTCCCATGCGAACGGTGCGTCAACCGCCATGCGAATGCGCACTGCTTGACTCGTTTCATTACGGGTGCGCATGACAATCAACATGTCCACGTCGCTGTCCCGATGCGGTTTGCCATAGGCGTACGAACCAAACAGATAAATCCGCTCCGGCTTGAATTCGTGTGCGATCTGTTCGACTACGCGCCGAATCGCGGCGCGCGGCACCAAACCCTTGTGGGTCTTGATTCTTCGCCACGGGGATGACGCGGTTGTTGCAGTCATGGCCATTGGTCGCGCTAAGCCGCAAGCGGCCATTTACGGCCGTTTGCTCATCGGCGTATACGGCTGGTTCGTTTTGCCGACGTAAATCTGCTCGGGCCGGAAGATGCGGTTGTTGACCAGTTGCTCCAGCCAGTGTGCCAGCCAGCCGGCGACGCGGGCGATGGCGAAGATCGGCGTGAACAGGTCGCGCGGAATGCCCAACGCCTGGTAGATGATGCCCGAATAGAAATCGACGTTCGGGTAGATGCCCTTCGGCCCGAGAATGTCGGCCATCACCTTTTCCATCTCGACGGCCATATCGTACAGCGGCGGCCGTCCGGTTTCGACGAAGACGTTCTCGGCGACGTCCTGCAGCACCGTCGCGCGCGGGTCCTTCACCTTGTAGACGCGGTGGCCGAAGCCCATGATCTTCTTTTTCTTGGCGACGGCGTCGTCGATCCACGGCTTGACGTTGGCGATGCTGCCGATCTCCTCGAGCATGTCGAGGACTTCCTCGTTGGCGCCGCCGTGCAGCGGACCCGTCAAGGTGCCGATGGCGGCGCTGATGACCGTGTACGGATTGGCCAACGTCGAACCGGTGACGCGGCCACTGAACGTCGAAGCGTTCATCGTGTGCTCGGCGTGCAAGATCAGGCAGGCGTCGATGACTTTGCGAATCGCCGGCGACGGTTCTTTCTCGAACAGCATCCAGTAACAGTTGGCGGCATGATCGAGATCATCGCGCGGCGCGATCGGTTCGTCGCCGTACCGCAGCCGATGGAAGGCCGCAGTCACTGTCGGCAGCTTCGCGATGAGACGTACTGCCGATTCCCAGTTGTTCTTGGCGTTGGCGACATCGCGCGATGGGTAGAACATGCCCATCGCCGCCACCGACGCCTGCAGCGCATACATCGGGTGGCCGGATTCGGGCAGACACTTGATCAGGTCCTTGAGGCGAAATTTGATGCGGCGATGGTGGCGGAGTTGGTCATCGAAGTCAGCAAGTTGTTTTTGCGTGGGCAAATCACCCTTGAGCAATAGCCAGGCGGTTTCTTCAAAGCAGCTTTCTCGAGCCAAGGTCTCGACCGCGATGCCGCGATATTCCAGCCGGGCGCGTTTGCCGTCGATGAAACTAACGGCCGACTCCGCGACCGGCACATCCGCGAGGCCGGGGCGCAACTCGATCTGGCTCATGGGGCTCCTGTGTGGCTGGCAGGCAGGCTGCAACTCGCCGGGGACACCGACGTTACGTCAAGGCGAGGATTAGGGCAGCTTATGGGCAGCAATCTCGTTCGACCAGTGGTCATGGCCGCTCGCAAATGATCACATACACCTCTCCCGGCCCGTGGACGCCGGTCACCAGTTTCAATTCGATGTCGCCGGTTTTGCTCGGCCCCGTGATGATGGACAGGCACGACGGCGGCGGCGCTGTGGACTTAGCAAGGTCGGCGACCGGCGAGTACAAATCGAAGAGATCGAAAAGATCGGGCAGGATTTGCTCACGGTCGGCCAAGGCGATGTGCACGGGCGGCAGCAAACTGAGGGAGCGCGGTTCGTTGGGATTGGTCGCCATCACGATGCTGCCGGTTTCAGCGACGAGATGTTCGACATTGGAAATGCCGACGTCGGCGCCGAACAGGGTGTCGCGGAAAAGCGCAGGGGCAATTGTATCCATCGACGTCACTTCGAGACCGGTCGAACGCAAATGTGCCGCGACATCGAGCCGCTGGATCAAGCCGCCGCTGCCAATGGCAATCTTGCGAGGCTGACGGGATTGGATGATTTCGTGGATTCTGCCGCAAGCCGCTGCACGATCCTTGGCGACGAACGGCTGACCACCGACAGCGGTTAACTCCGCGCAGAAGCGCTCGACCGGATCAGGCCCGGCGCCTTGATAGCCGATGCGGCCGCGCTCGGGCAACGGTGGGACGGCACTGAGGCGGTTGCCTTCGGTGACGGCGATGCGCACGCGTTGCAGGAAGGCTTCGCGGGTGGTCACGAGCTTGCTCCGGAGGACCCGCGGGATTCGCTGCGCTCATCCCGCGGCGTGGGGGCTTCATTTCAATTCGTTGTTCCAGCGTTGACGGAACGACTGGGCGGCGGGGGCGGGAAAGTCGCGCACCTTGGTCCAATTGGCGCCGGGGCCGGGCAGACGCGACAGCCAACCGTCCTTGGCGAAGCGCCGCAGCGCCCAGCGTGCACTTCTCATGGCCAGGCGATACAGCCAGGGCCGACGCAGCACCGCGCTCCACAGACGATAGGCCAGGGCTTCCCAGCCGCTGTGGTGGTGCTGATGCTGCAACTCACGCAAGCCGATCAACATGTGCGGGATGTTGATCTTCACCGGGCACGCCGCCTGACAGGCGCCACATAAAGAAGACGCATGCGGCAGATGCGGGTTCAGGGTGACACTGTCGTAAAGCGGTGTGAGGATGCTGCCGATCGGCCCGGAGTAGACGCCGCCATACGCATGGCCGCCGATGCGGCGATACACCGGGCATGCATTCAGGCAGGCGCCGCAGCGGATGCACTGCAAGCTCTCGCGGAAGGGCGTCGCCAGCACGCGCGCGCGGCCATTGTCAAGCAGCACGAGGTGAAACTCCTCCGGGCCGTCGTGTTCACCGGGACGGCGCGGACCGGTCAGAACCGTGGTGTACACCGACAACGTCTGTCCCGTGGCGCCGCGCGCCAACAGCTTCAAGAACGTCGGCAAATCGCGCAGCCGCGGGATCACTTTTTCGATGCCCATCAGCGCCACGTGCACGCGCGGGCAAGTCGTGGTCAGCCGGCCGTTGCCTTCGTTGGTGATGAGCGCCATCGTGCCCGTTTCAGCGACTGCGAAGTTGACCCCCGTGATGCCGAGGTCGGCGCGATAGAATTTTTCGCGCAGCACGCGCCGGCCGGCCAGGGCGAGCGACTTGGGATCGTCGGGAAGCTGTTCGCGCAAATGTTGCGATAGCACGGCGGCGATGCTCTCGCGCGTGTGGTGGACGGCCGGCGCCACCAGATGCGACGGCCGTTCGCCGGCGATTTGGATGATGAATTCGCCGAAGTCGGTTTCGACGACGTCGATGCCCGCCTTTTGCAGCGCGGCGTTGAGGTGAATCTCCTCCGACGTCATCGATTTCGATTTCACCGCATTCTTGCCGCCGGCTTGCTGGGCGATCTTGACAATGATTTGGCGGGCATCCTCCGCGGTGGCGGCCCAGTGGACGTGACCGCCGAGCCTCTGGATCGATGCTTCGAGTTGCTCCAGATAGCGATCGAGATGGGCGAGCGTGTGTTCCTTGATGCGCTTGGCGTGATCGCGCAGCGCGCCGCTGTCCGCAAGGGTCGCGTAGCCGCGTCGATTGCCGGCCATGAGCGTGTCGGTCAGGCGTGTGAGGGCGGCCTGCAGCGGCGGATCGGCCAGCGCTTGCGCGCTGGCGCCGAGAAAGTCGTGGTGTTCGTGTTGCGCGTAATTCATAAAGAGTTCTTTGGATGCTCACAGGAATGACTGCAGTCGTTCGTTTCCTTACGGTGCCTTCGATTGCGACATTGTCGTCGTGGTCGCTGCCCGTTCGCGTTCACGATCGGGCGTCTCGGCAGAGATGGACTCGGAGGTGAACTCGAGGACCGCAACGAGACGCAAGACGTAATCGAAAGTAAAGGGCGGATCGAAGAACCATTCGTCAAGTTGTCGCAGTATGCCATTCATGCCCGACTCTCCCCATCGATCATTGTTGAGCGGCCGTGGTCTTTCCTGTCGTATCCAGCAGCAGGCGGAACAGGGTGGCCAAAACCTCGGGTTTGTCAATGCGTTCGAGTAAGAGACCCAAAATGCGAATGGCAAAGTTGTGTTGTCGCGACTTAACCGTGATACGCAGGGGGAATAGAACGAGAACCTGCAACAAGGATCCACCTGCCAGACTTGTGATGCGGACACCTGCCTCCGCCGACGCGAAGACGCCGTGGCCGATAATGGCAATGCCAAAGAGGAACAGAGCGGCAGCCATCAACAGCGCGGCAATTTCGAGATACTTGTTCTCCTTGAAGGCCAGCGCGATGATTCTCTGTGCTTGACTGCGCGACTTGTCGCTTGACTTGACGATACGCCGATGAGCAGCTTGAACATGTTCGGCAGCGAGTTGGCGCCCCTCGGTGCGGGATAAATCAACGGCAATTTCCTTCAATTGCTGGGTGAACTCCACGACCAAACGGTCGAGTGTTTCTTCGGCACTCAGTTCATGCGGCATGGCCCCCTCGGGATTGGTTTTCGCCATGGTTCGCCGCTCCGACAGATTGGTGCACTTCCTGCCAATTCATGGCAAGGAGCGCGGCTCTTATGTCATCCGGCGCGACAACCTTCGCTCCCCGAGCTGCCGCAAATCGCAGCGCATCGCGCACCAACAACCTTTTGACCAACATGCCAATCGTGAATGACAGATCGCTCGCATCTCCCCCGATCAGCATGTCTTCCGGAAAACTCGTAGTGGCCATGTTTCCTCCGTGAATCAGGGCGCCTTTGGAAAGTACCGCGACTCTACTGCATTTTCCAAATCGGGTCAAGATGGCGCCAAGTGATCACTGCTGCGCAAGCACTTCCGCCAAATGCATGATGCGCACCTTGCCGCCGCGGCGCCGCAGGCAGCCGCCGATGTTCATCAAACAGCCCGCATCGGTGGCGATCACCACGTCGGCCCCAGTCTTCTCGATGAACCCGGACTTGTCGTTGACCATGGAGCCCGAAATCTGCGGATAGCGCACCGCGAACGAGCCGCCGAAGCCGCAACATTCATCATGGCGCTCGAGCGGCAGAAGTTCCAGCCCCTGGACTTTTTGCAAGAGGCGCACCGGCTCTGTCGTGATGCCCAAACCGCGCAGGTGGCAGGCCATGTGATACGTCGCCTTGAGCTGGCAGCGGGCGCCGACATCCTCCCGACCGAGCACGTTGACGAGGAAATCGGACAGCTCGCGGGTACGGCGTGCCAAATCCTCGGCCCGGCCGTGCCAGACGGGATCGTGATGAAACAATTCCGGGTATTCCAGCTTCACCATGGCCGCACAGGATCCCGAAGGCGTGACCACCAGCGGGCTTTTCGCAAACGCCTGGATCGTGTGCTTGGCCAGATCGCGCGCTTCGTGATGGAAGCCGCTGTTGAAGTGGGGCTGGCCGCAGCACGTCTGCGCCTGGGGAAAATCGACGGTTACCCCCAGCCGGCGCAGCAGCTTCACCGTGGCAACGCCGACGTCGGGAAATAGGGTGTCGCCCAGGCAGGTGATCATCAGGGAAGCGTGCAAAACATCCGTTCCTAATTCGAATTTCGTTTACGTAGCGGAACTCGCCAAGAGTTCCGGTTCCGCCGCTCCGGTTCCGCCGCTCCGGAATTCTTGCGAATTCCGCTATCCAACCCTAAACGTAAACAATCACTTGAATCAATCATAACAAGCGCCGACTCTCTTTTTCCAATCCTTCCACGACGAAGCGCAGCGTCGGCTCCGCCATGCGATTGAAATACTCCCACGTGTGCCCGCCCGCCGACGTCGTGAAGTCGATCGTGTGCGGCACGCCGAGCGCGGTCAGCTTTTCGTCGAACCGGTCGTTGCCGCGAAACCAGTCCGCATCCTCCGGATCGATGCAAAAGAACAAGTGCGGCGGCGGGTCGTGACGCGGAATGTGCATGAGAGCAGTGTCCTGGCGACACTGCTCCTTGCTGGTGTACATGTCGTCGAGCGGCGAGCCCTGACCGTACGATTCTTGGAAATCGAAGGCCGACGCGATGCCCGCCGCCACGGGAAACACTTGGGCATGGCGCAGCGCCAGCCGCAGCGCCCCCTGCCCTCCCATGCTGATGCCAAAGACGCCCAAGGCCCGCGGCGCCAGTTGCCAGCGCGCACGACAATACGGCACGACGGATTCAAGCAAGTATTTTTCGGGCGAAACGGACGGATCGAACTCGGCGCAGACACGATCGAGCCACCACGAGCGCTGGCCGTGCGGACAGACGCAAGCCAGGTTTTGTTTCTTGAGGATGTCGGTGTAAGGGGCGTTGCCGTGCAGGATTTCGAGGCCGATGCCGTGCAGGAAGATGACGGCGAAGCGCGGCTTGGTGGACGGCTCGAATACATCCGCGATCTTGCCGGCGATGTTTTGCTCGGACCACATGCGGTCATGTTATGGAAAGCAGAAGCGCGCAACCGCCAAGCCGCAAGCGATGGATGGGAACCAAAAAACGGGGAGAAGTCGTTTCTCCCCGTGTTCAACAATCGACGTGTGACTAACCTGCATTTCTCACCAATAGTGATGAGCTGCGCGGTGTCGGAGGGCGGGGTTTCTAACCCGCCATGGCCAGACGGGTTAGAAAACCCGTCCTCCGGTGGTGAGAAATGCAGGCTAAAGCGCTTTCTTGACCGCCATGTCCTTGTTGCCGCCGGCTTCGCGGAAGTAGAGCGGCAAGTGGCGGTAGTAAACTTCGAGCGTGAGCAAGTTGAGACTGGTGATCATGAGGCGGCCGCCGGCGCTGCCGTGCGGATCGCCCGCGCTGGCCCAACTGCCGAAGTTTGGACTCTTGTTGTCGGCTTCCTGGCCCTTGACCAGGAAATCGCGCATCTTCTTGTTCCAGTCCTTCCAGGAGTCGCCGCCGAAATGGTGCATCACCTGGGTGGCGTAATAGTAGAAATAGATGTTCTTGCTCGGGCCGTTGTTGGCCATCACGGGTTTCAGGTTGCTGTCGATGCCCTTGATCAGGCGGATATTCTGCGGGCCCCACGATTCCAGGTATTGCCGGCACAACAGGCCGACGGCCGACATGGTCGGGGTCGAGCCGACGCCGGTGTAGCCGTAGCCTTCGTTGGCGGTGTCGCAGCACGAATTCAGGTAACGCATGGCCTTGCGCATGGCCATGTCAGGAACGTCCAGGCCGGCCATTTGAGCGCTCTTGAGGGCCATGACATGCCAGCCGGTGACCGACGTGTCGCCGGCTTGGTTGGGGGCATAGCGCCAGCCACCGCCGTCGTGTTGGGCGCTGACGATGAAGTTGATGCACATCTGCGCGGGCCGGCGCAGCGACGGATCCTGCGTCATGCCGTACGCTTCGCACATCGCAATGGCAGCGATACCGTGGCCGTACATGCCGCCGCCAAAGTTGCCCGTTCGCTTGTCTTGCTTGCGGATCAGGAAATTCAGCGCTTTTTCGATGGGCTTATCGTAAGGGTTGTCCTTGGATTGCTTGTGGGTCTTGCCGGCGGCGAGCATGGGGAGCAGGCCGAAGGCGGTGCCGGCAATGTCGTTGTTGCTGCCTTTGTCCTGGAAGTTGCCGTCGAGCCGCCAACTGCCGTCGGGGAATTGGTTGCGGGCCAGCCATTGCAGGCCGCGCGCCACCGCCGCCTCGGAAGGGCCGGTGCCGCCGCCTTCCCGCAGCGTTTTCTCACGGGTCGCGCCGGAGCGGCCGTAGAATGTGCCGGCCAACGGCATGCCGCGCGGGCCATAGCCGCCGAGTTCGCCGACGGCGTTGCTGTTGCCCATCGCGCCCATGAGTTCGGGGGCGCCGCCCTGGCCCCGGTTGCCGAAGCCGCCCGGGGCGGGCAGGTTCACCGGCGGCATGTTCTTGTCGCCGTCCATGATGCCGATCGCTTCGTTCGGATTGACCGTGCCCGGAACGCTCACCTCCGCCTTGTCGCGATCGACGTTGTAATTGATGTCGGTGTCGAATTCCTGTGCCGCCGGATCGACGTCGGTCGTCAGGAACGGGTCCTTTTTCATGTCGTCGGCCGGGTCGGTATTGACCGGCGGCGCTTCGTCCTTCTTCTCGAGCTGCGTATCGGCCTGGCCGGCCGGAATCAGCAGGAAGAAAACGCCAAAGAGTACGACATGGAACAACACGCTCAAGAGCGCGGCTGGTCCGAGCCGGACGAGCTGTTTGCGGGTGTCGCTGTAATCGATTTCGTGTGCGACCACGACGGCTGCCGCGGTTTTCGGTTTCGAGTTGGTGTTTGCTTCGGTGGACATGAAAGCAACTCCTCGCCCATGCGTTCGATAGGACCGACACAACTAACCTAGTTTTCCCCAACCGATTGGCATCACATCAATTATGAGCTTACGCGCGGCCTCAATGCAATCGAAAAACCAGGTTTTTTGCCTGTCGGCGACTCCTGAGGGGTATCCCCAACAACTGGCCGCGTTTCATTTCACCCCCCCTGGGGGCGCCCTGAAATGCGGCCGTCACATTCCCCAACATCCTCGCGACACAAAGGTGTACAAGTGCAGCTGAGTCACGCACGGCCTTTCAATTTCCCCGCGGCGGCTCCGGCGGCTGAACCGTAATCCCTGTCTGGCTCTGGGGATTCGTCTCGCCCGACAGGTTCCATTGGTCCGGATTCTCCATCATGGCCAGCGTTTCCTGCTGCTTACGAGCCGTCAACTTGGCCTGAATTGCCGTGTCGCCTTTGCAGAACCACCAGCTGAGGCCGCAGATCACCGCCACCAGGCCGCTCAGCAGGGCCACCACGCCGATCAGCACCATCAGCGAAAACGGCGTCGAATCGTCGGGCGGCACATCCGCTCGTTGATCGGCGACGATGGTCGGGCCGATCATCAGCGGAACATCGATGTCTCCTTTGGGCGCCCGAACCTTGATCTTGCCGATGAAGTAGCCGTCGAACATTATTTTGCGGTTCATCTGCTCGGTAACTTCGAAGCCGTCCGGAAGCACCGGGAAGATGATGGCGTAGGGATGGGCGTTTTTCGTTTCGCCGAACACCCAGCCTTCGTGCACAAACCTGATCCCCTCCGCCTTGGCCGGCAGCGGCGCTTCGTATTTGCGAATCCGCACCAGCCGGCCATATAGCGGAATCACCTTGCCGCGATGGATCTTCGGCTCGTTCCACACGTGCGGGAACTTGATGAAATCGTTGTCCCGCGCCGATTTTTTGAACACATCCGGCGGCTGCTGGAAGGCGTGGATCAAGGCCTCGTTGTACAGCCGGTACATGGCCAGGTCCGGCGTCTTAATTTCCTTCTCTTCCTTGCCGGCCGTGATCGGCATCGACCGACCGTCGACGATGTCCGCAAGCCAATCCGGGTTCAGCGACGGGGCGAATTCGCCGACAAACTCCTGCTCGCCCCAGACCAACTCGTCTTTCAGCTTGAGCCGAATCCCGTAGATCGTGAGAGGATTTCGTAGGGCGACCAATTGTGCCGCCGTTGCCGCACGTTGGCGGCGAGTGGCGAACCAGAACTCATCGTCGTTTTTCGTTGGCTCTTTTGCCTGATTCTTGTCGGCCGGCTCTTGGGCGGACAACCCCAACCCGACAAACCAACCACCGGCAATCACGCAAACCAGCGCCAAGGCGAAAAGCCGCGCGGCTCGCAACCCGGTCCGCATGCGCATCGCTCCCTTGGGTGTTGGATGCATGGCGATCCAAAAGGTTCCAAAAAAAAGGCGAGCGTCGAGGCGTAAGCCTCGACGCTCGCCAAATCCGCGTCAATCCGTTTTGCGGTTGAATTTCGGGGCCACGAAGGAGATGTTCTGGTAGCCGGCCAATTTGCAAACGTCGTAGACCTTCATCACATACATGTGCCGCAGATCGCCGTCGCCGGCGATCTTGATGTTGGATTTGACGGCGCCGGGCTGTTTCAAAATCCGTCGCAGCTCAAAGTCGAGTTTCTTGAGGCCATCCTCCAGCATGGCGTCGGTGGCGTCGCTGATCGGCACGGGCTGGGCGTCTTGCGGCTGTTTCAGGAGAATCTGGCTCGGCTCGCCATCGTGACGGTTGCCGTCCTGCTGTCCCTTGGCCACCGCCTTGATCTGCACCAGCAGTGTTTCGGCAGCATCGGGATCGCTGTCGGGCGGCAAGTCGGTCGGCTGCACCGGCTTGGGGGCATGGGTGGCGATATCGGTGGGCGGCACCAGCTTGCCGTCGATGTGCCCCTCCAGCGCGGAGGGATGGTAGGTCATGATGAAAAAGGCAAGGAGCTGGAACGCCATATCCAGGAACGGCGTGATGATGTACGCCAGGTTGACCCCGCCGCCGCTCGCACTGGCACTGTGTTTTCGTTTTTTCATGGTTCATGGTCCGAAGGATTCGCGCTTGCTACGAGTTTTGGGCGCGCTAACCTGCATTTCTCCCCATCGGAGGACGGGTTTTCTAACCCGTCTGCCCATGGCGGGTTTTCTAACCCGTCTGCCCATGGCGGGTTAGAAAACCCGCCCTCCGGCGGCGCGCCGACGGCAAGCG
>ORMF010532144.1_pt1 | contig 25199 bp, 22 predicted proteins | sample 1779871 | NCBI WGS metagenome assembly ORMF01 (sample SAMEA104232316, study PRJEB22302) | groundwater metagenome | biome: forest; feature: aquifer; material: groundwater | place: USA | collected 2011-08-07 | depth 5.4 m | reverse complement strand
CCGAGCGAATGCGAGGGATCTAGGAAAGATTTCTCTCTTCGTTCGAAATGACAATGCTCTTCCTTTGCGCCTTTGCGTCCCTTCGACATTGCTCAGGACATGCTTTGCGGGAGATATTCCGAGACCGACCGGTGCGCGAAGCGCACCCTACGAAAACCTTCGTGTCCTTCGTGCCTTCGTGGTGAATCCGACTTTTCCCATTTTGGTTGCGGCGTAGCCGCGCTGGGACCTTCGTGGTAAAAGTTGCATTTTCTTTTATGAGCGGCACCGCCGCCGAGTACCGCCGCCGATCCGTGCTGGTTGATTCTCAATATTATTTATGTTTATAAGAAGCGAGAGTTCATTTCCGAGTATTAGCACGGAAATTCAATATGTTATTTGATTTTGCCAATGTCTTGGTGTTTACCGTAATAGGCCTCGGTTTCGTCGGCGTAAACCTTTTTATCGGTCGTCTCTTGCGACCATCCAATCCGCAAGTACGTAAGCTCTCGACCTACGAATGCGGCGAGCCAGCGATGGGCAGCGCGTGGGTGAACTTCAATATCCGCTTCTATATCGTTGCGCTGATTTTCATCATCTTCGAAGTGGAGATCGCGTTCGTATTTCCCGTTGCCGTCGTGTTCCGGCGCTGGCTTGAGGGCGGGCAGGGTGTGTTCGCGTTTTTTGAAATTCTCATTTTCGTCGGCATTCTTTTCCTGGGCCTCGTGTACGCTTGGGTCAAGGGCGACTTAGAGTGGGTCAAAAAGGTCAGGGCCTGATTTTTAACTCGCTCGGTGAGGTTGAATGAAACCATTATTGAACTCTTTGCCGGAAACGGTTTTTACGACCAAGGTGGATGACTTGCTAAACTGGGGGCGGGCTTCGTCTCAATGGTACATGCTGTTCGGGCTCGCCTGCTGCGCCATAGAACTCATGCAGACCGGCGGGCCGCGCGCGGACCTGGACCGCTTTGGCGCCGTGCCGCGCGCCACGCCGCGCCAGTCCGACCTGATGATCGTGGCGGGTACGCTGACTTACAAGATGGCCAAGCGCACCAAGCTGCTCTACGATCAGATGCCCGATCCGAAGTATGTGATATCGATGGGCAGTTGCTCGAACTGCGGCGGACTGTTTCAATTAGCCTACTCGGTTTGCAAAGGGGTCGATAAGATCATTCCCGTCGACGTTTACGTTCCAGGATGCCCGCCGCGCCCCGAAGCGCTTACCGAAGGGCTGCTGAGGATTCAAGACAAAATAATGCACGAGCGCTGGCTGGTGAAAGCAGCGCAGCCGGCAGGGGATACGGCTGTCGCTTAGGCATGGACGCGAAGGATATTTACGCTCGGCTTGAGCGGCAATTTCCCGGCAAAGTCGGCGACTTCAAGGGAGAGGTCCAGGAACCGTATCTGACGGTGGACGCCCTGTCCATCGTCGATGTCTGCCGCTTCCTGCGGGACGATGCCAATCTCCAATTCGAAGTGCTTTCGGACCTGACGGCGCTGGATTGGCCGAAAGAAGAAAAGCTCCAGGTCGTCTATCACCTTTTTTCTTACAACCAGAACCATCAGATCGTGCTCAAGGTCGATCTGCCGCGCGATAATCCCAAAGTCGCCACGTTGGAGGGCGTCTGGAAGGTAGCCAATTGGTTAGAGCGCGAAGTTTACGATTTGTTCGGCGTGATCTTCGAAGGACATAGCGATCTGCGCCGGATCATGCTGCCTGAGGATTGGGTCGGCTATCCGCTACGCAAAGACTACGTCGAACAGGAAGAATACGACGGCATCAGCACGCAGCGCGCGCCGCTGGTAGAAAAGCTGCTCCGATAGGAAAGCGATGAACGAGACCGCTCCAGCGCAAACGGGCCTTTTTACCGACGAGATGACCATCAGCGTCGGGCCCCAGCATCCGAGCACCCACGGGGTGTTGCGCTTCGTGGTCAAGACCGACGGCGAAGTGATCAACGAAGCGATCCCGGACGTCGGTTATCTGCACCGCTCCATCGAAAAGATCGGCGAGAAGGTCACCTGGCATGGCTATGTGCCTTACACCGACCGGGCCGATTATCTGGCGGCGATGTTCGCCAACCAGGGCTTTTGCCTGGCGGCGGAAAAACTTAGCGGTATCGAGGTCACCCGGCGCGGCGAGTTCTGCCGCGTGATCGCCTGCGAGCTCAACCGCCTCGCCAGCCATTTGCTCGCGGTCGGCACCTTCGGCCAGGACATCGGCGCCATGACGCCGTTCGTGCACGCCCTGCGCGAGCGGGAAACGATCAACAATTTGATGGAAGAGATCTGCGGCGCGCGGCTCACCTATAATTACATTCGCATCGGCGGCGTCGGCTACGACATCCTGCCGGAAACCTGCACCCGCATCGCCGAGTTCCTCGATCATTTCGAGCCCATCGTCGATGAATTCAACCGGCTGCTGTCGGGCAACAAAATTTTTATCGAGCGACTCGCCGGCGTGGCCGTGATTTCAAAAGAGGACGCCCTTTCTTACAACCTGGTCGGTCCCAACCTGCGCGGTTCCGGCATCAAGTGGGACATCCGGCGCGACATTCCATACTCGATATATCCGGAGTTGGACTTCGAAGTGCCGGTAGGAACAGGCCACATCGGCAAGCTGGGCGACAGCTACGATCGCTATTGGGTGCGCATCTGCGAAATGCAGGAGAGCGTCAAGATCCTGCGCCAGTGCCTCAAAATGATGCCCAAGGGACCGGCCATCGCGAAGGTGCCGCGCAAGTTCAAGCCGGCGGCGGGCGAATGCTACGCCCGGGTCGAGGCGCCGCGCGGCGACATGGGGTTTTACGTCGTCGCCGACGGCAGCGAGTATCCCTACCGCGTGCGCATTCGCACCGGCTCTTACACCGCCATGAGCATCATCGACAAGCTCAGTAAAGGTATCATGCTCGCCGACTTGATCGCGCTCATCGGCAGCCTCGACGTCGACGCGCCTGAGATCGATCGGTGAAACTAACCAAGGGTATTTGAAATTCGGAAACAAAGAAGAGATCGGAAAAACCATGTCTCCCGCAAAGACGCAAAGGGCGCCAAGGAGTAAGAAATAAACAAAAAACTCGAAATCCGAAATTCGAAACAAATTTAAATGATCAAATATTACAATGTTCCAAACAAGTCCGTTTCGTATTTCGTAATTGGGATTTTTGTTTCTAGGTCTGTTTCGTATTTCGATATTCGGATTTCGGATTTTGTTTTGGTGGCGTCTTACCGCAATAAATCTCGTTAAAGCGATCCGGCTGAAGATTTTAAAGGTAAGGATATAGAGTCGCTCATGCAAGCTTACATTGACCAACTGATTCGAGACGGCGCCTTTTCCGGTGTACCCAAGGACTTGGTTTACGCCATCGCGATGGTCGTGGTCGCCTTGGTGGTGCTGTCGGTCTTCGTGGCGCCGCTGGCCGGGGTGACGAGCTGGCTCGAGCGGCGCGTCTGGGCGCGCATGCAGTCCCGCGTCGGCCCGAACCGCGTCGGCCCGCAGGGGATTCTCCAATGGCTTGCCGACGGCATAAAGAATTTGCTCAAAGAAGATTTGATCCCCACCGCCGCCGACGCCAAACTCTTCTCGCTGGCGCCCTACATCGTCTTCATGGGCTTTCTCTGCGCTTTCGTGGTCATTCCCTTCGGCGGCAATCTGATCGTCGCCGACCTCAACATCGGCATCCTTTATATCTTGGCCGTCACGTCGCTGGTCGTCGTCGGCATCCTCATGGCCGGCTGGGCTTCGAACAACAAGTGGTCGCTGCTCGGCGGCATGCGCTCGGCGGCGCAGATCGTCAGCTACGAAATTCCCGCCGGCCTGTCGATTCTGACCATTGTCTTTTTGGCCGGCACGCTCAGCATGCAGGGCATCATCAAAGCCCAAGGTTGGGGACCCTGGGACTGGTTCCTGTTTCATAATCCGTTCACCTTCGGCGCTTTTTTTCTTTACTTCACCGCGGCGCTGGCCGAAGGCAACCGCACGCCCTTCGACATTCCGGAAGCCGAATCCGAATTGGTCGCGGGTTACGTCACCGAGTACAGCGGCATGCGCTTTTTGTTCTTCTTCTTCGCCGAGTGGGGCAACCTCTATGTCATCGGCGCGGTGGCCACCACTCTGTTCTTGGGCGGCTGGCAGGTGCCGCCGCTGGGGATATTCGACAACAATCCATTACTGCTGGGCATCGCGCAGTTCGTGACGTTTTTTCTGAAAGCCTACATGTGGGTCTTCGTCGCCATGTGGATCAGGGCGACGCTGCCGCGCGTGAGAGTCGATCAACTCATGGCGCTTTGCTGGAAGTACATGGTGCCGCTGTCCTTCGTATGTCTCCTGGGCACCGTCGGCTTCATGTTCGTGCCCGCCAATTTACAACGGGTGATCAGCGCGGCGATGACGGGATTGGGATTCGCTTTGGTGATCATTTTCTTTATCCGGGTGACCTTCCAGATCAGGCAGGCGAAACCCGAGCTCTATTTCAAACCGCATATTTAGACTGACGAGGACTTATGAACGTTGCCAGTTACGTAAAGGATATCACCGATGCTGTGAGTTCGACCTTCGAGGGTATGTCGATCACCTTCTCGCATCTGGTGCGCCGGCCGATGACGATCCAGTATCCCGACAAAATTCCGGTGCCGATCCAGGAAACCCTGCCGCTCCGTTATCGCGGCATTCTGGAAGTCGACCTCGACATCTGCACCGGCTGCCTGGCTTGCGAGCGCGACTGCCCGATCACCTGCATCACCATCGGCATCGAAATGATCAAGGAGACCAAGCAGCGCCAGTTTACCCACTTCGACATCGATGTATGCAAGTGCATGTATTGCGGGCTCTGCTCGGAGGCTTGCCCGACCGGAGCGATCCGCCACTCGCAGGAATTCGAAGGCGCGAGCTATAACCCGGCAGGCCTGGTGCGCCACTTCGCGCCGCAACCGCATAATCTTTACAAGCCCAAGAAAGGCGGCGAGACCGAACCCAAGCTAATTACCAAGGTCGACATCGGACAAAAGTATTTAGACGAATTCGCCACGGCGGATGGAGGGGCGGCCGCGGAGGAGGAATAGGCAAGCGGGACGGCGCGGCGCGCGCCCCTTGATCCGAAACGGATCTTCCGGTATTTGAGCCAGAAAGTTTTCTCGCTTTCAGCGATCCCAAAAAGGAAGGTGCTTCCGGGTTTAGTGTGAAAGAGCATTCACCGCAGAGACACAGCGCGGCTACGCCGCAACCAAAAAGAAAATGCAACTTTTACCACGAAGGTCACGAAGAGCACGAAGTTAAGAAGTTTAAAAACATCAAGAGTCCGAAACCTTCGTGACCTTCGTGGTGAGATAGTTTTTTTGATTCAGGAACTTAGGAAAGATGCGTCAGAAAATTTGCGCAGGCCGCGACAATTCTCAAGGATAGTAGCACAGAGTTCACAGAGTTCGGAGAATTTATAATCAAAATCTCTTTGCTCCGCGCCCTCCGCGTCTCGGCGGTGTAATTTCCGAGTCTTTGTACTTAATTGGACTTGGCAGGGTTGCCCACAGGAAAGCCTGAAGAGCCAGAAACAAAAAAATCATGACTGTTGCGACGGTAGTTTTCTATCTGGTGGTGGTGGTCACCATCGGTTCCGCGATGATGGTGGCGTTCTCGCGTAACATCATCTACTCGGCGTTCTCGCTGCTGGGCACCTTTGCGGGGGTCGCGGGTATCTATGTTTTCCTGGGCGCCGATTTCGTCGCCGCGGTGCAGCTGTTGATCTACGTCGGCGGCATTCTGGTGCTGATTCTATTCGCGGTGATGCTTACCCATCGCATTACCGATGTGCAAATCACCAACCGCACGGCGGGGCGTATCCCGGCGCTGATTGTCGTCGGAGTATTGGTTTATCTTCTGGTTCAGACCGTGCGCGAGACGCCCTGGGCCAAGGCGAAAGAGATTGTCTACGCCGACACCACGGCCAAGATCGGCGATCTCTTTCTCGATACTTATCTGCTGCCCTTCGAGCTTGCCTCACTGGTCCTGCTCGCCGCCCTGATCGGGGCTGTGGTTATTGCGCGCAAGGAGATCAAAGAGTAGCCATGGCGCCGGGTTTTTCTCCCAACGAGCTTTCTTCGTACCTGGTGATCGGCGCGATCCTGTTTTCTCTGGGCGTGTTTACGGTGCTGACGCGCCGCAACGCCATCAGCGTGCTGATGGGCGTGGAATTGATCTTGAACAGCGCCAACATCAATTACGTCGCCTTTTCCCACTTCGGCAGCGGCAACGCCGACGGCCAGATTTACGCGATCTTCGTCATCATGCTGGCGGCGGCGGAAGCGGCGGTGGGGCTGGCCATCGTGCTGGCGATTTTCCAGCTGTTCCACACCATCGAATTGGAAGCGGCGGAAACGCTTAAAGAGTGAGGATGAAACAAAGGGGTCGAAGATTGAGGATAGAGGATAGAGGATCGCGATCTTCCATCCTCGATCCTCGTTTTTAGTCATGGAAACTCCTATACAGACAGACTTCCTGCGCTGGATCATTTTTTGGCCGTTGCTCGGCGCGATCGTCAACGGTCTTCTGGGCGCGAAGATTCAGAAAAGCCTGGGCAAGGGCGCTATCAGTCTTCTCGCCTGCGCGCCGGTGATTATCGCCTTCGGTCTTTCCGTGCGGGCTCTTTTAACGCTCCAAGGGCTCGATCCCGAACAGCGCTTCTTGATCGACCGCCTCTATACCTGGATCGATCTTGGCACGCTGAAAGTCGAGATGGCTTTTCTGGTCGATCCGCTCTCGGCGGTGATGATCCTGGTCGTCACCGGCATCGGCGGCCTGATTCATATTTACGCCACCGGCTACATGCACGACGACAAGGCCTTCTGGCGCTTCTTCGCTTACCTTAATCTTTTCACCGCGGCGATGCTCACGCTGGTCCTGGGCGACAGCTTGCTGCTGCTGTTCGTCGGTTGGGAGGGCGTGGGGCTATGCTCCTACGCGCTGATCGGTTTCTGGTACCAGGACCATGCCAACGCGCGCGCCGGCAACAAGGCTTTCATCGTCAACCGCATCGGCGACTTCGGATTCGTCCTCGGCATGTTTTTGCTTTTCTGGTCGCTCGATGCGCAGGGCCATGGAACGCTGACCGTGCGGGAAATGGTCAAGTGGGCGCCGACGATTCAAAATCAAATGCTCTGGGGCATCCCGGTCATCACGCTGGCGACGCTCTTTCTCTTCATTGGCGCCGCCGGCAAGTCGGCGCAGATCCCACTCTACGTCTGGCTGCCCGACGCCATGGCCGGGCCGACGCCCGTCAGCGCGCTCATTCATGCCGCGACCATGGTGACCGCCGGCGTTTATATGACGGCGCGGATGAACGTCTTCTTCTCGCTGGCGCCCGAGACTTTGAACCTGATCGCCTGGATCGGCGTGTCCACCGCTCTGGTCGCAGCCACCATCGCCCTCACCCAGAACGACATCAAGAAAGTCCTCGCCTATTCCACCGTCAGCCAGTTGGGTTACATGTTCATCGGCGTGGGCGTCGGCGGCTATGCCGCGGCGATTTTCCATCTGATGACCCACGCGTTCTTCAAAGCCTGCCTCTTTCTCGGCGCCGGCAGCGTGATCCACGCCATGCACCATGAGCAAGACATGCGCAAGATGGGCGGGCTGAAGGCGCACATGCCGTTGACCTTCGTTACTTTTTTCATCTCCGTGCTGGCGATCGCCGGTTTTCCGCCGTTCGCCGGTTTTTTCTCCAAGGACGAGATTCTCTGGCTGGCGTACACCAATCCTCACATCTCCAAGTTCGTCTGGCTGCTGGCGCTCGTGGGTGCGGGCCTGACGGCTTTTTACATGTTTCGCCAGCTCTTCATGGTTTTCTTCGGCCAATGCCGCGCCGATCACCATACCCAGGAGCACCTCCACGAGTCGCCTTCGGTAATGACCTATCCGCTTATCGTGCTGGCGCTCGGCGCGCTCTTTGCCGGATTCATTGGCCTCCCGGGAGTGCTCGGCGGCAGCCAATTCGCCCACTGGCTCGAACCGGTGATCCACGCCCACGCCGGGGAACATGGCTCGCACGCCCTGGAGTGGGGCTTGATGGGATTTTCCGTCTTGGTTGCCACGTTCGGTTTCATTATTGCGTATCTGATGTACTACCGCGGCGCGCTCTCCCCGGAGCGGCTTTGCAATCTCGCAGGCGGCTTTTTCTATCGTTTGTTCGACCGAAAATACTATCTCGATGAGATTTACCAGACGGTCTTCGTCAACGGCACGTTGCTCTTGGCGCGCATCTGTTCGCTGTTCGATCAATACGTCATCGACGGCATCGTCAATGGCAGCGCGAGCCTCACTCGGTTCACCTCATGGCTCAATGGCCTTTTCGATCATTACATCATCGACGGCATCGTCAACGCCATAGCGAATTTGACTTTTTGGACGGGCAACAAATTCCGCGGGGTGCAAACGGGCAACATCAACGGTTATCTCTACGGGATTTTGATCGCGGTGGTGCTCGCGATCATCGTCAAGTTGCGTTACTGGAGCTAGTTATTCGTGCCTCGTGTTCGTGTCTCGTGATCGAGCACGAAAAACGATTAGGAGAATTTCAAAAATGGCAGAGAACCTTCTCACTTACATGACCTTTATACCGCTGGCCGGCGCGGTGGTGGTGCTGCTCTTGCCGGGCAAGGCGCACAATCTGATTCGTTGGGTCTCCGCCGCGGCCACGGTGCCGCCGCTCTTGATGGCGATCTGGCTGTTTCAGAATTTTGACGGCTCCAAGCCAGGTTTGCAATTCATCGAGAAATACCAGTGGATTCCCGCCTACAATATCAGTTACACCATGGGCGTCGACGGCCTGAGCATCTCCATGGTGCTCTTGACCGCGCTGCTGAGCTTCATTTGCATCTTCGCTTCCTTCGGTATCGAGAAGGCGGTCAAAGGCTACTTCGCGCTCTTCCTGCTGCTCGATACCGGCATGATGGGCGTGTTCGTCGCCCTCGACTTTTTCCTCTTCTATGTTTTCTGGGAGGTCGTGCTGCTTCCCATGTACTTTCTCATCGGCATCTGGGGCGGGCCGCGCCGGGAATATGCCGCCATCAAGTTTTTTCTCTACACTCTGTTCGGCAGCGTGCTGATGCTGCTCGCCATATTGGCCCTCTATTTCACCAGCGAGCCGCACACTTTCGACATGACAGTGTTGATCGCGCAGGCGGACCGCTACGGCACGCAACGATTGTCGATCTGGCCGCTTAATATCTGGCCGTTCAATCTCTGGGGTTGGGGCTTTCAGCATGTGATCTGGATGGCGCTCTTTATCGGCTTTGCGATCAAGATCCCGGCCTTTCCGTTCCACACCTGGCTTCCTGACGCCCATGTCGAGGCGCCCACTGCGGTTTCCGTGATCCTCGCCGGGGTGTTGCTCAAGATGGGCACCTACGGGATTCTGCGGATTAACTACCCGATGCTGCCGGCGGCCACCGCCGACCTGGCGTACTGGTTCCTGGGCGCGCTCGGCGTGTGGAACATCATCTACGGCGCGCTCTGCGCCATGGCGCAAAAGGATCTGAAAAAACTGGTCGCTTACTCCAGCGTCAGCCACATGGGTTACGTCATGCTCGGCATGGCAAGCTTTACCACCCAGGGGATCAACGGCGCAGTTTTGCAGATGTTCAACCACGGCACGATCACCGGCATGCTCTTCCTTTTGGTTGGCGTGATCTATGACCGTGCGCATCACCGCGACATCGACGGCTTCGGCGGCCTGGCGGCGATCATGCCGGTTTATACCGGCGTCACCGCGTTGGCGTTCTTCGCGTCCATGGGTTTGCCTGGACTCTCCGGCTTCATCTCCGAGGTGTTGGTCTTGCTCGGCACCTGGCAGAAATATCCCGGACTGACGATCCTGGGCGCCAGCGGCGTGGTGCTGACCGCCGGCTACCTGCTCTGGACGATCCAGCGCGTTTACCTGGGTCCGCCCAACGAAAAGTATCTCAAGCTGCCGGAGATCAACGGGCGCGAATTGTTCACGCTGGTGCCGCTGGGCGTGATCGTGATCATCGTCGGAGTTTATCCGAGCGTGGTGCTCGATCTCTTGCGCTCTTCCCTCGATCAGATCAATCAGATCGTTTTGCCCCATCTGCACCATTAAGCCATGGACCTAAAAAACATCGCCAGCCTGAGCTTCTTTCTGCCGGAGATCATCCTCTCCGGCACAATCCTGTTGATTATCATCCTCGATCTTTTAACGCGTCGTAAAGAACTCTTGGCGCCGCTGGCGGCGATCGGCTGCGTGATCGCGCTGATCGTGACCTTCGATCTTTACAGCGCCGAGCCCGGCCTGCTGTTTCACCGCATGATCGTCCTGGACCGCTTCAGCCTGTTTTTTAAGATCTTCGCTCTCTCGGCGACCATCCTGACGATCTGGATGTCGCTCGGCAACAATGAAATCAAGCAGGTTCATCAGGGAGAGTTCTACGCGCTGCTTTTGACCTGCGCCCTCGGCATCTTTTTTATGGCATCGGCGAGCAATTTGCTGATGGCCTATCTGTCCCTGGAGCTGGTGAGCTTGACCTCCTATGTGCTCACCGGCTTCCTGCCGCATAACCGCCGCTCCAGCGAAGCGGCGCTGAAATATTTGATCTATGGCGGCGTGGCGTCGGGAACCATGATCTACGGCATGAGCTGGATCTTCGGCATGGCCGGCAGCCTCGACTATGCGGCGATCCAGACCGCCCTGGCGCAGGAAGGAATCAATAAAGCGGCGCTCTTCATCGCTTTCATCTTTATCATGGCCGGGTTCGGCTACAAGATCGTATTCGTGCCCTTCCACATGTGGTCGCCGGACGTCTACCAGGGCGCGCCGACTCCCTTCACGGCGTTTCTCTCGGTGGCGTCGAATGCTGCCGGCATCGCGATCATGATCCGGTTCTTTTATCCCGGAGTTTCGCGCATGGTGCCCGGCGGCGACTGGAGTGTCGTCTCGGGCGTCGAGTGGCCGCACGTGCTGTTGTTCGTGAGCATGATCACGATGACCCTCGGCAATCTCTGCGCCTTGAACCAGAAAAATCTCAAGCGCATGCTCGCCTACTCCGGCATCGCCCACGCCGGCTATATGCTCATGGGTCTCGCCGTGCTCACCAACGACGGGCTGAGCGCGATTCTTTTTTACGTGGTGGTCTACCTTATCATGAACCTCGGCGCGTTCCTGGTGGTGGGGATGGTCGCCAACGTGACCGGCGACGAAGAGATCGAAAGTTACCGCGGCCTGGCGTGGCGCGGCGCCGCGCTGCCGGCCGCCTGCCTGGCGATTTTTCTTTTTTCTTTGACCGGACTGCCGCCCTTCGCCGGATTCATCGGCAAGTTTTTCTTGTTCGCCGCCGTGCTGAAGCAGGGCGGCGCCTTTGTCATGCTTGCCGTCGTCGCCATCCTAAACAGCGTCATCTCGCTTTATTACTATGCTAGGGTTGTAAAGACGATGTTCCTCGACACGCCCGAGCCGACCGACAAGGCCGTGTCGGTTGCCGCGAATAATTTTGCGCTGCTGATTCCACTGACCGTCCTGACCGTCGTCCTGGGCGTTTACTTTTCTCCGCTCGCGCAATTCACCAGCCAATCGCTGCGCTTTTTTGTCAAATAAGACAGCCAGCTTGCCACGGGGGCGGTCGTTTTTTCCCCGACTCGCATAGGACCGCTAGCGGCGTAGCGTCTTATTATTCCCTTTGATGGTTTCATTGGCGCCGAAATGCCTGCGATGCCGCCGGGCCGACTGAACCCGGCGAGCGTGGGACTTGGCCCTGCGATTGCGTTTGGCAGCTCCAGTGGGGGAAGAACTTATGATCGGTTCAATCAAGCGGCTAGTGCTAGGCGTCGCAGTCAATCTCTGTTTGGCACAAGGGGTGGTTTACGCTGACACGCCGATGGAGCAACTTCAGGAGACGATTCAGCAGGTGATGGTGGCCATGAACGGCGGGGTGAAAAATGGCGACCCGGAGCTGCGCGAAAAGCTACGCGACGCATTGATGCCGCGCTTCGATTGGTTTGAAATGGCGAGGCAGGCGCTGGGCAAACATTGGAGCGCTATCCCGAGCCGCCAGCATGAGTTCGTCGGGGTTTTCGCCGAATTCCTCGGCAACTCCTACATCGGCAAGATCGGTTCCTACAAGGATGAAAAGATCGTCTTCGTCCACGAGTCGATAGAAAAAAATCTTGCCCAGGTCAATACCAAAATCATTCCCGGCAAAGGCGAGCCCACCTCGGTCAACTACCGGCTGCACCGCGTGCAAGGGGAGTGGAAAATTTACGACGTCGTGGTCGAGGACATCAGCGTCGTGTCCAACTACCGCTCACAGTTCAACCGCATCCTCGCCAACGGTTCCTTCGATGATCTGATCCGGCGATTGAAGGAAAAGGATTCGAATCATAAAGATTAAGAAAGTTGTCGCCTGCTTTCTCAAGGCAATGCTCCACCGGGTAGTTGTTCAGTTTCGCCAAAATTTGTAGCAACCCTATGTGGTTGCCCGTTCGGAGGGCAGGCACGTATGCCTGCCCCTACTTCAAGGCAAATTGATTGGGACGGGATAGCTTTATCCGCGCCGTCTGATATAGTGAGACACTCAGTAACCACTGACAACCCAACGTCCAAATAGATCACACTCGGTCCGATTGTTTCCGAGTTTCGCAGAGGCGGTCCCCAGGGGTAACCGCCTCTTTCCGTTTATGGGCCGGGAAACCACCGAATACAGCGCGGCGAGACTACTGGGAAAGAGAGCCTTCTCATGAGACAGAGCTTTAACCATTCGCCGATCAATCGCATTGCGTTTATCGGCAACTACCTGCCGCGCCAGTGCGGCATCGCCACGTTTACGACCGACCTGTGCGAGGCCATTGCCGCCGAGCACAGCGAGGCAACATGCATTGCCGTGCCGGTCAACGACCTGGAGGACGGCTATGCTTACCCGCCCCGCGTTCGTTTCGAACTGACCGAAAAGGATATCGACTCTTATCACCGCGCCGCCGACTTCCTCAATAGCAACAACGTCGATCTCGTCTGCCTGCAACACGAATACGGCATCTTCGGGGGCAGGGCGGGCAGCCATATCCTGGCCCTCTTGCGCCAATTGCGCATGCCCATCGTCACGACCTTCCATACCATTCTGGAAAACCCCGATGCGGATCAACAGCGGGTCTTTAAAGAAATCGCGGCGCTGTCGGATCGGTTGGTGGTCATGAGCAAGCGCGGCGCTGAATTCTTGGATGATATCTATGGTGTGTCGCCGGAGAAGATCGATCTGATCCCGCACGGCATCCCGGATGTGCCATTCGTCGACCCGAGTTTTCACAAAGACCTGTTTGGCGTCGAGGGTAAAATCGTCTTACTCAGCTTTGGATTGTTGTCGGCCAACAAAGGCATTGAAAACGTCATCGCCGCGCTGCCCGGCGTCCTGGCCCGATATCCGAACGTGGTCTACATCATCCTCGGCGCGACCCATCCCCATGTCAAACAACGCGACGGCGAAACCTATCGGCTCTCACTGCAATGGTTGGCCCAGGAGAAGGGCGTGGAAGATCAAGTGATCTTCTATAACCGATTCGTCAGCCTGGAGGAGCTCGTCGATTTCATCGGCGCGGCCGACATCTATATCACGCCCTATCTTAACCCGGCGCAGATCGTCTCGGGCACACTGGCCTACACATTGGGGGCCGGCAAGGCTGTGATTTCGACGCCGTATTGGTATGCGGAAGAGATGCTGGCTGAACAACGGGGAGCGCTGGTGCCGTTTCGCGATCCGGTGGCGGTGGCCGAAAAAGTGATCGAGCTCCTGGACAACGAGACCCAACGCCACGCCATGCGCAAGCGCGCTTATCTTTATGGGCGGGCGATGATCTGGCCTCAGGTCGCGCGCCGTTACATGGAGAGTTTCGATCGCGCCCGCGCCGAACGCCGCCATTTCAGCCTCCCCGGCTTCACGGTCAAAGCGCTGGACAAACACCCGGGCGAGCTGCCCTCTCTAAAACTCGATCACCTGCGCCACATGGCGGATGAGACCGGCATTTTGCAACACGCCATTTTCACCGTGCCCAATTATCACGAGGGCTATTGTACTGACGACAACGCCCGCGCTCTGATGGTGAGCACTCTGCTGGAGGAACTGGGCAACGGCGAGGCATTGGAACTCGCCTCACGTTATCTCGCCTTCGTCTGGTATGCCTTCAATGCGGAGACCGGTCGCTTTCGCAACTTCATGGATTACCAGCGCCGCTGGCTGGAAGATCGCGGATCAGACGACAGCCACGGCCGCACTTTGTGCGCGTTGGGCACCGTGTTGGGCCGCTCGAACACGCCGGCTCTCCATAGCATGGCCGGCTGGTTGTTCGAACAGGCCTTGCCCGCCATCGTCGCTACGACGAGCCCACGGGCCTGGGCCTTCGCGCTCATCGGCATCCACGAGTATCTTCGGCGGTTTGCCGGCGACCGTATGGCGAGCCAGGTCCGGGAGGATTTGGCCGGGAGGTTGCTAGGGTTGTATCAAAGGAATCGGTCGGACCAATGGCAGTGGTACGAAGAAATGCTAACTTACTGTAACGCCGCGCTGCCTCACGCCTTGCTCATGTGCGGCCAGTCGATACCGAACAACGCCATGACTGAGGCCGGATTGGAGTCGCTCCGCTGGCTGGCCGACTTGCAGCGCGCGGACGCGACCGGGCACCATTTTGTTCCCATCGGCTCCAACGGCTTTTATCAGCGTGGCGGCACGCGTGCCCGGTTCGATCAACAGCCGCTGGAGGCTCAAGCCATGGTATCGGCCTGCCTCGAAGCGGTCCGGCTCACGGGAGACCAAAGCTGGCGCAAGGAAGCCCGGCGAGCCTTCGAGTGGTTCCTCGGACGCAATGACCTGGACCTTCCCATCTACGACCCGACAACCGGCGGTTGCCGAGACGGTCTGCATCCCGACCGCGCGAACGAGAATCAAGGCGCGGAGTCTACGCTGGCTTTTCTCCATGCCTTGCTGGAGCTGCGCCTGGCTGAAAATACCATTCAGTCAACCGGTTAGCGTAAAGGACTATCTATGCGTATTGCGATGCTCTCGCCGATTGCCTGGCGCACACCCCCGCGTCATTACGGTCCTTGGGAAATCATGGTCTCCCTTTTGACCGAGGGATTGGTATCACGAGGTTTTGATGTTACCCTTTTTGCAACGGGCGATTCGGAAACAAGCGGCAAGCTGCACGCCATTTGCGCGCGGGGCTATGAAGAAGACCTCTCCATTATGCCGAAGGTATGGGAGTGCCTGCACATTTCGGAACTCTTTGAGCACGCGAAAGATTTTGATATAATCCACAACAACTTTGACTTCCTGCCTTTGACCTATACCGGTCTGATCACCACCCCGGTCGTTACTACCATTCACGGCTTTTCATCGCCCGGAATTTTACCGATATACAAGAAATATAACAGCAGAGTGTCCTATGTTTCCATCAGCGATGCCGACCGCTCTCCGGATCTTGACTATATCAAAACCATCCATCACGGCATTGATATAAAACAGTTTGATTTTCAGCCTGAACCGGACGATTATCTGCTCTTTTTCGGGCGCATTCACCATGATAAGGGTGCCAGAGAAGCCCTTGAAATTGCCAGGGCCTGCAATAAAAAATTGATAATGGCAGGAATCATTCAGGATGAAGCTTACTATCACCAGCATGTCGAACCGCACTTGGACAACAACAATGCTATCTATGTCGGTAGCGTCGGGCCGGTTCAGCGAAACCAGCTGCTTGGCAAGGCATACGCGCTTCTGCATCCGATAAATTTCAATGAGCCTTTCGGGCTGTCCGTTGTAGAGTCCATGGCCTGCGGCACCCCCGTAATTGCCTTTGACAAGGGGAGCATGCCCGAACTGATCGAAAACGGTAAGAACGGTTTTCTCGTAAAAACAGTGGATGAGGCAGTAGACGCTGCTGCACGCATAAAAGATATTGACCGGGCATGCTGCCGCCGCCGTGTTGAACAATATTTCACAACGGACCGCATGGTTGAGGAATATGTTCAAGTTTACAAAAATGTTCTTGAAACGACCAGGCCGAAAGCCTTGGAATCGAAGAAAAAGCTCCCCACTCCCTGAATATGTGCAAACCATCATGAATGAAACAATGCTATGAATACGCAAGGTCCTATAGTAGCACGTTATAGAAACAACCCCATTCTCACAAAGGACGATGTCCCTTACCCTGTAGCCACGGTCCACAATGCGGGCATCGTCAAGCACAACGGCCGCTATATTATGCTTTTCAGGTCGCATGTGCACAACGGGCGCTCCATCATCGGCAGGGCCGACAGCGATGATGGTTTTTCCTTCACGGTTCATCCCGAACCCTTTCTCACACCGGCAAAGGACAACATTTTTGCGGCATATGAAGAGTTCGGAGTCGAGGACCTTAGAATCTGCCCTGTAGAGGGTGACTACCTGCTTACCTACAGCGCGTATTCCCGTCACGGCGTTCGGATTGCCCTTGCGCGCACCAGGGATTTCAGAAAAGTTGAACGCATCGCGCTTATAACCCAGGCCGACCTTCGCAATGTTGTCATTTTTCCTTTAAAGTTCGGTGGCCGGTATGTGCGTCTGGACCGGCCGCATTCCGAAACCTCACCCTGGTCCATCTGGATTTCTTATTCCCCGGACCTGGTTCACTGGGGCGATTCACGGGTGATTATGAAGCCGGTTCCCTATCACTGGGATGAAATGAAAATCGGGCCCGGCGCACCGCCCTTCAAAACTGACAAGGGCTGGCTGCATATTTACCATGGAGCCTTTAAGACTATGGCTGGTGCGGTGTATCGCCTTGGCGCGGCCCTACACGACCTTAATGATCCGGCACAAATCATCGGCGTTTCCGATCAGTGGATACTGCAGCCCGAAGCCCCTTGGGAGGTGAGCGGTTACGTACCCAATGTTGTTTTTACCTGCGGAGCTGTTCCTGAAGACGACGGTACGGTAAAAATATACTGGGGCGGCGCTGATACTGTCATGTGCGTCGGCACGGCAGTGATTGATGACCTTGTACAGTTATGTCTCACAAATACCAGGGCGGCGCTGTAACCCGTGGAGGCGCGGTCTCAATGAGCAACCGACACCCAGAACTCTTTCGCCGTCATTCGCTCAATCCCATTTTGAGCGTCGCCGCTTGGCCCTACCCGGCCAATACCGTGTTTAACCCAGGCGCCACATTGCTACCAGACGGAACCACCCTGCTACTCTGCCGCGTGGAGGACCGGCGCGGCCATTCCCACTTGTGTGCTGCCCGCTCGGCCAATGGCGTGGATAATTGGAAGATTGACCCCCAGCCCACGCTAATGCCCGACCCCGAACACTTCCCGGAAGAAGTATGGGGCATTGAAGATCCACGGATCACCTACCTCGCCGAATTAAGCAAGTATGCCATCGTCTATACCGCCTACTCGCGTGTCGGCCCCGGCGTGGCCCTGGCGCTCACGGAAGATTTCTACCATTTCGAGCGCTATGGGATGATCATGGCGCCGGAAGATAAAGATGCGGCCCTGTTTCCTCATCGCATCGGCGGCCAGTGGGCTTTGATCCATCGCCCGGTCAGCGCTCCTGGCGCGCACATGTGGATGTCCTATTCGCCCGACCTGCGCCACTGGGGCAGCCACAAGCTGATGCTAGAAGCCCGCCACGGCGGATGGTGGGACGCGAACAAGATCGGTCTCTCGCCACCGCCGATCGAAACCCCGCAGGGCTGGCTGGTGATTTACCACGGCGTGCGGCAGACACCGGCCGGTGCCCTTTACCGATTAGGGCTAGCTCTGTTTGATTTGCGCACGCCGGAGCGTTGCCTGAAACGCAGCGATGAGTGGGTCTTTGGCCCGCAAGAACCCTACGAGCGGAGCGGGGATGTGGACGACGTCGTCTTTCCTTGCGGCGCGACCGTTGCTTCCGATGGCGACACCCTTCACCTCTATTATGGCGCGGCGGATACGAGCATTGCCCTGGCCACCGGAAGTATTCGCGCTATTCTTGAGTGGCTTGATGAGTAGAGAACGTACTGAGAGCGACCGAGCTGCGTTAGTCCAATAGTTTGAAAGGCGATCGCACGAAGTGGCCCTCCTCGAGATTTCATGGACGGTCTTCGGCGTTCCCATGAAAAATGGGAGCGGCCCAACTGGGGGAGATTTCGGGAATGCCGTGGCGCGGTTGGTCGCCGAAAACAATAGACGCGCTATGATCCGGCGTCTTAACAGGAAAGGAGATCCAAATGAATCTGACCGTTGGGAACAAAGTCAACTATCCGCATCAAGGCCCCTGTGTGATTGACGAGGTCGTCGATAGAGTCGTCAATGGCCGGTCGATGAGCTTCTACCATTTAGCTATCCTGGACGACAGGGGCGGAAAGTTGTTGGTGCCGACGGATAAAGTCAATGCCCTGGGTATCCGGCGATTGCTAGAAAAGTCTGAAATTCCGAAGCTGTTCGGACAGCTAAAAAAGGTTGCCGCGCCGGCCACTAACTGGAAGCAGCGCGCCATAGAGCATTCGAAGTTGCTGACCTCCGGGTCGCCATTCGACTTGGCGACGGTTGTTGAGTCGCTGACTGAGTTGAACGATACAAAGGCGCTATCGCCGCGCGAACGGGAGACGCTGGATCGGGCGAAAAAGTTTTTGATTTGCGAGATCTCCGAAGTCACGGGAGAGACAAGGAGCGCCGCCGAAGAATACATCGACCAGGCTCTCAAAGCGCGAAGAAAGCAATGAAGCGATCGGCAGGCGCAGCGGCAAATTCGGCCTTGGCCGGGAGCGCCTCTGAATGATTCTCGCGCTTTGTTTGACGGCGCGTGGGTTTCGCCAACAGCCAAAAGAACGATAACCAACTGAAAAGGAGCGTTTATGGCGAGTGAAACATTTAAGAAACGGCAGAAAGAAATGGCCCGGAAAGAGAAGAAGCAGAAAAAAGCAGCGCGCCGGATAGAGCGCAAGGACGAGAAGGCGAGGACCGAGAGCACCGTTGAGGGAGAAACTCTCAACCCGGCGGAGACTGAGGTTCAACATGGGCCGACGATTTTATAGCCATTGAGTGGATAACCGTTTGCCTCGTGCCTCTATGCATTTGGCGCGCCCACCGGCAGCTCATTAATAACTGTAGCGACCGGAACGGGTTGACGGGCTGCTTTCGCATCCTTCATATCCTTATAAAAGGCACGGCTGGTTTCTCGTATCATCGATAATTTCGTGGCGAAGGCTACCGAGGCGAGTAAGCAAACTATGCCGCCGATCATCAACGTGTCCGGCGTGCCGAATCGGTGTGCCAACACGCCGGCCACTAAACTGCCGAACGATTCGACGCCGCGGCGCGCCATAACAAAGAGGCTGATCACCCGGCCACGTTTTCTGTCATCGACGATCGTCTGCAAGATCGTGTTGCTGGAGGCCATCTGCATCATTAAGGAAAAACCAACGCCTACGGCAATGACCAAAGACAAGACCAGATGATGCGACAATGACAAGGCAAAAAGTCCGATGCCGTACATTATGCCCGAGATAACAATCACTTTTCCTAACCCTAAGATATTCCTTCGCGAGGCCAGAAAGACGGCCCCAGCCAGAGCACCGACGCCGGTCGCCGACATAAGGTAGCCAAATGCTTGTGGCCCGCCGTGCAAAACATCTTCGGCGAATACCGGCATGAGCAGCATGTAGGAAACCCCCATAAAACTCACCAGGGCGACCAGCAGTAAAATGGATCTGATGGGCACTGAGCGAAATGCGTAGGTTGCGCCTTCCAGGATGCCGCGCCCTAATTCAATGTTTGCTAAAGCCGTTTTTCGCTCTGGAATCTTCATAAGAAGGAGCGCGCCTATAAGGGCGAGGTAGCTTACGCCGTTCAGAATCAAGCAGAGCCCTTCACCGAAAAAGGCGATCAGAACACCCGCCATGACGGGGCCGATCAGCAGTGCGCCATTGAAGATGAATGAGTTCAGCGCGATGGCGTTGCCTAAATCCTCCTTGTTCTCGACCACCTCCACCAAGAAGGCCTGGCGGGCGGGAATGTCGAAGGCGTTGATGACGCCCAATAACGCGCCGAGCAGCACGACATGCCAAACCGCTGCTTGGTCCGTGATGACTAAAACCGCCAGGATAAATGCTTGCAGCGCCGCCAGCCCCTGCGTTATAGCCAAGATGCGCTGGCGTTTGAATTTGTCGGCGAGCACCCCGGCAAAGGGCACCAGAAAAAATACCGGGATATCGCTGGCGAATCCCACTACGCCCAACAATAACGTGGACTTGGTCAAACGATACACCAGCCATCTCATGGCTATTTGTTGCATCCAAGTGCCGATCAAGGACACCGCCTGTCCAAAAAAATATAGGCGGTAATTTCTTGAACCCAGAGAACGGACGAGTAAATTGAGATTTTTTTTCCTGTTAGACATGGATCTGCTTTCTATTTTGATGACTCTTACACATAGTAGCCAACCCCAACCTGGTGGATCTTCTGCGCGACCACTCGGCTATGGGGTCGAAAAAAACCGGGACATACCGTCGGGCTGGAAGCGAAAATCGCTCAAACCCTCGGGCAAAGCCCTTAAGGTGCCGCCCTTTGTCAAACTAGCAAGCGCCCCATGGATTATCGTCGCTTGGCTGCGGCGATTGGCCAAAGGGTGGGATAGTTACTTGGAGGCTTAGAGAGAGACTACCGCTGGGGGGCCAGTCGTGGTACCAGGTTGATGCGAGAACCGTCGGAAACTAGCGAGAGATTGCGTGAATCTGCAGTTACTGTTGCCTTTTCTTGGTTAATCATAGACTGGATGGTAACACATAGTGGTGGTCAAAGTAAGCGACCCGATTAGACTCTGCTGAGCCGACTGTGAATCGTGCCCCGAACGTGAGCGCATGACTTCGTTGTAAAGTGCACGAACAGCAACAGTTAATGAATTGGCGCGCATGGAATTTCGTGCAAGATTCCGGTCTACGCTGCGTTGCGCTATGGCCTAACGCCTAGTTCCCGATGGAAAGATTCTTTGCTACATGCCCCCGCGGCCTGGAGGTAATCCTGGCGGGAGAGTTGCGATTATTTGACGCGGAAAAGGTCCACGCGGTCGGCGGCGGGGTCCAGTTCAGCGGAGATTTCTTTCTCTGCTACCGGGCCAATCTGGAAAGCCGCGTTGCGAGCCGGATTCTGTGGCAGGTGGCGGCGGGTCGCTACCGCGACGAAGAAGATATTTATCGCAGTACGTACGCACTGCCGTGGACCGATTGGTTTGATGCGGCGCGCACCATCCGGGTCGATGTCTCCGCGACCAAGAGTCCTCTCACCAGTCTCAACTTCGTTACGCTCAAAATAAAAGATGCCTTGTGCGACAAGATCCTCCGGCTCATCGGTCGCCGCCCAAGCGTCGATACCCACCAGCCCGATATCCCAATCCAGGCCCATCTGACGGATCGCGACTTCACCCTTTATCTAGACACCACCGGGGAACCGCTGTTCAAGCGCGGCAAGCGTATTGCCGCCGGCGAGGCGCCGCTAAGGGAAAATCTCGCCGCCGGCATCCTGCGCCTGGCGGGCTGGGAGCCGGGTATACCGCTGCTCGACCCGATGTGCGGCAGCGGGACGTTCTTGCTGGAAGCGGCGTTGATGGCCCTCGATATCGCGCCTGGCATCGGGCGCCATTTCGCCTTCGAGAAATTTAAGAATTTCGATGGGCGGCGTTGGCGCGAACTGTTGCAACGAAGCCAAGCCCGGCAAAGGCCCAAAACGCCGCTGGCGATTCACGGCAGCGAACTTTCCGGCGCTGCGCTCAAAGCGGCGCGCGCCAATCTTGCGGCCGGCGGCTTGGAGAAGCTGGTGAGTCTGAAGCAGGCAAACGTATTGGAAATCGCCGCGCCGGCAAACGAAGGGATCATCGTCACCAATCCGCCCTACGGTGTGCGCCTCGGCGAGCAGCAAGAGCTTGCGGAGTTCTACCCGAAGCTCGGCGATGCGCTCAAAAAAAACTTCGCCGGCTGGCGCGCGTACATTCTCAGCGCCGATCTGCGCTTGCCCAAGCTCATCCGTCTCGCCGCCTCCAAGCGCACGCCGCTCTTCAACGGGGCGCTCGAATGCCGGCTGTTCGAGTACAAGATGGTGGCAGGAGAAATGAGAAAGAAGAAAGTGGAACAATGATTCGCTGCTTGCCGCGCGGAAGATGCTACGGCTCCGGTCACAACGATTTGAACGGCTGGAACGACTTGTCCGCCATAGGACGGATCAGCCTCAAATTTCCGCCATAGGACGGACCAGCCTCAGATTGTTTGGCTGGGCTTGGCTGAAACGATTGGAACAGGCCTCGCAGGGTTAGATGATTGTCCCGTCGGGAATGGTTGCGTTCTTGATAACGACGACAATCCCGCTTTGGATGACAAAGCCCAGCTCTTCGCGGCTCGACTCCTGCACGCTGTCTTGATTGACGATCCGTACGTTGTTGCCGATGCGCGCGTTTTTGTCGACAATCGCCCTGCGGATCGTCGTATTCGCGCCCACTCCCAGGGGGACTTTGCCGCTCTCTAAATTGTTCAAGCGTTCCATCGGCGATTCGTAGTAGTCCGATCCCATCAACAACGTGTTATCGATGACACAACCGGTTTCAATGCGCGAGCGAACCCCAATCACCGATCGCTTGACCGTGCATTCCTTGAGAATACATCCCTCGCCGACCATCGATTCCATCACTTGGCAGTCGAGCAGCTTCGAGGGGGGCAGGTAGCGCGGCCGGGTATAGATGGGCGCCTTTTCATCGTAGAAGCTGAACGACGGACTGGGTTGCTGGGTGAGCGCCAGATTGGCGTGGTAAAACGCGTCGATGGTCCCGATGTCTTCCCAGTAATCGTCGAACAGATAGGCCTGAACATTATGATCCTTTGTCGAAGCGGGGAGAATTTCTTTGCCGAAATCGGTTCGCTCCGGCTCTGCCTTCAATAGATCGAACAAAACCTGCCTTTCAAACACATAGATTCCCATGGAAGCGATGTAGGGCGATTCCGTCGCTTTCTCCGCCGGCAGGCCGAGGACGGTCGTGTCCACCCGCATCGCCTTGAGCGCATCCCCTTTGGGCTTTTCGCTGAAAGACGTCACCCGTCCGTTATTGTCGATTTTAATCAAGCCGAAGTCGGAGGCGCGCCGCTCATTGACCGGCACGACCGAAAGTGTGATGTCCGCCTTGGCTTGCCGGTGGCGGTTGATAAAATCCGCGTAGTTCATCCGGTACAGGTGATCGCCGGACAGAATGAGGTACTGATCGACATCCCACTCCGCGAACAACCAGAGATATTTGCGCACGGCGTCGGCGGTTCCTTCAAACCAACTCGGGCTGTCCGGCGTTTGCTGGGCTGCCAGCACCTCGACGAATCCCTGAGAGAAACCGGCCATGCCGTAGGTGCGCCCAATATGGCGGTTGAGCGAGGCCGAGTTAAACTGCGTCAAGACGTAGATCCGTTGGATCTCGGAGTTGATGCAATTGCTGATCGGAATATCGATCAAGCGATACTTGGCGCCGAGGGGAACTGCCGGCTTGGCGCGCAGTTTGGTCAACGGATAGAGCCGGCTGCCGGCGCCTCCGCCTAAAATAATGGCCAATACCCGTTTCACAAAAAGAGCCGTTCCCAGTCTGGCGTCCGTGTATAGAGTACGCAGCCAAGCTGGGTTATGTCAACCCGACCGCGGGGAATCTCCGACCGGCTCGTTAGCCCTGGCATTCAAACGCTCGCCGCCCCATTGCTCCCAATCCCGTTGTCAGTAACCTTGCCCGCGTTTTATTATGTTTTCGCGGCAAGCTGCTTGGCGCAGGCGTCGGCAACCTTGCTATCGGGTTTATCCTCACCCGGCATGATCGCCCAACTCTGTTTTTCGATATAGCGGCCTTTGTCCCAAGTATCCTTTTCCTTCATTTCTATGAGCTTCTGGCCCTTGTCCGCGTCCCGGTTTAACTGTGCCATGCAGATTGTTCCGAGCCGTTCCGCGACGGCATCTGAAGCGATCTCCTTAGCCATTCCCGCAGCACCGCCGCCGGTAACCCATCCGCCAAAGTTAAATCCAACGTACACGGCAACGATCGCGCCGCCGACGGCACTCCACGAACCTAGTTTAATTTTCTCCCAATCCATAAGACACCTCCCTTAAATTAAAGTTTGGAACACGCAGGTTTAATTCCCCACACCAGTGACAAATCCAGCAGTCCGAGTATTGTTTTGTGACGGAACATTCTTCCCAAACGCCGCAATGACGATGGCGACAGCGATCGCATTCGGCGCCGCCAATGAGCGGCTGGCCTTCTTCGATGACTGTTTCCCCGGAACCGGCTTCAATCAGAAAAAAGCGCGTTGTCCCCTCCGTTGTATTCCCGAGTCACCCGCTGGATCGCTCGGTCTCGCACGTCGACCGCATAGAAATCCACGTTACATTCTTTCTTCCAGGCAAGCCCTATTCTCGGCTGTAATCATAAGGGGGGCTTCTGCTCTCCATGCTGCACTGACTCGTCGCCAATTGCTGTCTAATATTGGACAATCTTGAAAAGAATTATTGCCAGGCAGGCAAGCCAGGGAGATAGTCCTGCTCCGACTCATGGCTACAAGGGGGAGATATCGACCCTTCGACACGAGTCCCCGGCCAAGGCATGGCTTTTTGCTCAGGATTTCGCCCCACGGGCGTACCGGAAGCCGTTACGGGATTGCCCGTGGGGCTCCACAGAATCACTGCAAGAATAAATCGTACCGGCGGTTGACAGCATCCCTATTAACACGTAAAGTGAAATTCCTACTTCAGTATAGGGCCTTCTGAAAGAGGATGACCCAAGCGTTGAAGGCCTCTAATCCGTCTCTCCTTGCGAACGATACCTAAAGGACAATCCGACCAGAGCGTGGTTTTCGATATCAAGTTTCCCATGTTCTGCCCTATTAGCAGTCCAATTCTCAGGGTCAAAGACACAAACATTCTCTCATAGGAGGAGAACATGGGTAATAAGTTATATGTTGGCGGTCTCCCTTATTCAGTAACCGAAGGGAAACTGCAGGAAATATTCGCAGTGCACGGGACCGTCGAATCGGCCAACGTGATCTCGGATAAGTTTACCGGCCAGTCCCGGGGCTTCGGCTTCGTGGAGATGAGTTCGAGCAACGAGGCCAAAAAAGCCATCGAGTCGCTGAACGGTACCCAACTCGACGGGCGCACCCTGACCGTGAATGAAGCCAAGCCTATGGCGCGGCGGGATAACGGT
>ORMF011437017.1_pt1 | contig 25202 bp, 23 predicted proteins | sample 1779871 | NCBI WGS metagenome assembly ORMF01 (sample SAMEA104232316, study PRJEB22302) | groundwater metagenome | biome: forest; feature: aquifer; material: groundwater | place: USA | collected 2011-08-07 | depth 5.4 m | reverse complement strand
TTACCAAGAAAAAAATGGAGAGCTTCTCTCACTCCAGCGGAGCCGTCGCGGAGCTCCTGACCAGCGGCATACTGCAGAAGAAGATGATGCCCATACTTTTAAAGATTAAGCCGGGAGGCCACACCGAGAGCGAAGAGTATCCCCTCGGGGCCGAAAGGTTTCTTTATGTCCTGAAAGGCTCATTGGAAATCCTCACGGAAAAAGATAAAAGAACATTAGGGTCCGGAGGAAGCCTCTATTTCAACGCCTCACTGCCCCACCATTTCAAGAGCACGTCCAAATCCGAGTGCTGGTGCCTGTCCGTAATGACGCCGGCTTCATTATAACGGCATAAAGGAGGTCTTTCATGACATCAAAGCCCAAGCCGACGCTGCTGATCTGCGACGACGAAGAAGGCATTCGTGAGTCTTTTAAGCTGATACTGGAAGACAGCTACAACCTCCGCTTCGCCATCAACGGCGTCGAAGCCCTCGAAATGCTCAAGACCTTCACCCCCGATCTCATGCTGCTCGACATCAAAATGCCCAAGATGCACGGCATGGACATACTCAAGCAAATCAAAATCATCAAGCCCGAGCTCCCCGTCATCATAGTCACCGGCTACCAAAGCGTCGAAACCGCCCAAGAAGCCATCAAAAACGGCGCCGCGGACTACATCCCCAAACCTTTCGAATCGAAACAGATTTTGAAAGCAGTGAGTCAGTGCATTAAGTGCTAATCGCCCTTCAAAATCTGCCCTTTTATTCCTACCTCAATTTTTTCTCCGGGGTTTTGTGTTTAACCCTCGGTTTTTTCGTATTGGCAAAAAATTCCAGATCGCCAAACAATCGCTTATTCTGTTTATTTTGTTTGGCTGCATCCATCTGGCTTTTTTTTATATGCTTTTTAACTTCAAAGAAGTTTTCAAATGAGGCCGACATCATCTTGGGGAAATGTATTTATACCGGTGTGACGTTTATGCCGACTTTCGCCCTCCATTTTGTATGTAATTTTTTAGGCCCAGATTTAAAGACAAATAAGATCAGAGACCTCGTTATCACTTACATGATCACATTTATTTTTTTAATATTAATATGGTTTAACCCAAATTTTATAGAAGGTGTGTACGAATATTCTTGGGGCGACTTCCCAAAAGGCGGTTATGTTCACTACATCCACACCTTCTTTGTTCTGTTGTCGGCATTTTATATCGTTTACTTGCTAAATAGAGGGATGAGAAGCGTGAAACAGCGGGAAGGGCCAAGTAATCGATTTTATGAGATCAAATACTTCTTCCTGGCATTTCTTTTTGTCTCATTCGGTAGTACTGATTTTCTGCATAATTGGGGATTAGATTTTTTCCCCGTGGGAAGTGTCTTTGTGGCCCTTTTTATCACCATGTCCAGTTATGCAATTTTGAAATATGAATCTTTAGGCATTAGCCTTGTTATTAAAAAGAGCCTCGTTTATTCGATCCTGGTTTCGTGTATAGCGTCCCTTTATTTTGTTTGTGTATATCTCATTGGAAGCTTCCTAGGCGATCTTACACATGTAAAATCCGCTTCATTTTTGGTGGTTATCCTGGTAATTCTAACTCTTATTTCAAATCCGCTCGAAAGAAAAATTCAAACCCTAGTCGAGCGTCTTTTTTATAAAAAAACTCGAGATGTGATTGAAAAAGAGAACAAATTACTGTTGTTAGAGATGCAAAAACAGGGTCACGCCAAGGCCGTTGCTACGCTTGCGGCAGGAATGGCTCATGAAATAAAAAATCCCTTAACAGCAATCAAAACATTCACTGAGCATTTGCAAGAAAAGAGTCAAGACCCCATATTTATAACAAGATTTCAGAAGGTTGTCGGCGCGGAAGTTGATCGAATTGACTCAATTGTTAGACAGGTCTTGGATTTTTCAAGACCTTCGCCATTATCTCTTGAAAATGTGAATCTTGCCGAGATTCTTGATCAAACCATGGATTTTTTAAATGCGGATTTTGTTAAACACAATATACAGGTACAAAAAAGCTTCCATTCTAATAATATCTTTATAAAAGGCGATAAAAAGCGGCTCAAGCAGGCATTTCTTAATCTATGCTTAAATGCGATTCAAGCTATGCCCCAGGGCGGGATATTCTGTATAGAAGCGTCACATACGGATTTGGAGTATGAGCTTACTATGTCCGATACTGGGACTGGAATACATAAGGATGATCTGCCCCGTATATTTGATCCATTTTTTACGACAAAACCCGATGGCACAGGTCTTGGGCTAAGTATTGTCCATGGTATTATAAAAGAGCACTTGGGAAGAATTTCGGTTAAAAGCGCTTCGGGAAAAACCCAATTTATCTTGAATTTTAAAAAATTATGAATATTTATGCTCTGATTAATGGTTTCAACTCACTTATAGCTCTAACTATAATGATTTTTATTTTAAAAGACCGCACCGCTCGGAAACCCATACACCTAGCATTTTTTTCATGGTGTCTCCTGCTCTTTCTTTGGACATTTAGCTATTCGATATGGGGTTTTCAAACAGATAAAGAAACCTCCCTACTGTGGTATAAAATTTTGATTTTTCCATGCTGTGTAATTCACGTCGCCTATTTTCACTTTAACCTGATTTTTATGAACAAATTCAACTCTCATAAGAAGGTGCTAGTGGCTGGCTATGCCGCGGCAATCATCTTCATTATCTTGAATTCATTCGATCGATTTTCGGACGTATCGTATACTCGAGCGATGGGGCCGTTTAAGTGGTGGCCCCATGCGCGAGCTGAATTGATACTGCTAATTGCCGCCGGAATATTTTATAGCACTTTTAGTTTTTTTATTCTGCACAATTATGTCAGTGGCGCTGATAAGGCCTCAAAAGATAAGCTTAGAATTTTTTTAATTATTAATATAATTGCGTGGGTGGGCGGCCTTTCGAACTGGTTTCCCTTCTACGACTCTACACCTTTTCTGCCCATCGGCAATCTAGGTGTTACTCTCTATATGATCGTCGTGGCATATTTGGTCTTTAAAAATGATCTTCTCCCGCTAAATATTGCGATTCGTAAAACCTTTGTCTATGGCACTTTGACTCTTTCGTTGACATTGATCTATTTAATCTTTATCGTAATCTCTGAAAAAATATTTCGATCTTACTTTGGGTATAATTCTCTAGTAGTTACGTTATTAGCTTCACTGACTATTGCCATTTTATTCAATCCAATGAGGGCTTTCCTGGCGCACTTTATCGACAAAAATCTTTTCGGCAAAAGAATAGACGAGCTCTCTATTGAAAATTTTAAAATGAGGCTCGAGCTGGAAAAGCAGGACAAGATGAAAGTTATTGCCACGCTGGCTGCCGGGATGGCACATGAAATAAAAAACCCGCTTACATCCATTAAAACTTTCGCGGAGTACTTACCTGAAAAATATCATGACCCAAAATTTAGGGAGAACTTTAAGCGGATTGTTCCTGATGAGGTTGACCGCGTTAATTATATTGTTCAGCAATTGTTGGACTTTGCCAAACCAAAAGATCCTATACTTGAGCTCATTTCAATCAATGATATTGTCAAAGATACGTTGGGGCTGCTTTCAAATAACATCACTAAAAATCAAATCAGCGTTTCAAATAATTTTACTCAATTGAATAAGGTTTTAATGGACAAAGATCAATTCAAGCAAGCCGTGCTGAATTTGCTTATCAACAGCATTCAGGCCATGCCCCATGGCGGTAGATTGTCCGTTTTTACGTATGAAAAAAATGGGTCGATAATTTTATCCATTCGGGATACCGGCCAGGGTATTTCTAAGCAAAATTTACCGCACTTATTTGATCCCTTTTTCAGTACAAAGGAAAACGGGACCGGGCTAGGCCTTTCTATTGTTCATGGGATTGTTACAAAGCACGGGGGGAAAATTGAGGTGACCAGCGAGGAAGGAAAAGGGACTGAAATCAGTGTAATTTTAGAAAATCGTAAGTGACGTATTCCTTTTTTGTTATCTTTCCTTTCTTATAGGCGTTATGAAACGCTTCCACGATATCAGGGTCAAACTGAGAACCACTGCAGCGCAATAACTCTTTGAAAGCGTCCTCAGCCGGCACAGAGCTCTTATAAGCCCTCGCCGTCACAATCGTATCATAAGAGTCCGCCACGTTCACTATCATGCCAATAATGGGTATATCCTTGCCCTTTCGGCCGTGAGGATAGCCTTTGCCATCATAGCGTTCATGATGATAAAGAATGCCGTCTGAGAGCTGATTTAGGCCGTTGACGGGCTTAATAATTGAAGCGCCTATCACCACGTGAGTTTTCATGATTTCATATTCCTCAGGCGTGAGCTTCCCCGGTTTATTGAGTACCTGGTCACGTATGCCGATTTTACCTACGTCATGCAAAAGCGCGGATAACTGCACTGTCTCCATAAACTCCCGGTCATACGGAAGCTTTCCTGAGTCGATAAGCTCCTTGGCGATGACCAGGCTATAATGAGAGACGCGCTCCGAATGTCCGTGCGTATAACGGTCCCTGGCGTCTATGGCGGTAGCTAAAGCGACTGCTGTCTGTATAAAAAGGTTGTGCTCTTTATCATAAGCTGTTTTTAGATCTTTAATAAGCTCGGCGTTTTTGACGGCCATGGCCACGTCGTTGGCCAGAGTGACAAAAAGCCTTATCTCTTCTTCAGCGTAGGCCTCTCCGGACAACTTATGACCCAAAATGAGTATGCCCATAAGCTCTTTTTTATAAAAACTCGGGACGCAGACTGCCGCCCGAAGATACGTCATTTCTCTCTGAATATCCTCATAATGGATGGCGCGGCCTTCTTTTTTATTGACCAGGATTTCAAAGTTTTGGACATGCTTGAGCTCTTCAAATACAAGCGCTTCTTTGCGGGCAAACGCACCGTTGTAGTGCTGCATGAAAAAATTTACCAGCGCATTGGATTTGGATAGACGGACATAACCGACAGGGATCTTTGCGCCGCCCTCGCCCTTACTGTCTATCAAAACATAGGAATCTTTGCCTTTATCGAATAATATGACAGCAACGTGAGTGACGCCTATTTGGCGGTCTATGAAGCGGGTGATGATCTTTAAGAGCGTGATCGGGTCTTTGACCCGAATCATACCTTTGGAGGCGTTTAAAAGCGCTTCTTGATAATCTACGCGGCTATACACGAGGCCCTGTCTAGACAGAGATGTTGAGGTTCTTTATTTTGTTTAAAACCGTACTTTCCAAATATTCAAGGACTAGCGGCTTGGTGATATAGTCGTCAGCGCCGAGCTTTTTGGCCATTTCGACAGTGTCCTTGTCGTCCACGCCTGTCACCATGATGACCTTGACGTCCTTCAGCTCTTTTTTGATCTTAGGTAGATATTCCAGACCTTCTTTGTCGCGCCTCATCATGACGTCCAGGATGACCAGATCAGGCTTTTCTTTGGAAAGTTTAGCCATAGCCTCGTCACCATTCAGCGCCGTGGCCACGCTGAAGCCCCTCATCTCAAAGAAGGACTTCACAAAGTTGCAGATATCGATCTCATTGTCGACGACCATTAGCTTAGGATTTCTAGTCATGAGTTCATCGCCTCTTCTATTTTCCTCTCGAGCTCTCTCAGGGACGTTATAGGCTTGTCGAAACACGTATAAGCGCCCATGTCTATCAACTTAGACCTTGTCTTGCCCTCACCCTCCGAAGCCGTGATCATGATGCATTTGGCCTGGGGGCGGTCCAACAAGATCTCCCGTAAAACCTCATCTCCGTGTAGCCCCGGCATTTTAAGATCGATAAGGCAGATGTCGGGCTTTTCTTTTTTGGCCATAGCGAGGCCTTCATCGCCCTCATTCGCAGTATACACTTCGTACCCACGCGGCCCAAAGTAATTCTTGATCAGATCGGTGAATTCAACTTCATCGTCTATCGTAAGTAATTTAGGCATTTAGCTTTGCATGGAAACAAGCTTGGCGGCCGTGGGAAACCTTAAGGTAAACGTCGTCCCAACGCCCACTTCACTCTCCACTGCAATTGTCCCCTTATTTCTCTCAATAACTTGCTTTACGATAAACAGGCCCAAGCCTGTGCCCTTACCGGGTGCTTTAGTCGTATAAAAAGGGTTGAAAATCTGATCGATTTTATCTTGAGGGATGCCGCCACCGTTGTCCGCAATTCGAACAATAGCTGAGCCATTTTCAGAAAATCCCGATATCACAATTTTGCCCTGCTTCTGATCTATGGCCTGAGCCGCGTTTCGTATAATGTTAAAAAAGACTTCTTGTATCTGCTTTTTGTCCGCCAATATGACCGGGAAACCCGAAGGAAAGTCTTGCTGAACATCTATGTTGTTCAATTTTAAATCATGGCCTATAAGGCCGAGCACTTCCTCAACCTCTTTTTCTATCAACACTTCTTCAAGATCTGAGCGCTTGGACGGCTTGGCAAAACCCGAGAGTTTCTTTGTTATGGCGGTAGCTCTATCAGTCTCTTTGATAACCTTGTTCATGACGTCAGACGCGATCTTCATCATCTCGTCTTGAGATTTAGCGCTATAAAAACCGTCTCTCAGGTTTAAAAGAAACATTTCGCACTGTCCGCGAACTATGCCGAGCGGATTGCATATCTCGTGATTGATACCAGCTGCGAGTGTACCAATGACAGCCATTTTTTCTCTTTGAGCCGCCTCTGCTTGAGTTTTTGAAAGTTCATCGAAGAGCTGAGCGTTGGCGATAGCTATTGCTTCGGTTCTGGCCAGAGTAGTCAAAATGTCAATATCTTCTTCGGCGTATTCTTCACCTGATTTTTTCATACCTAAACAAAGTACGCCTATTAATTCATCATGAAGTGAAATAGGTAAACAAAGCTGGGCGTTAAGCTTCTTGAAAGTCTCCTTGAGAACACCATCTCCTTCAATATTGTCTACGCTCTTATCTTTAAGTATGTGAGCGGAATCCCTCAGATAAGAAATCAGCATGTGGTCAGGCGTAAATCTGATGTCCTTTTCCCTCATGCCTACCCCAGCAACCGTTTTAAAAACCTTGTTTTCTTTATCCAGCAAAAGTACGCATGCCGCCTCTAGCTTCATAATTCGAATCAAGCCCGCTATTGTCTGGTCCATCAACTTTTGGAGATCCAAAACTGTTAGAATTTCATTGGTAAATGTTCTTAATAATTCTCGGTAATCATATTTTTTTTGAAATAGAAATTTCTCGGTTACATTGGTTAAAAATATTTCCAATGGTCTTAAAGAAAATGTGATAATTAAAACTGTGGGTATCATTGCAATCCATTGATTCCAATTTAAGGTGTTTTTAAAAAATTCTTGGCCTACAACAGTTACTGTCGTAAAGACACCATATACAAATGTGAACAACCCCGCAAAAACAGCAGTTCTACGAATTACTACTTCTATATCAAGAAGTTGGTGAGCTACAATGGCATAAGCAATGATCGAAACAAAACATAGCATAAAAAGGTACCCAAAAGGGTAAATCTCTAAACCATATTTTGCTAGATAATCCACTGACGCAACTAAAGCGATAGTTAAAGCTGCTCTTAAATATTTGAGCTGAGTCTCGTGATGCGAACCCATCAATTTAATGCTTTTCTTTGCTATAAAAAGTTGCACCAATCCCCTTCCATAAAAATAAATAAAAAAAATCATAAAAACATTATACAAATAGCCCGCTTTAGGATAGTACCCCCAAAAATACTTATAAACTCCTCCAAAAAAATAGTCTGTTTGTGCTAAAGCCAGTAAAATAAGCCCACCGATGTAACTCGATCGAATTAAAATAAGATTTTTTGAGTCTAGTTTGCCAATGAAAGCAAGGGACAAATGATGAACAGTAACGGGGATAAAAATGACTCCTAAATAAACAACTCTTATCCATGAGATAGCGCTTTGTTCATCAGGTGAAGAAAATACAGCCCCATAGGAACCTAACCAAATAAAAATGCTGAGGCACATTAATCCAAATACTTTATTGATCATTGCTTTTTTATTTTTAAAATATACAAAAAATCCTAAAAAAAAGATTAATATGCCTGAAATTAGGTGAGGGTAAACATATAAATTAATCATATATTTTAGCTGTCTCTGAAATATTATTAATGATTTTTTTTGCTACATTTCTACCCGAAAGCGCCACCATCGTGATGCCACCTTGACCAGTTTCAAGTGTCGACCAGTGTCCCGCCAAAAATAAATTTGGAATAAATGTAGTTGATGTCATCGCATCGCCGGTTTGGTTTAATAACGAAGCCCAACCATAGATAGAGCCGCGATCGGCTTTGGTATAATTAATAATTGTGGTAGGGGTCGCTGGATAATACTTGTGAAGCATTCTAGAAAATCCAGGAATTATTTTTTCTGCATTCCTAATCATTAACTGCGTAATATTATCTTGATTTTTTGACCAGTATTCCTCGCTTAAGCATGGCGCCAAAGTAATTAGATGCCCGACTTCAAAATTGGGAGGGCAGACCGATTCATCATGAAGTGATGGCAATGCGACGAATAAAAAATTAGGATTAAACTTTCCACGGAAGCAGTCTTCGTAAACCTTATCAATATTGTAATCAGGGCAATACCATGTATTAGAATAATAATTGCCGTTTTTTAAAGAACCATTTAACGAGAAATAGACAATAAACGCAGAAGGCGAGGGTATCATTATCTTCAATTTATTCTTGAGTTCTATCGGAAGTTTGTCCTCACCTATAAGGTTACAAAAGGTTTGCCTTGCGCTGCCGTTTGATACGATATAATCCGAAGCTACAAAATTATTATCATCAATAATAATACCCTCGGCCAAGTCATGTTTTAATTGGATCTTGGTTACTGATTTATTAAGTAAAAGATCTCCTCCATATTCAACAAATCTTTTGGCCAGCAAGTCAGGAAATTTTTGCATTCCTCCTTTTGGATAATTGCCTCCCTTAAAAATATAGTCCCTGTACATTACAGAAGCTGTTAATGCTGTTACCTTGTTTGAGGGTAATCCTATATTACCAAGCATAACTGAGAATACAGATTTTAGCTTTTCGTCTTTAAAATATATGTCTAAGATTTCACGAAATGTTTTTCTCCTAAACGTTTTATAAAGCAATAAAAAATTGTCGGTGCTCAAAAAATTCAAAAAATTAGAAATACTTTCGTGTTCATTGGGAAATGAATCCTGGAAACTACTTATTGTTTCTTTTAAATTGTTAAAAAATTTAATTGTACATTCGGGCATAATTATTACATCCGTAGGATTCACGCGCACTAGCTCGAGCTCAGACTCTAAGTTTAAATCTCTCAATATCCTTCCTATAACACCATTTTTACTTACATTCCCAAAATAATGAACTCCGATGTCAAATACAAATTCACCCCTCTTAAATGAGGTGCAGAAACCTCCGGGTATGCTGTGGTATTCAATAATTAATACACTTAATCCATTTTTTGCTAAGTAGCATCCGCATGTCAAACCGGCTACACCTGCGCCGATAATTATAACGTCATATTTCTCTTTTAAGCTAGTTAAACCTAGTATTCGCAATTAATTTTATGTCTCTTTTAACAAAACCTATTTTAATTGCATATTCAAACATTCTCTTTAGCATCGCTTCATTGATGGAATTCAATTTCACGCCCAATTCATCTAATGTCTTTTTTGTTTTTTCGCTATTAAAAGATACGGAATAATTCATGTAAGGAACAAAATATTGGATCATCCTTTTTTGAGCGCCAGTTAATGATTTCATATCAAATTGTTCCAATGGTATCAAATCGGGAGCTGAAAAACCAAAAAAAGTAGAAGCTGCTCGTACAAAAGCGCCAAAAGTATAATCATCCGGACTTACTATATGATACGTAGTGTCCTTGTTTGTATCAGAAATTTTAGAAATTGCTCGCACTATATAGTCGACCGGGAGAAAATTCATAATTGAACTGTTATTTGCAGGGAGCTGAGTAAATTGCTTAGTAGATAGTAAATGTAAAATTTGGTAAAATGACTTCATATTTAATGCCATTCCGTTTACCGAATCACCAATTATAACGGTTGTTCTGAATATTTTGATCGCTAGTCCCATTTCTTTATATGTTTCTGCTACTAGCTCTGCTTTGAATTTAGTTGCTTCATATGTATTGTTAAATTCTTGTGAAACATTTAGATCTGACTCATAAAAAATTTTTTTATTCTTGATAGTGCCGGCAATATATGTGGTGCTGATATGATTTATTTTGACAGAGCGGCCTAATTTTAAGCACTCTAGTCCCCATTCCATAACATTTTTAGTTCCATCAACATTTGTGCGTGAAATAATGTCCATAGGGTAATCAAAATCTGTAATAGCTGCGCAATGAAACACTTGATCTATAGTATGGCATAATAGATCTTTTTCTTTGCTATCTAATCCAAAATTTGGAATTGATATATCCCCCAATATAATTTCTATCCTATCGTTCGGAAGATTATATAGATTTACAATCTTTCTTAAAGTTCTGTTGAGTTTATTTATAGCCTCTTCTTGATTTTTGCTTCTAATTAAAAAAAATAATTTATTATCTTTATTATTCAATAAATCTATGGCTAAGAATGACCCCAAAAAGCCATTTCCCCCTGTAAGTAATATATTTTTCATTACGAAAGATATTTACTAAAAACTGTGCAGGCATTATTGCCTCCAAATGCGAATGAATTATTAAGTGCTATTTGTATTTTTTTTTGACGCGCTCTATTTGGCACACAATCAATTTCGCATTCCTCATCGGAGGTTTCAAAATTAATTGTAGGAGGTATTATTGAATGCTTTATAGCTAGAACACATGCGATTGCTTCCATAGCACTCGCGGCGCCCATTGTGTGTCCCAACATTGATTTGATTGAACTTACAGGTAAATTTTTTCTTCCATCAAAAACTACATTTATTGCTTTCGATTCCGCAACATCGTTAGCTTTAGTCCCCGTTCCGTGAGCGCTTATATAATCGACATCTGAATTCTTAATTCCAGATGAGATTAATGCTCGTCTAAGCACTTTAACAATGCCTTCGATGCTTGGCAGAGTCATGTGACTAGCGTCGCAGCTTAATCCGTATCCTAATATTTCTGCGTAAATATATGCTTTGCGCCTCACCGCTTGAGTTAGCTCCTCCAAAATAAGCACTCCAGCACCCTCCCCAACCATCATCCCTTTCCTGTTTTTATCAAATGGCTGGCATTTTTCAGATGCCATTGCAAAAAGACTTCCAAACCCAGTAAAAGTGATACGTGAAAATGGGTCTGCCCCACCACAAATCACATATTCAGCTTGATTACTCTTAATCAAATCATATCCATATCCAATGCTGTAGTTTCCCGCAGAACAAGCAGTAGGTATAACCATGCAAAATGGATTTATTTTTAATTCTTGAGCAATGCTAAAAGCCAGGCTATGACTTGGGTATTTTGGAATCGGATCAGATTTTAGAAAGTCTTCCCCTTTTCTTGTCCATATTTCATCAATGAGTTCAAGCTCACGTATATTGGCCATTGTAGTGCCCATAATAATTGCTAACCGATCGGAATCGAGCTGGCTAAGCATCACCTTGGAATCATTTATAGCTAGTCTAGCAGCTGCAATTCCGAATTGCGATGCCCTGCCATATTTCTTAGCTTCATTTTCCTTCATATATAAAACCGGATTAAAATCCTTTATTTCTCCGCCTCTTTTTTGTTTAAAGTTAGCTACATCTATTAAAGAGACGTCGCTGATGCCCGATTTCCCATTTATCAAACTGTTCCAGAAGTTTTCTTTACCTATACCAATGGAAGAAACAACTCCAATGCCTGTTACCACAATTCTTCTGGCCATAGATATTAAATTACGCTTCTCATCTTGAGTTTAATATATTGATAATTTCTTTTAAAGAAGTCATTTTAGGCAAATCTGATTCTGGTATTTCGATTTTAAATTTTTTCTCAACTGCTACTAAAATTTCTAACATCATCATTGAATCTGCCCCCAAATCTTCAAAACGGGCGTCGAGATCAACCTTTGCTGGATTTGTTTCGATAATTTTTGCAACAAGTTGTCTTACTTCTTCTATCACTGTTTCGGAATTAGCCTTCATATTCTGCCTCCACTCAGTACTAGAGATGAATGCTGTCCGGTAAGCCCAAACGCGTTTACTAGGCTATAGTTAATTTTTAATGGCCTTCCTTCATTTGGAACACAATCTATTGGGCATTGTTCGTCTGCATAGTCATAATTGATTGTTGGAGCTAGAAATTGATTTTTCATCATGAGGACAGCCGCGGCTAATTGCATCGCTCCGGAAGCACTGAAAGTTTCCCCAATCATTGATTTTATAGCTGGAACTGCTATTTTTTTTACACCAAAAAACTTTTTTACTGCATTAGCTTCCATAGCATCTCCTTTAACATCGGAATTTGCTGAAGATGCTACAAAAGAAACATCGGAGAAATTAATTTTAGCGGAAGTTATTGCGGATTTAATGCTTTTATCTGGTCCGCAGGAATCAAATCTATACCTATTAACTGATTTATAATCAAAACCTGTTCCGTAACCGATTATTTCGGCATAAATGGGGGCTTTCCGATTAATTGCTGAACTTAGCTTTTCTATCAAAAAAAACGCTGCCCCTTCCCCAAGGATCATGCCATTTCTTCTAACATCAAAGGGACAAATCATTTCTTTGTCATTTTTTCTTGATGCAGATAAAAGCTTCAATTTATAAAACCCCTTGAATGTTTGTTCACAAAGTTCTTCTGCTCCCCCAACCAACACTGCTGACGACTTGTTCGAATTAATACAATCAATGGCATACTTTACTGCGTCCAGAGCTGATGAAAAACCTGATGATATAGTTGCGCTTAATCCTTTGATTTGTAATCGAATAGAAATCTGGCTCGCTGGAGAATTAATCACAGTGTTTGAAAATAGGGCGGGATTAACTGAGCGCGGGCCATTCATTATTCCTTCTTTATCAAATTCACTTATACTTCTAACACTTCCCATTGTTGAGCCTAGCACTACTCCGATATGGTCTGTATTTTGTTCTGTAATTTTTAATTCGGAATCATGGAGCGCTAATTCACTCGCGCAAAGAGCTAATTTTGTAGCTCTATCTAAATTTCGCAAGCCCTTTTCTCCCAATATTTCTTCAGCTTTAAAATCAGCTATTTCTCCCGCCAACTTTGATTGCATACTGGAAGTATCAAATAGCGTTACAGGCTTTATGCCCGATTTACCTTGTTTTAGAGCCTGCCAGAAATCTTCCTTACCTATCCCGATCGATGAGACAACTCCTATTCCCGTAATTACTATCCTATTGTTACGCACATCTTTATGCTGAATTTTTTGGTGCGCCATTTAGATTGCCAAGCCTCCATCAATAGGAATTACTTGCCCAGTTATATAAGATGAGGCGTCGGATAGCAGAAATAAAACGACCTTTGCCACTTCTTCTGGTCGCCCTATTCGTTTCATAGGCACCAAATGAAGGCCTTCGATTAATCTGCTCTCATTCAACGTTTTAACCATATCTGTCTGAATGTAGCCTGGGGCCACCGCGTTCACTCTAATCCCGTAAGGCGCAACCTCTTTAGCTAAGGACTTGGTCAAACCAATAATTCCCGCCTTGCTAGAACTATAATTTACTTGTCCTGCATTACCAATTAGACCTGCAGTGGATGAAAGGTTGACGATGCTGCCACTTTTTTGCTTCAAAAAATTTACAATGATTTGACGCGTTATAAAAAAAGTTCCGTACAGATTTGTTTCAATCACATCTTTCCACTCTTCATCCGACATTACCATTAACAACTTGTCTTTTAAAATGCCGGCATTATTTACTAAAAAATCGATTCGCCCAAATCTCTTTTTTGTAGTATCAATAAAGGCTCTGACTTCGATCTGATTTCGGACATCGGCTTGCGCTGCGATAACCTCGCCGCCCAGCTCTTCAACCTCATTTACAAAATGAGACGCAGCATTTTTGTTGCTTACATAATTAAAAGCAACCTTAACTTTATTTTTGACTAGCTCCAAAACAATCTCTTTGCCAATGCCACGGCAACCGCCTGTGACAACCGCAACTTTACCCGGTAAATCCTCAAGCATAGAAAGCCTTATTTAATAAAAAACCCAAGCTTTTGGCTTGGGCTATGCATTTATTAAAGTTTTTTGGTCCCCGTTAGAGTTTTCTTGGTCTTGTATCCAACGGTCTATGGTTTTTCTCTTAAAGCGCCAGTGCGATCCTACTTTAAAGCCGGGCAACTTGCCTGTTGAAGCGTGCTTATAGATGGTAAGCGGCTTCATCCTTAGGTATGTTGCAAGCTCTTGGACCGTAAAGACGCTGTCTTTATCGTCCAACTCGCTGCTCCCCGGGACTGTTTATCCCTGTTTATCTCCTCTGGTGAAAACACACTTTAGAGATTAAAGCCTATATAGAATATATAACTACTTATTGTTTGTCAACAGTTTTTTAACATTAATTAACAAAAATAAGGGATCTAATGAATGCCTTATCATTTCTACTATATATTGGGGTTTTTGGAGTTAAGCGGCGTATTGACGTACTAGAAGGTAATCCTACAAGCTGCAGCTATTTGAAAATTTTGAGGATGGCTACGGTTATTGGGGCTTGGTTGGTAACTCTATTATGAATGTGCTTCCGATATTTAGTTCGCTTTGGACGCTTATCTTACCCGCGTTCTTCTCAACAATTGAATGTGTTATTGCCAGGCCGAGCCCAGTACCGCCTTCCTTCTCGGTAAAAAAGGGGTCGAAGATATGGGTTAATTGGCTTGGGGTCATGCCGCAACCGGCGTCAATGATCTGTATGTTTATGGTCTCGCCCACTTTAGATGTATAAATAGTTAGTTCTCCCCCGCGCCCCCTCATTGAGTCTATAGCGTTCATGATTACGTTAAGCAGGGCTTGCTTAGCCTGTTCCGGGTCGACATAAGCGTTGGCCTTGGGATCAAGTTGAGCATTTAGATTGATATGGCTCTTGATCAGCTCGCTATTTAGTAGCTCAAGGATGTCCTTTAAAATCACATTAATATTACATAACCGCTTGACTGGCTCCCCGGGCTTCGAAAAAAGCAACAGATCGGTGACTATTTGCTTTATTCGGGAGAGCTCTTGATTAACTATGCGACTGAATTTTTCCATAAATTCAGGATCGGTGTGTTTGGCTGGAATATGATCGACAAAGGTTTTGATGGCCGTGATAGGGTTCTTTATTTCATGGGCCATGCCGGCGGCCAGGATGCCGACGCTTCTTAATCGTTCTCGACGTTCAAGCTCTATCTTTAATTTATTTTTTTGCTCCGCTATCTGCTCGATGCTCCCGTGGAAGAACTTATTATCCAATGCTCTGTGTAAAAAAAGCTCTATTGGCTTAATAAGAGTAGAAATAACTATAATTAAAAAAATATTGTTCACTAGCTGCGCGTGCGTAATTTCTTCCTTAATAAAAAAGGATCGAAATGCGAATATACTGACGACGTAACCTAATGAAATTATGAAAATCAATGCGGTATAAAATATTGTTTTGCTTATAACAATGCGCAGATCTAACAACTGGTATCGAAAAATGGCATAAGCCAAAATTAGATTGTAAATAAACGTCCCCACATTCCCAATAGGGTAGATTAAATTGATTCCAAACTCTGGTAAAAGTATTGAAGTGCCGCCTAAAAAGCCAAATAAAAAACCATAAATTACATAACCGACCTGCTGTCTTTCTCTCCCCTTAGCAAGTCTATAAAATATAAACAATTGTCTATAACTTATAATGACTATAAAAACGTACATAAATATAGCTGCGCCCAAAGGAAATGTCATACTTACAAATTGGATGTTAAAGGCCTGACGCATCGGGCCAAATATTCTATCTGGCCAAAATAGCAGGGCCGCTGTAAAAAGAATTGCTTGGATATATGCGAAAAACAGAAATCTTTTACTATGCAGCTTGCAAATTTTAATCACCATGTGGTAAAAAAGCGGGGCGACATAGAAACCGCCCAAAAATGTCAGCCCCCAACCAAATGATGCTCTATGGTCATTATCTGAAATGGCCACTATAAAACATCCAAGGCCCCAAATGGAAACTGCCACATTGAACTTGCCGAATATTTTTCGTAGTTCTGATCGGCCAAAAATGAAAGCGAATATTGCCAAGCTTAAGGACCCCAAGCCACAAAGCAAGCTAGTTACGGCGAATAAATTTATGCCTGAAAATGACGTTCTTATGTCCCATTCTCCTATCATCAATTTATGAGTTGTAAATATTGCTAATACGTAGAATGTTGAAACTAAGAATATAAAGAATGAATAAATAATTGTTCTTCTTATGACCACATTAATGTCCATAAGTTTATGTTTTAGGATGGCATAACTCATAATCAATGGGTACAACGCTACTGCAAAATTTCCATAAGGATATATTTTTATGTCAAACGGAGGTAAAAAGCAGGTCGCGCCGCCACCAAATCCAATAGCCGTCGCCAAAAAAAACCATCTTACTTGCTTTTTTTTGAGTTCATTTTTAGATTTTCTCATGAATTGCCATAAATCAATATGACTTATGACTACGACTAGAATAAAGAACGAAACAAAGCACGGATAAAGCATTCCGGAAGTAGACAAAAAATAAAACTGATCAAACATCCATGTCACTTTTGTAACCATTAAAGAGTCGATATCAGCCACTAAGCAACCTAAGCTTAATATATAATTAATAATAAGACTTTTAGGTCTTCGAAGCCCTAGATAGGTAGTCACAAAATGGTAAAAAAGAGAGGGTATGAAAATTACGCCAACGTACGCTAGCTTCCAAAAAATAAGCGCTGTATAAGGATTGCGTGAAAAACCGATTGCGAGACATCCAAAACCCCAGACCGCAACGGATAGGCAAAAAATCGACCACAATCTGTTTATGGGATTGGTACGGTTTGCTAAAAATACCCAGGCAGCCATAGCACTGGAAGAGAGTCCTATTAACAGGCCTGACAGGCTGAAGAGGTTCATTATTAAAATCTCACTTTGATTAAAGTGAGGCCGTGGGCCTTGGCCGTTGGGCCGGCTTTGGAGCGGTCTTTGGAGGCTAAGGCAGAGCGGACGGCGCTGGCGGAGAGCTTTCCCCTGCCTGCGTCTATGAGCGTGCCGACTATGACGCGGACCATGTGGCGGAGAAAGCCGTCGCCTTCGACGTCGAGGGTGATCAGTGGGCCTTTTTTGCTGAGATGAAGTCGCTTGATGTGCCTGACGTAGCTTTTTCTTTCGTCACCGAGGTCTCGGAAGGCTGAGAAGTCGTGTTTACCGATTAAATGTTTAGCAGCTTGCTTCATGGCGTTGAGGCGGAGCTTGTGGGGATACCAGAGCATGCGGTCGCGGTCGAGCAAAGGGCGAGTTTTGGAGTTCCATATCTGGTAGCGGTAGAGTTTGGACTTGGCCGAGAAGCGGGCGTGGAATGTGTCGGGGGCGGTCTTAGCCGAGAAGATGACGATGTCTTTGGGGAGATGGAAATTCAGGGCCTGCTGTATTTTCTTGTCGTGTAGCGGGTTTGAGGTCTTGAAGTGAGCGACCAGGCCCAGGGCGTGTACGCCGCTGTCGGTGCGGGAGCTGCCGTGGACTACGGTCTTGTCTTTTAGAATCATTGAAAGCGTCTTTTCAAGGACTTCCTGGACGGTCTTTTCTTTTTTCTGGCTCTGCCAACCTTCGTAATGAGTGCCTTGAAAACCGATGACGAGTTTGACAGTCCGCCACAAAGGCGTCAGCGGATCTTGAGTCCGCAAAGGATCTCGGCGATTTGGACGGCGTTGAGCGCCGCTCCCTTCCTGAGCTGGTCGCCGGAGACGAAAAGGCATAGACCTTTGGGGCTGGAGAGGTCCTCACGGATACGGCCGACAAGCACGTCGTCCTGGCCGCTGGCCTCTATGGGCATGGGAAAGTGGTTTTTGTCCCTGTCGTCGACGATTTTGACGCCGGGAGCCTTAGCGAGTATCTGGCGTATGCGCTTCAGGTCCGGTTTTCTGGAAAGCTCGAGATAGATGGACTCGGAGTGAGCGCGGAACACGGGCACGCGGACAGTGGTCGGAGTGATTTTGATTTTCTCGTCGTGAAATATCTTTTTGGTTTCCTTAACCATCTTTATCTCTTCCTCGTTGTAGCCGCTGTCTTTGATGGCGCTGTTGTGAGAGAAAAGATTGAAGGCTATCTGATGCGGAAACACCTCTTTCCTGGCCGCGCGGCCCTCGAGCAGGTCGCGGGACTGGTCTTCCAGCTCCTTCATGGCCTTGGCGCCAGCGCCTGAGGCGGCCTGATAGGTGGAGACGAATATTCTCTTGATGCGATTGGTCCTGTGTATGGGGAAAATCGGGACCAGCATGATGATGGTCGAGCAGTTGGGGTTGGCGATGATGCCTTTGTGCTTTTTGATGTCCTGGGCGTTGATCTCCGGGATCACCAGAGGCACTTTAGGGTCCATGCGATAGGCGCTGGTGTTGTCTATGACTATGGCCCCGGCCTTGACCGCATACGGCACGAATTTTTTGGAGATGGAGCCGCCGGCGCTGGACAGAACGATGTCTATGCCCTGGAAAGAGTTTTCTTTGAGTTCGCGGACGGCGACTTTGCGGTCTTGAAATCTGTACATTTTGCCGACGGACCGGGAGGACGCCAGAAGCACGAGTTTGTCTACGGGGAACTTCCTCTGCTCAAGGATTTTGAGCATCTCCTCGCCCACGGCACCGGTGGCGCCCAGGATGGCCACGTTATATATATTTTTTTGTTTCATAATGAAGAATGAAAAATTACAAATGAAGAAAGTGGAGTCGCAGTGCGACTTTTAATTGTTGTCACGTATTGTCAATAAACTTGAGCCTAATATTTTTGATAATTGAGTCGCTTCATCAATTAATGGCTCTAATTTGTCTTTCGATGATTTCTGCGCATCTTTCAATAAACGAAGCCAATAAATGGATTCGTTGGCTGACTTAAGAGAATGCCGAAGAAAAATAGCGAAATCTTTACGGCTTGGACTGGCTTGAGCCTCGGCTATATTGGCTCCTATGGACGTCCCGGCTCTTAGGAGCTGTCTTGCGATAATAGAGGTTGAAATATCATTCGCCAATGCATCTACTAATTTTATTAGACTTAACGAAAATTCGTAGCTTCTCTCCTTTAAATCGTACTTAACCTTTAAAGTCACGCAGTGACTCCTGATTTTTCATTTTTCATTTTTAATTCTTCATTACGCACTCTCTCGGCCACCAGATCGCCGACTTCGCGCGTGCCGTAGCCCATCTTACCGGCCGCCAGCGATTTGACTTTATTCTTGGTGACGTCCATGACGGCGTTTTCTATCAGAGCGCCCGTCGCGTGCTCTCCCAGGTGGTCCATCATCATGGCGCCGGCGCAGATGGCGGCCAGAGGGTTGATCACGTTTTTGCCTGTGTATTTGGGGGCCGAGCCGCCGATGGGCTCAAACATAGATACGCCTTCGGGGTTTAGGTTGCCGCCGGCAGCGATGCCCATGCCGCCCTGTATCATGGCCCCGAGGTCAGTAATGATGTCACCGAACATATTGTCTGTGACTATCACGTCAAACCACTCGGGATTTTTGACCATCCACATGCAGGTGGCGTCCACATGCGCGTAGTCGGTCTGTATGTCCTTGTACTCTTTGGCGACTTCGTTGAACACGCGCCACCACAGGTCGTGCGCATAGGTGAGCACGTTGGTCTTGGCGCAAAGCGTGAGCTTCTTGCGCTTGTCGCGCCTGCGTGTGAACTCGAACGCGTAGCGGATGCAGCGCTCGACGCCTTTGCGCGTGTTGCGCGAGACTTGAAGCGCGACCTCGTTCTTTTTGCCCTTGTTGATGAACTTGCCCTCGCCGACGTACAGCCCCTCGTTGTTTTCGCGCACGACGACGAAGTCTATGTGCTCGGGGCCTTTATCCCTGAGAGGCGTCCAGACGCCGGGATAGAGTTTCACGGGACGCAGGTTGATGTACTGCTCGAGGTCAAAGCGGATCTTGAGCAGCAAGCCTTTTTCGAGTATGCCGGGCTTCACGTCGGGGTGGCCGACGGCGCCCAGAAGGATGGCGTCAAATTTTTTAAGCGCGGTGACTTCGCTGTCGGACAGGACTTTTTTAGTTTTTAAATAGCGCTCGCCGCCGAAATCGAAACGCGTCAGGTTCAGCTTGAAGCCGTTTTTCTTGGACGCGGCGTCCAATACTTTAAGCGCCTCGTCAACGACCTCGGGGCCTGTGCCGTCGCCCGGGATCACGGCGATTTTATAATTTTTTTTACTGTTGCCTTTTTTCATATTCGTTTTCTAAATTTAAATGTCATTGCGAGGCGCCGCTTTTTGCGCCGAAGCAATCTCTGCTCGCATAGATTGCTTCGTCATAAGCAAAAAGCGAATTCCTCGCAATGACAATCAGGTTTTCACTCGATGGCTCCGGCGACGCCTGAGCCTACCACCCCGGCCAGAGGGCTCGAGGCGTTGGCGTGCTGTTTCTTTTGCATGCGTCCGGCCTGATAGGCCAGCCGGCCGGCCTCAACAGCCAAACGCATGGCCTCGGCCATACGCGCCGGGTCTTTGGAGGCGGCGATGGCGGTGTTCATCAGCACGCCGTCGGCGCCAAGCTCCATGGCGATGGCCGCGTCCGAAGCCGTACCGACGCCCGCGTCGACTATCACAGGCACCTTCACTTTTTCTATGATAAAAGAGATGTTCAAACGGTTTAAAATCCCCTGCCCCGAGCCTATCGGCGCCGCCAGAGGCATCACGCAAGCCGCGCCCGCGTCCTCGAGGCGCTTGGCCATGATCGGGTCATCGTTGGTGTAGGGCATGACGATAAAGCCGTCTTTCACCAGTTCCTTGGTGGCCTCTAAAAGCGCCAGTGTGTCCGGCATCAAAGTCCTCTCGTCCCCTATCACTTCCAGCTTCACGAGATTCGATAGGCCGGCCGCGCGACCGAGCCTCGCCACGCGCACCGCGTCTTCTTTGGTATAACAGCCGGCCGTGTTGGGCAATAAAATATATTTCTTCGGATCTATAAAATCAAGCAGGGATTCTTTAGTGCGGTCGAGGTTCACACGGCGCACGGCGACGGTCACCATCTCAGCGCCCGAGGCCGCCAGCGCCTGCTCCATCTGCTGAAACGTGGCGTATTTACCCGTGCCTATAATGAGGCGTGATTTTAACTCTATGCTCCCTATCTTCAGCGTGTCGCTCATACGTCCACCACGGCGCCTTTTTCCACGACCACCACGCCCTTGGGTGTGACCGTAAAGCGCTCTCTGTCTTTGGCCAGGTCGTAGCCGATCTGCGCGTTGGGCATCACCTTCACGTGCTTGTCGATGATGGCGTTTTTGATCTTGGCGTAGCGTCCGACGTCGACGTCCTCGAGTATCAGCGAGTCATGCACTTCGGCGTAGCTGTTCACGCGCACGTTCGGCGAAAGCACCGAGCGCTGAACCATGCCGCCGGAGATGATACATCCGTCCGAGACCATCGAGTCCAGCGCGGTGCCGCGACGGCCTCCGAACTTTTCGGCGAAAACAAATTTGGCCGGCGGATACTGAAGCTGATACGTGCGTATCGGCCACACGCGCGCGTAGAGGTTGAAAAGCGGCGAGACCTGCACCAGGTCCATGCTGGTTTCATAATAGGCGTCGAGCGTACCGACGTCGCGCCAATAGAGGTCTTCTTTGTTGTTTTCGTCTATAAAATTGTAGGCGTGTATCTTCCGGCGGCCCTTGCTGATGATCTGAGGGATGACGTTCTTGCCGAAATCGTGCTCGGTTTCTTTGTGCGCGTCTTCTTCCAGCTCCTGCTCAAGCACATCGCGTTCGAAAATGTAAATACCCATGGAGCCGTAGATCGAGGCGTCGTCGCCGGGCACGGTTTTGGGGTTTACCGGCTTTTCTTCGAAACCGATGACGTTGTTTTCCTTGTCGACTTCTATAACGCCGAGGCCAGCGGATTCTTCCTTGGGCGCGCGCACGACGCCGATGGTGAGGTCGGCGTTGGAATTGCGGTGGGCCTCGACCATCAGGCGGTAGTTCATTTTATAGATGTGGTCGCCGGCCAGTATCAACACCTGGTCGGGGTTTTCTATGTGTATGGAATAGAGGTTTTGATAGATCGCGTCGGCGGTGCCCTGATACCAGTGGTCGTCTATCCTCTGCTGAGCGGGCAGAACGTCGATGTACTCGCCCACCTCTGAATTGAGGATGTTCCAACCCATGCGGATATGCCGGGCCAGAGACATGGATTTGTACTGCACGAGGATGTGTATGCGGCGTATGCCCGAATTAATGCAGTTGGACAGTGTGAAGTCGATGATGCGGTAGATGCCGCCAAAAGGCACTGCCGGTTTGGCCCGGTCTTTGGTTAGCGGGGAAAGACGCTCTCCCTTGCCTCCTGCCATGACGAATGTGAGTAGTTTCTTCATCTTAAGTGATTGTCTTATATAGGGTTAAGTGGTATGCAAAGCGGTAAACTAAGCAATTTTAAGCTTTTATTATAAGCCGTAAGAAACCTGTTTGCAAGAGGAAACGGCTAAGGAGGCCCCCGGCCGTTTAGCCGGCAAGCAGGGCACGGGAATAGGGGTGCTGGGGGCTTTGGAAAACCCTGTCCGCGGGGCCGAATTCACAAACGACACCGTCTTTGAGCACCAGCACGGCGTCGCTCATATGGCGCACTACTTTGAGGTCATGCGAAATGAAAACCAACGCCATCCCCTTCTCTTTTTGAAGCTTGAGCAACAGGTTGAGAATGCGGGCCTGGGTGATTTGGTCCAGCGCCGATACGGGCTCGTCACAAACCAGAAGCTCGGGGCCCAGGCTCAGCGCCCGGGCTATAGCCACGCGCTGACATTCGCCTCCGCTGAGCTGGCGCGGGAAGCGGCCCAAAAAATGCAACCCCAACTCTACCTGATCCAGAAGTGCGTCTATGCTTTTTTTTAAAAAGTGTTCGTCCTTTAAGCCATGGATAAGAAAAGGCTCTCTTAGCGCGTCAAGCACCGTCATGCGGGGGTCCAGAGAAAGATAAGGGTCCTGGAAAATAATCTGGACCTTTTTTCTGAAATCTTTTATATCCTTTTTATTCATAGAGCGCAAATCGCGGCCCTCGAACAGGATTTGGCCGGCGTCGGGTCCTTCGAGTTTCAATATCAATTTGGCCAGTGTCGATTTCCCCGAGCCCGACTCCCCCAACACACCCAGCGTACCACCCTTTTCCAGAGAAAAGGACACGTCTTGAAGCGCCGTGAGGCGCTGTCTGGAAAAAGGCCGTTTGAATGTTTTTTTAAGATTTCGGGATTCGAGCAGCATCATACGTCTATCAGCGTCTTTGGTTTGGCGTTTGTCAGTTCGGCGTTGAAAAGTTTTTTGGTATAGGCTTCACGGAAAGCGAAATTGTCTGTCTTTTCCAGCCTTTCACGGACGCGGCCCTTTTCCATCACATAAATCCTGTCCGAGTGGCGCATGGCCAGCGATAGGTTGTGCGTGATAAAAAGCAGAGTGAGCCCCCTGTCTTTTCTCAGGCCTGTCAAAAGCGACAGGATATCTCTTTCGGTCATGACGTCCAGGGCCGTCGTGGGCTCGTCGGCGATGAGAAGCCTTGGTCCGCAAACCAGCGCCATGGCTATCATCACGCGCTGTTTCATGCCGCCCGATAACTGATGGGGGTAGCTGCGATACACGCGCTCGGCGTCATTCAGCTTCACCGCATGGAGGGCCTCAAGCGTCTTTGAGCGGGCCTGGGCCCGGGTTTCGGGAAAATGAGTGAGATACGCCTCCTCGATTTGAAATCCCGCGGTAAGCACCGGATTAAGCGAAGACGCTGGATCCTGAAAGACGTAACCGATTTCATGCCCGCGCACGGCACGCAGGGCCTCTCCCTCGAGTCTTAACAAATCGATTTTTTCTCCGCCGGGTCTGTGCAGATAAATGCCTCCTAATAACCGGTAAGGATTAACCAGCTTGCAAACCGACAGGGCCGTGACTGACTTTCCCGAACCGGATTGACCAACCAAAGAAGTAAATGACCCCACTTCAATTTCGGCGCTCAAACCATCGACGGCCTCGAACCTCTTGGTTTGGCCGTCATCAAATCCCAAAAATGAGACCCTTAGATCTTTGATCTCGAGTATCATAACGGCCTCGGGTTTTGACGCGCCACAGACTCATTGAGCTTCTCGCCTATCGCGTTCAGAGAAAGCACTGTCAAAAAAATCGCGAGTCCCGGGAATAGAGAGAGCCACCAGGCCACGCCCAGCGTAGCTTTCGCATCGGTGAGCAGGTTGCCCCAGCTGGGCGTCGGCGGTTGTACGCCTATACCCAAAAAACTCAGGCCCGTTTCCACAAGAATAGCCGAGGAGACTCCCAACAGACCGCTGACCAACACAGGCGCCATGGCGTTGGGCACCAGATGCCGCGCTATAATTCGAACAGGGCCGGCCCCCATCGCCTTCGCGGCCTGAATAAATTCCCTTTCCCTTAAACTCAAAACTTCGGCGCGCACCAGTCTCGCCGTCCCCATCCAACTTGTGAAACCTATGATGAGCATGATGTTGAGCATCCCCGGCCCGAGTATGGACACGACGGCGAGGATGAGAAAAAAAACGGGAAAGCAGAGAAAAAGATCCACGACGCCCATGAGCAGGCGGTCCACAGCCCCGCCGTAATATCCGGCCAAGGCGCCCAGCCAAGTGCCGACAAAAAGCGCTATGCCCACGGCCATGAGGCTGATGCCTATAGAAACTGAAGCGCCGCAAAGCAGACGGCTTAAAACGTCCCGGCCCAAAAGGTCGGTGCCCAGGAGGTGCTGTGCCGAAGGCGCTTCCAGCACGCGTGTAAAGTCCATGGCCTCGGCGCTCCCCCGCAAAGCAAACGGCGACAAAAGCGCCGCCAGAAGAACTGCCCCTATCCAGATTTTAGCCATCATGATTTCACCGGCCTCACGCGCGGGTCCGCCCAGCCGTAAGCGAGGTCCGCTAAAAGATTTCCCAGGAGAGTGAGTAGAGCGCCCAGCACCAAAAGCCCCATGATCACAGGATAGTCGCGTATGAATACGGCGTTGAAAAACAGCCGGCCCATGCCCGGGATGGAAAACAGCGTCTCAAAAAGAACGCTGCCGCCAAGCAGGCCGGGCACCGAGAGCCCCAAAAGCGTCACCACCGGCAACAGGGCGTTTTTGAGCGCATGCCTGTAAACCACCT
>ORMF010585229.1_pt1 | contig 25208 bp, 27 predicted proteins | sample 1779871 | NCBI WGS metagenome assembly ORMF01 (sample SAMEA104232316, study PRJEB22302) | groundwater metagenome | biome: forest; feature: aquifer; material: groundwater | place: USA | collected 2011-08-07 | depth 5.4 m | reverse complement strand
GGGTCAGGATTCGCGGGGAAACAGTCCGAATTGAATCAATGGGGAGAGTTGTTTACAAATTTAGATTGAAGGCTTAACTGCCCGCCTTCATTCAAAATTCAGAGTTCGGAAAAACATCAAAATTCAAAGTTCGCGTTACAACTACTTTTATAGTTTTTACATAGCCTTGACGCTAGGCTAGAATATATAGTATATTATAATTATCTAGGATGTTAAAAGGTGTATTTATTGATGTAGATGGGACGCTTGTTTACAGCAACGACGCTCATGCTCATGCATGGGTCGATGCCGCACAGAAATTAGGATATGATGTGTCTTTTGAGAAAGTTAGATCGCTTATTGGTACTGGGGGGAGAACAAGTTCTTAATGCTCTTTTTCCCGAGTTGAATCCAAAAAAAGGTCCTGGAAAAAAGCTCCTAGAGCTTAAAAAGGAGATATTTTTAAAAAATTACGCACCAAAGCTCAAGCCTACAAATGGAACACGTGAACTAATAAAAGCATTAAAAGATAAAGGTTTACAACTTATCGCTGCAAGTTCTGCGGGAAAGGATGATTTATCATTGCTTCTGAAAGCAGCTAGGGTTGATGATCTGATTGATAAATCAACTACGTCAAGCGATGTAAAAAGGGCAAAACCTGCTCCCGATATTATCATTGCAGCTCTTAAGAAAATACAACTTCAGCCTCATGAAGTTATACTTATCGGTGACACTCCATATGATATTGAATCTGCAGAGAAATGCGGAGTTAAGACAATTACGCTTCGTTGCGGAGGTTTCCCTGAGAAATCCTTAAAAGGAGCATATGCAATTTTTGAAGATCCTAAAGATTTATTGGCCAACCTCAAAACACTTCTTAAAAAGCTCTAGTTGTACTTCTTTCCTTTTTTCTATTAAGGCCATCAATATTACTGTACCATTCATCTAAAAGTGTGCTTTTCTTCCCTTCGGTTACCCTTTGCAAATCAACTTGGTCAAATCTCGCATTAGAAACAACAACAACTTCTTTGATCGGAGGAGTCACTGTTTCATCTATTTTAAAAGGTTCGCTAACTTTTAGAGAATGACTTCTGAAATCTTTAGGTAGCATAGGGGTACCCGAATAGTAGGGATCCCCTTCCGCAATTTTTTTTGCGCTTCTTAATGAACCTCCAAGAATTGACCACATATCGCCATCTTCGGTTCTAAAGAAGACTTGGACTGGGCGGAAAGATCTTTGTTTAGCTTCTTCCTCGGAAGGAAAAATATCAGACAGAGGAAATTGTTGTTGAGGTTCGGTAAGTACAAAACCCAATCTTTGCCCTTTCACTTCAACCGGTTCACCGGACAACTTACCAGACATATCTCTTTCGACCATATTTGGAATTATAACTTATAGGAAGAATTGTGTAAAGGATGTGGTTTTATGTATTGCGGAATGTAATTCTTTTACCGTTCCATCTCCTTGGTCCTTTTGCTTGCTTTGTAACTTGTTTTCCTTCCAGTACTTGGTTACTTATTTATGCTCTTTCCAATTGTTCTCTGTCGAAAATCTCCTGCATAATGGGCACGATCTCTATAAACTCCCTTAGAAAGTAATACTTTTTCGTTTGATAAAACACTTACTGAAACATATGTTTTTGAATCATCGAGCCTTGGAACAAAAGGTGAGGTAGAAAGTTCTTCCTGGAATCCTGGATCAACAGGCGCCTTTTTGACTGGTATTCCAAGAAAATCAACTCTTCTTTCAATTTTCATGCAGCTAATTATATTGCCACTTCTTATTCTTGTCAATAAATATATATTTTGGTATCATAAGCAGACTATTGAGCCGAGGTAGCCAAGGTGGTCAAGGCACCTGTCTGAAGAACAGGCTATACGTGTTCGACTCACGTCCTCGGCACCACTAACGCTCGAGGTGGTCACGGCAGTCGCCTGAGGCGACCTATGTCAGTTCGACTCTGACCCTCGGCACTCTTCAATAAGCTTCAAGAAGCTTTGCAAGATTCTTACAACTTCTTAGCGTGCATCTTAAATATCTATGTTACGGTTTGAGATATGCTATTTGGAGTTTCGCTAATGAATATCTTTATATGGCTACTTTTCGGAGCGGTCGTGGGGCTCGTAATTCATTTACTGGATCCGGCCCGTGTCAGAGGGGGAGTATCTTCAACGCTCCTTCTCGGAGTTGCCGGAGCTTTATTTGGAGGATTTCTGGCGACAGTAATAATAGGAAGATCACTTATTAGCTTTAGTATCCCCGGCTTGGCACTTGCCCTAATAGGAGGAATTGTGCTCGGCATGATATCGAGATGGATTTTTCGAGAGAGAAAACATATTAAAACCTCAACAATGCGGTTAAGAAAAGCCTAAGAAAGAGAAGCACAGATGAAAACAGATAATCTTGAAGAACAAACTTTGGAAAATTTTCTTTATAACGAAGTCGCATATCCTACCAATAAGTACGAATTGATGGAATTCGCAACGGAGATTGATTTAGATCGAGATATACAAGATATTCTCGAAGAGCTTCCTGATGATCATTTTGACAAAGTAGAAGAAATTCTTGATGCTCTGCCAGCAGACTATCGCTCTTCTTCAAGTAAACAAGACCTCGGATCAACGCCCTGACCAATCCTCATGAACGATCTTCCTGTGGACCCTGCAAGACTCGAACTTGCGACATTTGCAGTGTAAATGCAACGCTCTACCAGCTGAGCTAAGGGTCCTTTTCGACTGATTATATAATAATTTCAAGTTCTTAAACAAGCAGATGTACACTTACCCAAGTTGTATTAGTAAGCCTACTGCGGTAAAATACTTACTATAATGCTCGAGCGAGAAACCAATATACCTCCTCCGGAGGACATAATCAGGATTGAAGAAGTTCCTCCGGTTACCCAAAAACATAATAATTGGTGCGGGTATGCATCTCTTTCTATGGTGCTTCAGTTTCATGGATATAAAGATCTCACACCACGAGTACTATTTGAGCATCTTCATGGAACGTATGATGAAAGAAAAGAAAATTTAGATGGGTGGTTACGGACTCCCGCCCCGACCCTCAGTAATCTAGCATTGGTTACACAAGAATTAACCTCACTTAGGGTCGATCTCTGGAATGAAAAAAAATATAAAGCACTTAAAGAAAGAAAGCCCGAGATTACTCCGTTTGATGTATTGGACTCCTACATCCTTGAGAGAAAAACGCCTCCCATCATAAGATTTCCTCATCATTATAAAGTTGCTGTTGGAGTCAGGACTGATAGAACGGAATACGAATTTATTAATCCCTCACATGGTGGAACTCAGCTTATATTTAATGAGAAAGTAGATGAGCTATGGAGCTACAGAGAGAGCTCTCACCCAGATGATACCAGTTATCTCATGCTTACCGTTCATGGACAGAAATAATGTGCGGACGAGAGGACTTGAACCTCCAAGCCTTGCGGCACAGCCCCCTCAAGACTGCGCGTCTACCAATTTCGCCACGTCCGCATTTACTCTTAACGTGGCATGGTGCCCAAGAGAGGACTCGAACCTCCATGCCTTTGCAGGCACAGCGTCCTGAACGCTGCGCGTCTACCAATTTCGCCACCTGGGCATCAAAATACAAAAACCAAGCTAATTCTATCAGAAGCATGTAGTCTTGACAATCTCATCATATTTTGCCAGGATAGGAGATAGCATATCCATAAAATACAACCATGAAGAAGTTATTACTTACAACAACTTTCTTCGTAATGGCTCCAATAGGATTTCTATTTGCTATTATTCTTATTCTTCTTACGTATCGGCAAAACTCTTCGCAGGACTTTCATTTCCAGAAAGGGCGTGCTGTAGCGTATGCCGCGCTTCCAACCAGCCAAAACATTCTCGGGGCAAGTATTGTCCAGGATGATGGAAGAGTTGAGAGGATTCGACAATTTCTCGCTCGTTACGGCTCTCCTCTTGAACCATATGCACAAGACATTGTAGACGCCGCAGACGAGTATGGACTCGATTTCCGGCTTATTACAGCCATAGGCATGCAGGAATCGAATCTCTGCAAGGTAATTCCTCCGGGATCGTATAACTGCTGGGGTTTTGGAATATATGGAAAAAATGTCACCAGATTTCATGATTATAAAGAAGCTATTCACACTGTGACAAAATCACTTGCGACAAAATATAAAAATTATGGACTTGTAACTCCTGAACAGATTATGACTATGTATACTCCATCTAGCAATGGAAGTTGGGCCCTTAGTGTGAATCATTTTATGAATATCCTGGAGTGAATAGATGAGTATTGACAATCCTATAGTTATATGCTATGATGCTAACTTAGATCCTAAGGTGTGTGTCCAAAACCACATACGTTAGGATTTTTTATTGCCTCTCTTTATATTTCCGAATAAATAGATTATAATGCGTATGCCTTATGCCAAGGTGGCGAAATGGCAGACGCGCATGGTTTAGGACCATGTGGGGAGACCCATGGAGGTTCGAGTCCTCTCCTTGGCACAAGCCAAGGTAGACACGGTCGCCTTAGGCGGCTAGCCGTAAGGCTGTGGGAGTTCAACTCCCTCCGTCCGCACATTCTCTATAAATATATAGTAAACTATGACAAAATTGGAACGCCTTCCTGACGGAACAGTTAAAATAACTATTACAATTCCTGAGGAAAAGATTAAGAAAGCACATGAAGAAGCTGTAGCCGACCTCGTAAAACAAGCAAGCGTAGCAGGTTTCCGAAAAGGAAAAGCACCCGGAAAACTTGTTGAAGAAAAGCTAAACAAAGAACAGGTTCGGGAAGAGATTCTTAAAAAACTTCTTCCTCAAGCTTACTCCCTTGCCGTACAAGAACACAACCTCAAGCCCATTATGAATCCCAAATTGCATGTTGAAAAGATCGAGGAGGGCCAGGATTGGGTAATCACAACGCTTACCTGTGAACTGCCGGATGTTACACTTGGGGATTACAAAAAGAACGTCCAAAAATTGACAGCAAAGAGTAAGATTATTCTTCCGGGTAAAGAGGAGGAGCAGAAAAAACCGGCGATGGAGAAGATCGTAAAAGCAGTTCTTGAAAGTACGAAAGTGAAGGTACCCGGAATACTTCTCGAGCAAGAAACCGATAGGCTCTTGTCGCAACTTCTTAACGATATTAAAAAACTGGGACTTAGCCTTGACCAATACCTTGCATCAACGAAACGTACTCCGGATGATCTGAGAGCAGAATATTCAAAAAGAGCAGAGGAGGATATAAAACTTGAGTTCGTTCTGCAAAAAATCGCAGAGGAAGAAAAAATCACGGTTAGTGCCAATGAAATTGATGAGGCAATCCAAAAAGCAAAAGACCCCGGCGAAAAACAAAACCTGGAAGCAAATAAATATCTACTTGCAGGCATCCTCAGACAACAGAAAACGCTTGATTTCTTAGTGAATTTGTGATAAAGTGCAGCCACTATGGCAACAAAAAAGGTTAAGGCACCAAGCCGAACAGCACCTAACCCACTTGAAACGTTTAAAGATCTTGGTCATGGAGTAAAGGATTCCGCGACAAATGATGTCATAAAAGCGGGAGCGGGGGATTTTTTCAAACAGCTACTTGACTTCAGTCTTTTGTCTGACTCAGCCTCACAATCCGAAGAGCAGCCCTCACATGACAAATCTGAAAAAGTTGAGATCTTTAGCGCATCAAAGTTACAAAAGAGCAAAGAAGCTCCAACGAGCAAGAAATCTGCTGAAAGACAACCACAACGGGCTGAAGCAGCTATTGAATACCATCGTGATATTCATAAAAGTCGCGAGAAAGCCTCAAAGATGGAAGTCCGAGACATTAACCAAAGAATGCAGGAAATCATGGTTGAACTTCGAAAACTCGTCAACTCATCCAAAAACCTGCAAATGCAGTTTGTTGAGGTCGCGGTTGAACAGACGACTCCGGACCCCGGAGAATATCATGTCAATTTCTTTGAGTGGATGTTATCAGTCGTCAGATTGGCAAGACAAAAAGTTGAAGATTCAAATGCTTGGTTAAGCACCGTTAAAAGTAAAAGCAAGAAGGCAGGATACTGGGGAATGTTTAAAAAACATGGAACAACTTTTGGTTTGTCAAATGAGCGTGTTGTAGCAACGCAAACGGGTTAATGAAGAAACGGCTTTTCCTCGGCATCACCATACCCGAAGATTTTAAAACCAAATTAGCCTCTGTCCAAAACAACCAAAGACTAAAGACAAAAGACCTGCCTGCCGGCAGGCAAGGCCAACGATTAATTCGCTGGGTTCCAAAAGAAAATTATCATATTACGGTTAGCTTTTTAGGCTATATTGATGAAAAATTTATTGAAAAAATTGTTAATGCGGGGATAGACGTAGCAAAAAACACGTTTTCTTTCTCTTTTACCTTTGAAGCCCTTAACTTTGCCCCTCCTGAGAAAATCCCTCGAATGGTTTGGGCAACATTTCAAAACAGTCCTGAGTTTAATGCCTTGGTACAAAAGACAGAAAAGAACTTGCGCAAATTATATAATTATTCCGATTCACGCTTAAATCACAGGCCAATTCCTCATATTACACTTGTAAGATTTGCTAGTTTTAAAGAGGTAGAAGCGATCAAGCTTCCACAACTTTCTCTAACAAAGCTTCAGGTCGAATCATTTTCTCTTTTCGAGTCAAAACTCTCACCCGGCGGTCCGACGTATACAGAGCTTCACCGCTTCTCGCTAAAACACTGACTTGACAAGCAGTAGCTTCTTGTAATAAAGTAAAGTTATCTACTTGACTAGTTCTTGTCAGGTTTGATACAATTAATTATACATGAGTAGTAAAGACATAAAATTTTTGATTGCTCTCCTTCTTACCCCGTAAGGGCGGGAGAGCTTCATACTGAAAAGTAAGATCCCGCCAACAAAGGCGGGTTTTTTGTATATATGATAAATGCAAAAGAAAGAATAGCAGGCAGAATAGATAGAAAATCAGTAGATCTGGCGGATCCATTTCATCAACCTAATTTGCCTTCAATAGGAGACAATCCATTGAATGCATTTAGTTGGCCTTCTCAACGCCATGAAACACAAACTACAGAGCATGCCACGCCTGATGATGTCGCGATAACAAATGCTGCAAAAGTAACTCATAAGGATAAATCAGGAAGACCTTTGAAAGATCAAACCCTTAGACGGTATATAAAGCAATATGACCTTGTTCCAAACGTTTTGGAGGAAGGAAGATGGGTTCCGGAAGAGCAACGAATAAATGCTCTGTGGAATCACGAAAGGGGTGGGACCCTTTATGCACGAGTTCCGGATAATGAAACATACGAAGACACAGTAAAAGTAACAGTCCCTGTAAATGGTAACGGCAAAAAACACACCGAGCATTTTGTTCCCGTTCGTTTCATAAAAGGGAATGAGTGGAAATTTCCTCTCGGTCGTGAGCTCACAAAAAATGATATTGTACCAATTCACAACACAGAGAAAAAAATTTCACCATCCGAATATCATCCTAGTGCAGGCGCAGAATTAGAACTTCTAGTACGCGGCGGCTTAGATATTAGTGAACCAATAAATAAAGCTCTCCAAAAAGAGGGAGCGGGCACGTCAGTTGAATACTTAAAAAATACTATAGAGGTGAATTTTGCTCATTCGAATAATCCGACAGAGTTAGCTAAATCAGATTTACGACTGCTTAAGCTTTTTGATAGAGAAGCAGGACAGCAAGGGAAATATCTTCTACCGCTAGCTATGTGGCCATATAAACTAACCCCAAATGATGCTACCGACCATCCGTATGTTAAAGGTATCGTTGAACGAATGGGGAAAGCGAATATAGAGATATTTGGGGGAAGTGAATCGTATCAGGTGATGATGGAGAATCACAGTCTAGAAAGGGGACGCGAAGCCCTAACCTTCTGGTCACAAATAACACCTCTTTTAAAAGCATTGTCTCATTCCTCGACGGTTGCATATGGTCGCGTAAATCCGAACATGAAAGAAATTATACTTCAGAAAGAGAGAGAAGGAGCAAGGGTTCCTGTTGATAGAAGGTTTTTAGAAAATGTTGATTATGATACTCCGCTTTCGACGAGGCAAGCTGCAAGAACTTTTGGATCACCTTTGGCAGGAGGTGTTCCTACAGAACAATTTCCGGTAGACAGGCATGACTTCTACCGCTCCGCAGAGCAGATTGTTACTGAACAAAAATCACCTACAATTGATCGCGTAGGTGGCATAGGGAGGAAAGGAAAGGGGAAAGAGGGTCACCACCTCGATTTCCGATATAGAAGAACAATAGGAGAAAAAGGGGCAACTGAGCTTGCAGTACTTGACACTTTTGCGGGAGATCCTGTTAAGTTAGCAGCCGTTAAAGAGGTTTCCAGGGTTTTAAACTGGAAATTTAACGTTATGTCAAAAGAAGAAATAGTCGCAAAAGCTCCGGCTCTCTTTAAGTCCAAACCTACAAAAAAAGACATGAAAGCAGTTATGGCTCAAAGCTTTGTGATTGATAACTTAGGAGTTGAAGCGATTGTGAAAGGAGCAGATGGAAATATATATACGGCTGCTCAATTAACAGAACAATTATTGGATTTTGCAGCATCTCCCTATGATGACAGTAGAAGAAATATTCATATTCCCTCATTACCTGAAGGTGTTGTAGAAGAGATGAGAAAAAGCACACAGGTGCCAACAAAGGATGATTTTAAATACGCAAAGGGTACAGAGACAGTACAAGGTGTAGTAGTACCTTCTATCAGGGGGTGGTACGGTAACCAAGACGATGAAAAACGAGGAGTTGGAACTCCAGCACATTGGCAAAGAGCAAGAATAGAAGCCCTGAAGCAGCTAGGATATTCAGATGAGGAAATTATTGAGGATTATGTACACGATACAGAAGGAGGTTATCGTGAACGTCTTGTGTCATTGGATGAATCACATATCGATCAGTTATTTGGGGAACCTGTTGAGGTTTATGCACCCAAAAAGTTATTCTAGCCGCATTTTGTCTCTTTACAAAGTGTGAGAAAATATTTATAATCAATTGATCATGAATTGTAATCAGAATTATCTTAAGTCCGCATGTCTTATTGTCCCGTAAAGCGGGGAGAGGCAACGTGGAAAACTCAAACCCGCAAGTATTAGCGGGTTTTTTTATTTTATACTTCGGCAACCTGCCTGCCGGTAGGCAGGGCTCAGTATAATACTGAGTGAGGTCGAAAAATTATGGATACACAAGATAAACTATTATTTGCGACAGATGAACCGCTTGAGCTTGGACTAGGTTTCCATAATGTTGGAACGGGAGTCTTACGTTACGCAAAAGAGGAAGTTCAAAAAAAAGTTGAAAAACATTATGGGCAAAGATGTGGCCATATTCCCATGAATGCAAAAACAGTAGGAGTTCTGATTGATTCTCCAGACTTAGAAATGCGCTCACAGATAGCATATCTTAGTGAACTTTATGGAAGAGATATAAAAATTTTAACCCCTAAAGATTTAAAAAAATATAAATCACAGCCGTTCGTAGTTCCATATATACAAGTTCCCGAAACAGAAAAATATATAGGAGAGATTAATGCAGTAAGCTGGGGATTACCGGGGAGCATGACTCATGCCCTAAAAAATAAAAGTGAATTCTGTCGAATTGTTGATGACTTAGACATTAAAGAGTTTCGACTACCTGAATATAAAATAACTTATCTCCAAGACGTTGCGGCTGTGTCAAAGAAATTTCTAATTCAGATCGAAGAAATGTACGATAAAGCAGGACTAAAAAACTACTATCCTCTTGGGGTTATGCTTCGAGCATCCGATGAAGACGGAAATTACGGTTGCTCGCTTGCGTACGAAAGAGGAGGTTTCATTATCGTCGTTCCAAATGGAGACATGGAAAACGCAAAATTATATGGTAACTGGGATGAGGCTCTCGCCAGTTCCGAAAGAATCCTTGATGCAGCAATGGATCAAGAAAAAGAACCGCGTGTAGTTATTAGCCGCTACATAGACACTATTGACTCTCCAGGTATGTCCGCCGTTATTCTCGATGGCAAAATACATTCGCTTGGATGGAATGGACAACTTCAAGCCATAGGAAGCAAAGCTTGCATTGGGACAAGCTCTTATAAACCGGTAAATACTTATCTAAGAAAGGTTCAAAAGGCATTTGAAGACCAAACATCCGAGTTGTTTGAGACATTTCTTAGAAAAGTGGCATTGATGTGTAAAGTAGATCTTAACAAGATAGCAGGAGTTACAAACATAGACATGATGCTCCCAAGCGAAAAAGAGAAAGAGCTTCAAAGAAATAGAGGGCAAAAGGTAGATTTCTATTTTGCGGAATGTAATCCTCGCTGGACAAATTACACCGATGCTATTTTAACGATAATTGGCGTAAATAGGCAGAAACAAACTATAAGAAATATGAAAAAAGTCATCAAAGATGGGATTTACACTATCGACAAATATCCTCTACCAAGGGCTGTAGATCCAAGATTGGTGCGGCAGTTTATATTTGAAAAAGACAAGTTACTAAAAAAAGATGGGACAAGAATCATCTGTCGAATGGCAAAAAGACCAATGGGAGTTATCTTGGCGGGGGATATCATGAGAGGCGAGCAGGAAATGGAAAATATAGTTCAAAGTCTCCCTGCGAATAACTGGGGAACACAACCAAACTTTTTACTACAAGAGGAATCCCTTTATATAGCAGATTAGGCATGGATCCCGTATATAGTTACTCTCCCGCAGTATATAATTTTTGATCGTTATGATAGATAGCATTTTGACACTCACGAAAGAGTTTATTAAGATTCCTTCAATTAGTGGGGATGTACAAAAGTCAAAAAGCATACTTGAACTTGCAAAAAAACAATTATTGGATTATACGTTTGTGCCTTTTGTTTCAGCAAATACCTCAAGCTTACTTTATAGCAACAGAGAGGCAGATCTCAAAAAATTTAAGATTATATTGAATGCTCATCTGGATGTTATTCCGGCCAGCGAAGATCAATTTCATCCACGGATCGAAGATGACAAATTGTATGGTAGAGGTACTTATGATATGAAAGCCGCAGCGGCTGTGATGATTCTACTATTTAACAAACTGGGACGAGGTCTTCCGTATCCGCTCGGTCTGCAGTTGACAACTGATGAGGAAATAGGTGGCGTAAACGGAACAAAGCATCAAATTGGTAAAGGTGTACGAGCAGACTTTACAATTACCGGAGAATGTACAAGTCTTAGAATTATTCATGAAGCAAAAGGAAACATTATCGCAAAGCTTACAGCAAATGGTCATTCTGCACACAGCGCGTACCCATGGCATGGAAAAAATGCTATCTGGATTATGTATGAAACGCTCGGAAATTTATTAGCTAAATACCCTGTGCCTGAAAAAGAATCGGAAAAAACCACTATTAATATCGCTAAGATTGAAACAGAAAATGACGCTTATAATAAAATTCCTGATAAATGTATTGCATATTTGGACATCCGCTTTTCACCTATAGAAAAAGAGGCGATTGTCTCAACTCTTAAATCGCTTCTTGGACAAAATATTACTTTGGAGATTATTCACAATTTTATTCCTCACTCTTCCGATCGAAATAATTATTATATTAACCAACTTAGAGAGTCCGGAAAGAAAGTTTTGGGCACTAAATTATCAGTGGATATGGCGAATGGGGCTTCAGACGCGAGATACTTCTCAGAGGTTAAATGTGAAGCTATCGAATTTGGCCCTTTGGGGCATGGACAACATGGACGAGATGAGTGGGTTGATCTAAAAAGTTTAGAAACCTACTATCAAATCCTTGAAAATTTTCTTGTTTCAATTAAGTAAGTTTTGTGGGCTCGAGAAGACTCCCCGCCTGCAGTCGCCTGAGGCGACAGCCGATGGCGGGCAGGGAACTTTTGACCTGTCGCCTAAGGCGACCGCTCTACTTGCCCTGAAGTGGATCCAAGTGGACTCGAACCACTGACCTTTGCAATGTCAATGCAACGCTCTAACCAGCTGAGCTATGGATCCAAATTTCATAGGCAAGTCCAACTGAGCTACGAGCCCATATCAATTTATTCACAATTGTAACAAAATTTGGCCTTGAAGACAATTCTTATAATCTTGTAAGATTAATAGTATGACCAGACAAGAAGCATATCAGATTTTAACGAAATATCTTACCAATAAAAATCTTATTAAACACTGTCTTGCGACAGAGGCCACCATGAAAGCATTGTACAAAAGATTGACTCCCAAGGATGCCTATGATCCTTCAGTTGAAGAGAAGTGGGGTATAACTGGTCTTCTCCATGACGCAGATTATGAATTGGCAAAGGGGCAGCCTGAAGTGCATGGACTGCTGCTTTTTGATCCCAATTTAGCAGGCGCTAAGCCATTGGAAAATCCTATTGAAGAAGATATTGCATACGCAATTAGAGCACACAATTATCAAAATACAAAAGTTATGCCCAAAAGTCCCATGGACTGGGCAATTACATCGTGTGACCAGTTAACCGGACTAATCGTCGCAGCTGCTCTCGTGCATCCTGATAAAAAACTTGCCTCAATATCTCTTGAATTTATACTAAACAAGTTTAATGAAAAATCATTTGCAAAGGGCGCAGACCGTGGTAGTATACTTCTTTGTTCTGAAAAGCTCGGAATGTCGCTTAGTGAATTTATTGAAATAACTTTAAAGGCAATGCAGTCAATTAGCGGAGACCTGGCTCTTTAATCAAATATCTACTGCTTCTTGTAATTACTCGATTCTTACATTTCTAATACCCAAAACAACCACATATATATGTTAAAATGATTGTTTCTCTATGATAGAAGCTCGTGATGGTCGTGGCAGTGGTTTTGGTTTTGAAACAAAATACTCACTAAATCCGCTTAACCCAAAAGACTACAATATAATTGGACCTGAATACTACTCATCTTTTACCCAAACGGTAGATGGTGTTATTTTGAAAGACTTTGGTTTTTCACCTGATTTCACCGATCCTAATACATTAGAGAAGGCTCTAGCAGAGGCTCAAGGAGTAATTATCGCAAAACAAGGATGGAATAAGGATACTTCATTAGAAATGGATGAGAGTTTTGCTACAGAGTTTCCTGAATTGGAACGGATAAAAACCGATTTGAGCTTACATCTTAAAAGAAGTGCTGGTAAATATCCCCATTTATATCGTCCGCTAGAAACAGCTACAATTGTGAGCCTAAGTCATCGTGAATCCCCTGCAATTCCCAGGGAAACATATGATACAGATGGACCGGTTGCACTCTGGCTTGCTCTTCAAGGAGGTGCTGATTTAACCGTAAATCCTGGAAGGTTTGGAGAAGAAGAGCATAAAATAAAACCTGGTAGTCTGTTGATGATTAACGGAGGAAGCGTAATTGGAAACAAACCGGACTATAAAATAGCGCCTTCTCAAGGTAACGAGAATGCAGTTCTATTTGGAATGAAAACCTAGTTTTCAGTTGACAAAGCTTCTTATTTCTTTGTTATACTAACAGAAGAGTATAATGGAGCAAAGATACGAACAAGTAAGCCATAAACACACGTTTAAAGATATTGTTGTAAATAATTTCATTGGCGGTTTATCATGGGCGCTTGGAGCAACAGTCGGTTTATCACTGATCGTAACAATTCTTGGACTTATCGCCAAAAACATAAATTTAGTTCCCATCATTGGCTCATTTGTATCTAACATTATTGACTTCGTACTTGCACACAACCCCAATCTTCATAAATAATTCCTCTCTTTATAAGTAGGCTTGAGTTTGGTATAGTACAGGTATGAAAACTTCGGATGCAAAAGATCATAAGCAAATAGGACAAGAACTTGAGTTATTTTTTACAAATGATGTTGCCCCAGGTGCTCCATTTTGGCTCCCAAAAGGTATGGTTATATTCAAGGAGCTTGAAAAATATATTCGAGAGTTAACTTTAAAAGCCGGTTACCAAGAAACCTCAACACCAATTATGGTAAAAAGCCAATTGTTTAAGGATTCGGGGCATTGGGAAAAGTTTGGAGAACATAATATGTATAACTTACAACTTTCCGACGAAGCAGATGAGACGAAACCTATCGGTTACAGCCTGAAACCAATGAACTGCCCGGAGTCAACTATTCTCTATCGATTTCGCACGCGAAGCTACCGAGAGTTACCTCTACGATTATCTGAAATCGGCAGACTCCATAGACGAGAAAAGTCAGGAGAGGTAAATGGCTTATTAAGGGTAAGACAACTTACTATGGATGATGCGCATATTTATGCAGCTAAGGACCAAATATTCGATGAGGTCTCAAATATACTCGATATGATGGAGGAGTTCTACAAAAGTTTTGGATTTGAATATGAATTTCGATTTGCCACAAGACCTGAACAAAGAGCAGGAACAGATGAGATGTGGGATAAAGCGGAAAAGGATTTAGCTGATGTATTGAAAAAGAAAAATATTAAAGCGGGAGATAAACAAGGAGATGGCGCATTTTATGGTCCGAAAATCGATATGCATATTAAAGACTCCCTGGGAAGAGACTGGCAACTGGCAACAGTTCAACTTGATTTTCATCAGCCGGAAGCTTTTAAACTTGTGTATATTGATAAAGATGGAGAAGAAAAAAGACCAGTCATGATTCACAGAGCAATTTTTGGTTCATTTGAACGATTTATAGCAATTTTAACAGAGCATTATCAGGGGGCATTTCCAACATGGCTTTCCCCAATTCAGGCTTTACTTTTACCAATAACTGATAAACATAATGAATTTGCAGAGAAAGTGAACCGTGAGCTTAGGGATGCCGGAATTCGATCCGAAGCTGACCTACGTTCGGAAAGACTTCAGGCAAAAATTAGGGACGCTACTTTACAAAAAGTGCCCTATATGGGTATAATAGGAGACAAAGAAGTTGAAAGTGGCGCAGTTTCCGTGCGAAAGCGAAATGGCGAGGACCTTGGCTCGACCAAGATCTCTTCTTTTTTACACTCGTTAAAAGAAAACATTGATAAAAAGATTTAAACAACAACAGGTAAAAAGGTACAGGACCAATCAACGCATTTTTGCACAACAACTGCGTGTGCTCGATACAGATGGTAAGCAATTAGGAATTTACGCGAGAGATGAGGCTATCCGACTTGCCCACGAACAAGAACTTGATCTTGTAGAAATCGCGCCATTAGCAAAACCTCCTGTTGCAAAAATAATAGATTATAATAAGTTTCTTTATCAACAGGAGAAGAAAAAAAAGGAGGAAAAAAAGAGAGCAAAAGTCTCAGAGACCAAAGAAATTAGACTCGGACCGTTTATGTCTAATAATGATCTTCAGGTTATGATTAGACGAGGCCGTGAGTTTCTCGAAAATGGAAACAAAATACGTTTGGTAGTGAAGTTTCGCGGAAGACAAATCACTCATCCGGAATTTGGACACGAAGTTGCGGGCAAAGTAATTGAGGCTCTCGGGGATCTTTCAAAGGTGGACCGCGAACCACATTTTGAAGGAAGACAGCTTGTTGCGCTTTTATCGGTTGAGAAAGGAAAAAAACATGTCGAAAGTAAAGAGAAAAACTAAAAAATCTGTTTCCAAAAGATTTAAAGTGACAAAAACCGGAAAGGTGATGTTCGCTCATCAATATGGCAGTCACAAAAAATTACGGAAGTCTAAGAGCAGAATTAGGCGTCAAAAAGAGCCGGGGCAACTGACGGGTGAATTTGCAAAAAAAATAAAGAAAATGATGGGATACGCATAAGAAAGTTTAAAGTGCAAAGTTAAAAATTAAAAGTTGCAGTTGAAAGTGAAAAATTTTGAATTTTGCATTTTTAATTTTGAACTTGATTGACTGAAAGGAAGGAACATGGCTAGGGTTAAAAGAGGAACAGTATCAAGAAGAAAACACAAAAAACTATTGTCTCTGACAAAGGGATTTAGCGGTACAAAAAACCGCCTGGTTAAAGTAGCAAAAGAGGCAAGCCTCCACGCGGGACAATACGCTTATCACGGCAGAAAACTTCGAAAAAGAGATTTCCGGACACTTTGGATAACGAGAATCTCAGAAGCGGTTAAAAAAGAGGATATGTCATACAGTGTCTTTATGAATAAACTCAAAAAAGCTAATATTCAGCTTGATAGAAAAATTCTAAGCGACCTGGTAGTTAATAATCCCGAGGTATTCAAACATATTGTTGACAGTGTCAAATAGCTTTAGTATACTTATCAATATGAAATCGGAATTGAATTGGTTTTACTTTTACTTTACTCCCCTAAGGGAGGGTCGTTGATGGCGTGAAATCTATCAACAAGGTAAACGAAAACCTTACACCTCCCAAAAAAAGGGAGGTTTTTTGTTTTAAAGTATGAAAAAAATATTACGAAAGCCAATTATTATTGCCGGTCCTTGTGCTGCCGAATCACAAGAACAAATCCAAAAAAGTACAGTAGAGGCAAAAAAACGAAAAATATATTATGAGCGCGTTAGTCTATGGAAACCACGAACAAAGCCGGGAGGCTTTGATGGATTGGGATATTCTGGAATCCCAATATTATTAGAAGTTGCAAAAAGCGGACTTTCACCTGCAACAGAGGTATTATCAGCAAAACAATGTGAAAAAGTTATCGAGTCTGTAGTAACAAACTCCGAGCAAGAAATCCTTATCTGGCTTGGCGCAAGAAACCAAAACCACCAAACTCAACAAGAGGTTGGTCGAGTAATCTCAGGCGAACCAAGAGCAAAATTATTAATTAAAAATCAACCATGGCCGGATGACGCTCATTGGATAGGAATAGTAGAGCATGTCACCCACAACAATTCCGTGAAAGACGAGCAACTACTTTTGTGCCATCGAGGATTCGCACCTCATGGATTAAACCCCAAAGGATACCGGAATATTCCGGATTTTGAAGCGGCAATGAGAGTAAAGGAAAAAACAGGACTCCCAATGCTCTTTGACCCTTCGCACACTGGAGGAAGTGTTGAGCTGGTGTTTGAAATGGCCAAAGAGGCTTCGGGTTATGCTTTTGACGGTATCATAGTTGAGGTTCACCCAAACCCTGAAAAAGCACTAACTGATGCTAAGCAACAACTGACCTGGAAACAGTTTGACGAAATGATTGAAATTTTCAACAGAAAAAGAGGATAAAATGGTAGAAAGAAAATTTTCAGTAAATGACAGACTAACTAACTTACGTAGGGAACTTGATAGCGCTGACGCCGAGCTTCTTGCCACCTTGCAGCGGAGATTTAAAATTGTTGAGGAGATAGCTGTTTTAAAAAAGGAGAACAATCTTTTGGCAAGAGATGATGTCCGATGGAGTCAACATATGCAGGCTGTGGAGAGTAAGGCAAAAGAACTTACTCTTCCCAATGGTCTTGTCAGAACGGTTTTTGATGCAATACATAAACATTCACTTTCTTTACACAAAAGAATGAGAAAATCTAAATGAAAAAAATTACCATCATCGGTTTTGGAAGATTTGGAAAAACCCTCTATAGACTTCTTAAAGATGATTTTCAAATTACAATCTATAACAGAAGCACGATTGATGAAAAAATTAATGATTTTTCAAAGAACACAACCATCACGTATGATCTTTCAAAAGCATATGAAACCGATGTAATATTTTACACTGTTCCGATCTCGACATTTGAAAGTGTTATTTCCGGTCATAAAAAATATTTTCATAAAAATCATCTCCTTATTGATACACTTTCTGTAAAACTACATGCAGCAGAAGTTTTTGAGAAGTACTTAAAAGATACTTCCGTTCAGGCGATCTTATCTCACCCAATGTTTGGACCGGATAGCAGCAAAGATGGTTTTGAAAACCTACCGTTCATACTTTATCCATTTAAAACAGATGACAAAACCTATAATTTTTGGAAAGACTATTTTCATAAGAAGAAGCTAAGAGTTATAGAGATGGATGCGAAAGAACACGATAAACTTGCAGCAAATTCTCAAGGACTTACTCATTTCGTGGGAAGACTGCTTGAAGATTACGGCCTTGAGGATAGCCCAATTGATTCACTTGGAGCAAGAGAGTTATTAAATGTCAAAAAACAGACAACCAACGATACCTGGCAGTTATTTTCAGACCTACAGCTCTATAATCCTTATACAAGCAGGATGCGAATAAAACTTAGTCAGTCTTATGACAAAATTTACAATAAATTGCTTCCAAAACAAGCAGAAAAAGATGTTTTTACAGTAGGTATTCAAGGTGGTAAGGGAAGTTTTAATGAAGAAGCAATTCATTACTATCTCCAAAGAAACAACATTACAAAGTACAAAATTGAATATCTTTACACAGCCGAGAATGTTCTACGAGCGCTTGAGAGTGGCGAGGTCGACCGTGGGATCTTTGCAATACATAATTCGGTCGGGGGAGTTGTGTATGAAACGATCGAGGCAATGGCAAAGTATAAATTTGCCCTGGTTGAAGAATTTGCAATCATCATTTCACATGCTCTTATGATACGGGAAGACGCGACACTTTCGGACATTACAACGATTATGACACACCCGCAAGTATTTGCGCAATGCAAGCAAACCCTTATTCAGAAATACCCCAATCTTCAGCAAGCCTCAGGAAAAGGTGAGCTTATCGATCATGCACTAGTTGCCAAATACATGTCTGAAGGGAAACTACCCAAAAATATAGCAACTATGGGAAGTAAAATTCTCGCGGAAATTTATAATTTAAAAATTGTTGAAGATAACCTGCAGGATCTGAAAGAGAACTACACAAGCTTTATACTTGTTAAAAGGATATAGGTTTTACGGTATACTCAATATATGGATAAAAATTTGTTGACTATCAAAAATAATGCGCTTTCTATAATTCTGGAAGCAAAATCTCCAAAGGAACTTGAAGAAATAAAGCTTCAATTCTTAGGAAGAAGCGGAACACTTATCCTCGCTATAAAAGGACTTGCAAAACTTCCTCAAGAGCAAAAACCTGAAGCAGGACGTCTCGCAAACGAGGTTAAAAATATTATAGAAGACACAATAAAACGGAAAGAAAAAGAACTCAAAAGCAAAAAACCATCTGTGTTAATTGATATTGATGTAACGGAACCGGGAATAAAACCGGAAATCGGACATCTGCATCCAGTGTCATTGACTCTTTTTGAGATGGTAAACATATTCAAAAAAATAGGGTTCCAAGCAGCAGACGGTCCGGACATTGAAACAGATCACTATAACTTTGAAATATTGAACATGCATAAAGATCATCCCGCGCGCGACACGCAGCAGTCCTTATATCTTGACACTAGAAATTCTAAGGCAAATCCAGGTGAAATTCTCCTCCGAACTCATGGATCAAACATGCAAGGAAGAATTATGGAAAAAACCTCTCCGCCTATTAGAGCAATTTATCCCGGAAAAGCGTTTCGTTATGAACAAGTTGACGCATCTCATGGATTTGAGTTTTGGCAGTTAGAGGGTCTAGCAGTTGATAAAAACATTAATATGACAAATCTTTTTGGAACGATGGAATACATATTAAAAGAATTTTTTGGACAAGATACGGAAGTTAGATTTGTAGCTCACAATTTCCCTTTCGTTGAGCCTGGTGCTGAAGCATACATGAGTTGCACGGTATGTAAGGGAAAAGGGTGTAGTTTCTGTAAACAAACCGGATGGGTTGAGATTTTGGGTAGTGGTATGATCCATCCCAAAGTATTAAAAGCTGTAGGATATGATCCTGAAAAAATTTCAGGGTTTGCTTGGGGCATGGGGCTCTCGCGCATGGTAACGTTAAAATATCAAATGGATGATTTAAGGCTTTTGACAAACCCGGATCTAAGAATTCTAAAACAATTTTAATTCTAAATATGCTTGCACCGCTTTCATGGCTTAAAGATTATGTTGATGTTAAGAGTAACCCTCAGACACTTGGGCTTCGATTGACAGAGGTTGGGCTCGGAACTGAAAAAATCACAAAAAGCGGGCAGGACACAATTTTTGAGTTTGAAGTTACACCAAATCGGCCTGATTTATTATCGATGGTCGGGATCGCCCGGGAAATCGCAGCGATTGAGAAAACAAAAATAAAATATCCCCGCCTTTTAACAGATCTAAGACCTAAAAGCACTACAGAGCCCCTTCCATTGAAAATTCACCCAAATTACAAAATTACTCCTCGTTTAACGGGTATTATTATCAATAACGTTACTGTTAAAGAATCTCCTAAATGGCTAAAAGATAAACTTGAGAAGATTGGTCAGCGGCCGATTAATAATATTGTAGACATTACGAATTTTGTCATGTTTGAACTTGGAAACCCAATACACTCATTTGACTATCATAAAATTGCAAATCATGAAATGTGGGTAAAACAAGCAGCTGGCGGAGAAAAATTTGAAAGCGTTGATGGAATTTCCTTTCACTTGCCAAAAGGTGCGATTGTGTATGAAGATACCGAGAAAATTTTTGACTTAGTTGGTATAAAAGGTGGGAAAAATAGCGGCACCTATGATGACACCAAGGCCGTTCTCATTGTTGTTGAAGTTGATGACCCGATACTTATTAGAAAAGCCTCTCAGGTTCTAAGTCTGAGATCTGAAGCAAGCGCAATTTTTGAAAGAAATGTTAACAGAGGAGGAACAATTGACGCATTGCGGCGAACTGTTGACTTAATTTTGGAGTCGGCGGGGGGAGAAATTGCAAGTGAATTAATAGATTTAAAAGAGCAAGCATTTTTGCCTTGGAAACTTACTCTTAGACTTGACAGGCTTGATAGAATTTTGGGAATAAAGATTCCGGAAAAAGAGGTTATAGACAGTTTGCAAAGGTTAAACCTCACGCCTCAATTAAAGGGAAACATCGTTGAAGCTACAATCCCGACACACAGGAATGATTTACAGATAGAGGAAGATCTCATTGAAGAGGTTGCTCGGATCTATGGTTATAATAATTTCCCAAAGACGTTACCAACCGGAGAGATTCCGACTAAGCAAATTCCATATTTTAGAGATTATCGGATTGATGAAAAAGTAAAAAATTTGTTAGTTGGAGCAGGATATTCTGAGATCTATACCTATAGCCTTGTGAGCGAGAAAGATTTAGAAGAAGTTGGTATTAACTCCGAACAAGTGTTGCGAGTCGATACTCCGGTAAGTCGGGAATATGAATATTTACGGCCTACTTTGAAAATTAACTTGATAAAAGCACTTTCGCAAAATAAGGTAAATTTTGACAAAATAAATCTCTTCGAGTTAGGAAAAATATACCTTGGAAACTCAGTTGAAGAAGCAAGGGAAGAGTACCGACTCGCCGGAATAACAAATAGTAAAAGTTTCCTTAAAGTAAAAGGAGAATTACAAAGACTCTACAATGATTTTGGAATTGGGGAGGACCCTACTCCATCTATTACTATAATTGACAATGGCGTATATTTCTTTGAGCTAAATTATGATTTGCTACTGAAAAAAGCAAACTTTCAGAAAATATTTAAGCCTCCATCAAGATACCCGCCGATTATCGAAGATTTATCTCTCATTGCGCCGGAAACTGTATTGACAGGGGCTATTATTGAAACAATCAAAAAACAAAGCCCAATCATCGTCGATGTTTCGGTTCTTGATAAATACAAAGACACAAGAACGTTTCATATGGTTTATCAGAGTGCCGAGAAAAACCTTACCGGGAAAGAAATTGAAGAGATACGTAAAAAAATTCTCAAAACCCTCGAAGAAAAATTCGGAGCGAGACTTAAAAAGTGAAATGGAAAAAAGGAAAAAGACTATAACTATCTGCTCCAGCGCTTCATTCTATAAACAGGCTTTGGAAATTGAAAAGGGGCTTAAGAAACTAGGCTACAAAGTAAAAATACCGACAGTTGCTAAGATGATGGAAAAAAGCGGGAATTTTGATATAAACCATTATAAAACTTGGTTTAAGGACAAAAATGACTACAAAATAAAATCAAAGTTAATGAAAAGGCATTTTAAGAAAGTGATTGAGAGTGATGCAATCCTTGTTGTCAATCTTGAAAAGAATGGAGTAAAGGGATATATTGGAGGAAATGGACTTATGGAGATGACACTTGCATATCATTATAAAAAACCGATTTTTGTTTGGAATAGCCCAGATAGTAAATCTCCATTTCTAGAAGAAATTCTTTGAGTAAATGCTATTAACCTCAACCAAGATTTATCCAAGCTCTCACTTTGACACAAGATTTGAGGCTAATTTTTTACTAAAGACCCTCTTGACACCATAAGCTCTTCAGTTCTATACTAAGCTTAAGTATGAAAAACTTAATTTGTCGCGTTAATCCTATTCATTGGTATCTCCTTGTCATGAAGACAATGGGAGATTGGTGATATAGAAATAGCAATAGCGAATTTATCAATCTCCTGACAAAATCAGGAGATTTTTTTTAACTAATATATGAAATGTTTAAAAACAAGCAGAAAGGAGGTGAGAGGTAAACCTGCAATTAAGAAGTTATCATTATTGTAGTAATTATCTATGAAATTAGAAACATTCACTACTACCTTATCAAGTATAGATCGTGCGTTAAAAGACTATGAAAATCGGCCTGGTGGAGAGTATTTATTGTTAGCTAATATAGATAGGGATACATCCGATATACCTACTGAAGAAAGGGAAAAGCTGGAGGCTCAAGGAAGAAAATTGAAAGGCAAAACACTTTTCGATAGAATTGATTCGGCATTAGTAGGCTCACCTGTTTATGAAGCTGCTCAACGAATACATTTGCCGAATATAAAGATCTAGGCAAAAAGTAGATAAAGATTGTTATGGAGCAGGTGATACTGTCGGTGTTGTAGCTGCTCCATGGACTTCGGGTGTGGGTGTTTCTTTCTTTTCCTCTTTCTTCGGGTTTACCACATCGTCCGGAGGATGATACGTACTATCATCTTTATACGTCTGATTTATCCAGTCATCAATCCCTTTTTGCCATCTGTTCTGTCCGTCTGTTGATACCGGATCATCTTCCCTCAGAACAAGATAATTTTTCCCATCTTTACTTTTATAAATTGTCGACTCAGCTGTCGGTTCTGTACCTTTGATAAAGTATTCAGAGCGAGCCGGTTGTCCGCCATGAGGAAGTCCTCCTGCAAAACCATCAATCTGCATTGCGATAACATTGTCCGGCTTGGCGAGTTGTTCGTCAGGTTTATCTTTGAGAACCAAGCGCATAATTTTATTCCAAATCGGTGATGCACCTGTCACACCTGATGCGATAGCAGGATTCATAGGGGAATTATCATTGTTGCCGACCCATACCCCAACTACATAAGAGGGCGTGTATCCGATTGTCCAGTTGTCCCTTTTTTCATCTGTCGTTCCAGTTTTGACAGAAACCGTTTTCCCAGGAATTACGAGTTCGGAATTCGGGCCAAACGCAGCTGTGCGCGCCTGATTATCTAAAAGGATATGGGAGATAAGAAACGAAACTTCTTCAGATATCACTTTTGTCCCATCAGTCTTTTCATGTTCGTAGAGTACTTTTCCTTTATTATCGGTGACTTTGACAATTGAAACCGAGTCTTGACGGACACCTTTATTGGCAAATACGCTATAAGCAGTAACCTCATTTAGAAGCGAGGTTTCCCGTCCTCCTAGAACAAGAGATAAACCGACATTCGCCCTATTCTCAGGCGTCGGTTGCCAGTTTTCAATACCCATTTCATATCCTTTCTTCATAACCGAATCAATTCCGACTCGTGCAAGCATCTTCACTGCCGGGATATTAAATGAGTTCCCAAGGGCAAAGCGTATTTGGACAGGTCCGTGGTATTTCCCGTCATAATTAACTGGGGTGTAAATTGGGTGACTCGGGTCGCCCGTTTGGAAATCGGTTTTAGTGTCCATGATAAGCGTTGAAGCTGTATAACCCTTTTCAAATGCTGCTGCGTACATAATAGGCTTGAGAGAAGAACCTGGCTGGCGGGTACTGGATGTCGATACATTGAAATTGCCGTCATTATCTTTATCAAAGTAGTCTTTGCTCCCGACCATTGCCAGAATTTCTCCTGTCTTGGGATCTGCTACAATTGCCGCCCCATTACCGACTTTGTAGATTTTTAATTTATCAACTTCTTCTTTAACAATTTCTTCTGTTTTTTTCTGTAGCTCATAATCAAGAGAGGTTGTGACCTGAAGTCCTCCTTCTGTTACCATCCGCTCACCGAATTGCTTGGCAAGCTGTTCTTTCACATACATTACGAAGTGGGGAGCTTTTATACCACTTGCAGTTTCTCTACGAAACGAATAATTTTTAATTTCAGAAAGTGCTTGGTTTTTCTGATCATTATCAATTTTTCCGTCCTCAACCATACGTTTAAGAACTGCTTCCGTTCTCCCTATATAGAATTTATTACCGCTGAAAGGTGAGTAGGCAGTAGGACTTTGTGGCAAACCTGCAAGAAATGCTGATTCTGCCAGATCAAGTTCTTTTACTTTTTTGCCAAAATATGTCTCCGAAGCAGCCTCAACACCAATCGCTAATCCACCGTAAGGAATATTGTTGAGATACATTTCAAGAATTTGATCTTTACTGTAATTCTGGTTCACTTGAATTGCGAGAATAAGTTCTTTGATCTTGCGTGGAAGACTCCGCTCCGATGTTAGGAGTACATTTTTAACCAACTGCTGGCTGATTGTCGATCCGCCTGCGAGACCCCGGCCAAGTAATGCATTTTTCAGAACGCGAAGATAGGCAATCGGAGAAAAGCCTTTATTGTTGTAAAAATCCTTATCTTCAATTGCAATTGTCCCTTGTTGTAAATACTGAGGAATCTCAGATAGTTTGACATACGTTTTATTTTCATCTTGATAAACAGAGTAGAGGAGTACTCCTTTTTTATCATAAATTCTCGTCGCATCTTTATATTTTGATACGACGAGTTTCCCCGGAGTTGGTAAATCACGGCTGTACCAGAGAAAAAGAAAAGGAGTACTTATAACTAACGCAACGAGAGCGAAAAAACCGTATTTTAGAAGTTTACTGAGGAGAAACATTCTAGAGGCGTCAAATACAACTCCGTGTCTTCGCCTTCGACGTCTTCGAGAATTGTAGTCCATACAAACGCCTTCTATTATAGTTAAAAAGCTTTGGATTGTAAATTTTTCGAAGTATTTTCCTTTAATATCCGACAGTGATATATACTTATGAAAGTGAGACAAATGACAAAAATTATTCTAGTATGGGAGCTGTTTGAGCAGGGGGTACCGAAGGCACATATTGCCAAACGGGTGGGCGTGCATCGAG
>ORMF010438446.1_pt1 | contig 25220 bp, 29 predicted proteins | sample 1779871 | NCBI WGS metagenome assembly ORMF01 (sample SAMEA104232316, study PRJEB22302) | groundwater metagenome | biome: forest; feature: aquifer; material: groundwater | place: USA | collected 2011-08-07 | depth 5.4 m | reverse complement strand
TACTAGAAAACTGATTGAATATCTGCTATTCTTTAATACAGAAAGGGTACACAAAGCCCATGGACTAAAAACTCCAATGGACTATCTTATCCTGAAAGGAGGATTGTCTAAAATGTCCGTAACCTCTACATGGAGTTGACATTTATCACTACAGATGAGAACATACGTCTGCTATGGCAGAGCGTGGAGAAATCAACCCTCAACCAGAAGAAGTTGACCCATCTTCGAGAGAAATCATTGAGCGCCCGATTGGACTTCGCGTCAGGAAGTGGGATCAACTGGAAAGAATCGCAGTAGAAGAAGCTACTTCTCTGGAAAATGCTATTGGCCGTGCAACGTCGGTGTATGATTACGTGCAGAGCAATTTAAAAAACCTATATGTAAAAGACCGCGATGGAAATCTATCTCCGTTTAAAATCACTATGCCTCCTATCCCTCGACCCAGATGGGGTGAAGAAGAGAAAAAGTAATTATCGAATGGTAAAGTCTTCGAATTCTTCTTCAATTTTCTCCCAATCCACTCCTAGCTGTTTTACTTCAGAAAGAAAAGGACCCTTTCTACAAAGCGCGATCATCTCTTCAATTACTTTCTCATCCCCGACAAATACTGCTTCGACTCCTCCGTCTTCCCCGCCTGCAACGCTCCTGCCCGACACGCTTTGCGAGTCAAGGCGGGCGGGTGCGCTAGCATTGCGGGCAGGAGTATTCCGAACCCATCCTGTGAGACCGAGTTTTTGGGCATTACTTCTCACAAAATACCGATACCCTACTCCTTGGACATAGCCTGATATAAAAACATGTGCCTGTTTCATAGATTGTATTTTACTATGATCGTTTTAATGTAATCGTCTTTCAGATGAAACTTTTTAAGCTGCTCTTCTGATGCGATAAAACGGTATTTTTCCATATCAACCTGAAAATCATCCGGCACCTCAATTCCCTCAGCCTCCAATAGTTTTTTCTGTAAATCACGATCTGCAGACTGATTGCCTTGTATAGTAATACGTCCGGTCTTATTAATGACTCTCCACCAGGGAAGTTTTTGTCCGCCGGTCCCCCGAAGTATCCATCCAACTTCCCGTGCGGCGCGGGGCAAGCCGGCGTATACTGCGACTTGTCCGTAGCTGACAACTTTTCCATAAGGAACCGATTGCACAATCTCAATAACTCGTTGTTTCAATGGGGACATGTCTTAAATTAAAAGTTCAAAATGCAAAATTACTATGAAGGATTTACAATTTTTTTTCATCATTAACTTTTACCTTTGAACTTTGCACTTTCAACTGTTGTAGCTTCCACATGAAAAGAGCTCCCTTGTTTTCAGCTTTGCTATCGATTGCAAACGTTAAGGCCTTTTCAAGAATTGAGCGATGCACTGTCTTTGCCAGTTTCATATAGAGGCTTTTATGCTTGTAATCATCGAGTTCTTCTGTCAGACGGAGACCAAATGTTTGAAATTCGCGAGAAACGTATTTATCGGTGGCAGGATTGAATTTATCAAGAATCTGTTTGATCGATTGCATATCTTCGTAACAGTTAACATTTTACAATTAACAGTTCACGTTTGACAATCGGTAATTCATAATTTGCAAATAACTCAATCGGTATTTCTATAAAAAATTTTACCTTGAAGTTAATTGTTAACTGTCAATTGTTAATGGTTATCTTGTATTGAACCTGTTCATCGCAACTTCTGTCCCTTTTTCAAGTGCAAGCTGAAGGGCTTTGGAGCCTTTTTTGATAAGTTCGCGCGACTTACCCCGCTCTCCTCTCCCAAAAGTCCCTAAGACATAATCTTGCACATTTGAAAACCTATGCCTTCCGATCGCATGCTCCTTTCCTTGATCTCCTACAAGTCCTCCTGAATGATGAGCAGTCTGACCAATCCCCATCCGGAAACGCCAGAACTTATCGGTGCCTAGTTTTTCCATAACCGATATCACACCATGATGGCCTGCAGCAGCACCGCCTAACCGAATTTTAAGATAACCCATTGGCAAATCAAGTTCATCATACACGATCCAAATATCTTCTGGAGTAATTTTATAATAAGAGGAAAGAAGGCTGACTGCCATCCCGGAGTTGTTCATATATGTTCTTGGTTTGGTAAGAACTACCCGCTCGGCTTTTCCCGACTTTGGCTGCCAGTCAAATAGAGCAATGTCGCTTTTAAGTTTATTATTCACAGACCAAACAGTATTTGCGCTCGACTGAGAATCTTTAAGGAACTTATCAACAACTAAAAAACCGAAGTTATGCCTGGTATTTTCGTATTTCTCCCCAGGATTTCCTAATCCCACTATTAATTTCATACAATCATTATATAAAAAAACTTAAGATGTGATTTGTCAGTAATGCTTCTTACACCATACATAAGTTCAAAATGCACCATGAATTGCTTCATTGCTGAATTGTTATTATTGTTATTTCAACAATTTAACAATCTAACAATTTAACAATATAAAATAAATTAAATATCCAAACCCAATTGTGTCTCCGTCTCCTCTGCCCCAACTATCTCCTCTGTCTCTTTCTCTTCGTTCCAAATTTTAACTTTTCCGTACTCTCCATCATATCCTGGATCAATCGCTATATTTCCTTCTCTTACTTTCTCAACTGCCTCAGCAACTCTTGCTCCTGCAACAGCCGTAATCTCAGGAATCGGGGCTTTAAGAAGGATATTGATTTCGCTGGTTAGTTCCTGACAAAGTTTGTTATAGATGTCTTTTACTTTTTGACTTGCGACTGTCGAGTTAAGGCCTTCTGCGACAATTTCAAGAAGCGGCACAAGCTTAACGTATGGCGGTTGAATCCGCATTGAGTCGGTGTACCATTTTAAACCCTGGGTATTTTTCTTCTCCGAAAGCCTGTTTTGCAACCTCTTGTCTGAAAGTTGCTGGACCCGGAATAACACACCTTCTGTCAATCTTCGTTTGCAAACAGGACAGGCTCCTCCCGACTTTTTGATTTCTTCGGGACCTACGACTACTTTGCAATTACGATGCCCTGAGAAGTGATATTTCCCTTCTTCGGGATAAAACTCAATCGTGTACGCAATTTTGTCTCCTCTATCCTCTGCACTTTTATTGCTAAGCCGCATTATTGCGTGCCGTACATTCTCGTAGGTTGGTTTCTCAAGGTCAAATACCGTCGCCTCTCTCCCCATTTTTGCCGGGCTATGGGCATCTGAAAATGAAAGAATTGTCCGATGTTTCAGTTCATCGACCTGCCAGTTCATCTCCGGATCACTGGATAAACCTGTCTCAATGCCATAGATATATTTTGATAGCTCCTCAAAACTTTCCTCAAGCGAGTCAAATCCCGAAGCACTCCCATAAATTCCAAAATGCGGCGTCCAAATGTGGCATGGAATAAGAAACGCCCTGTCATCAATTGAAAGAATTAATTCCAAAAGGTTTTTGGAAGAAAGCCCGATTATTGGCCTGCCATCGGCATTGAGATTGCACCCGCGGGAAACAAGCTCTTTATTCAACTTCTCTGCAACTTTAAAACTTGGCACAAAGACAAGATTGTGGATGCGACGGAGTTTGTCACCCTGTTTATAAATACTTGCAATTTCTGTTGAAAGTAAGAAAAGCGTCCGCCAACTGGCGGATGGCGTATTGCCTTTTAGCTTATAGATCCCCGACCCTGTTTCATCAAGAAGGGATTGAATCTCCCTGAACCACAGAGGATGTGTAAAGTCCGATGCCGTTAAGATATCTATGCCTTTTTGCTGTGCAAATTGGGCCATGATAGGAAGAATCATGTTCTGTGAGACGGCCCGGGAGTATTTTGAATGGAGGTGTAAATCGCTAACGTAGTGCATTGTGGTGCATTCATTTTACCATACCACGCAACACCGAAACTAAGTCTGTTTATTACAATATTTCAAGTTTTTGAATAAGATATGTCTGGTGCTATAATAAATTCTGTGGCAGAGAAGAAAAAAGAGGTTGACAAGCATCTTCACACCGAGATCATTAAACAAATGATTACGCTTGCAACAAGCGGCTTTGGCTTGGTTGCGGCACTTGCCTGGAATAATGTCATTCAGGAGTTTGTGAAAGTCTATATTAACAAGTGGCTGCCGGCGGGCGGAGGTCTTCTCTCCCTTTTTATCTATGCTATCACTATTACGGCAATTGCCGTCTTCGTAACATATCAACTTTCAAAACTTCTAAAAAGGTGAGTAAATTTATGCCTTTTCCTCTCCCTTTCGTAACCTTTTAAGAAAATAGAGCAAAACCCAGACAAATACTACAAAACCGAAATACTGAAGAAAGATTTGAATAAATGCCATACCAAATATATACGCAAGCCCGCCCAAAATAAGACTCCAAAAAGCCTGTACAACAAGAGTTTTTAAAATAAATTTCTTAAACGGCAGTTTCAATGCCCCTGCGGCAGTTGAGAGAAAAGAACCGGTACTCGGCATGATGTAGCCTAAAAATAATGCTTTGTCTTGGTACTCAAGAAGTTTTACTTGAGCAGTCTGAAGCTGTTTTGTAAATCCAAAACCCGCCAAAATACGATACCATCCGTATCTTCCTAGAAAATAATTTATTGTGTATCCAAGGGTTAATCCGAGCGTCCCAAAGAGAACAACGAGAGGAAAAGAGACGACACCGGTTCGGGCCAAGGCAGACCCAAGAAGTATGATAAATGACCCCGGCACATAAAACCCGACAATAAATGTTCCCTCAAGAAGCGCACCTAGGAAAATTAAATCATACCCGTACTGTCCATAGATTCGTTTTATCTTTTGAATAATGAGAGGCGCATCAGGGATGTGGCTTCGAATTACAAAAAGTATGGCTGTATAGATTGCAAAAATAACAAGTACCTCCAAAAAAAGAATACCCCGCCTTCTAAAAATTGGTTCTTTTTTGTGCACTTTTTTTTCTTCCTTATCCATTGTCTACGAGAATAGTCTTTAAGACCCGCGGTATTTCATCTGCCAAGTCAGAAGCATTAAAGTAGTAGCCGACTTTTTTAAAAAGAGCTTCTCCCGCTTTTTTATTGATATAGCTGCCGCCTGCTGCAGCCAAAAAGAGATCATTTTTACAAGCAAGGGAGGCCACAAGTCCTGCTAAAACGTCGCCTGTTCCGCCTTTTGTCATACCGGCATTGCCTCCAGAAATCTCAACACATTGCTCAGGTGAACACACAATATCTTTTTTCCCTTTCAATAATACAGTGCATTGATATTCCTTAGCAAATAATGCTACCTGCTTTTCTAGCTCTTCATTCTCAAACTTGATTCTTAATTCTTGACCTTGCCTGCCGGCAGGCAGGTTCTTAATTCTTGTCTTTATTCGTTCGAACTCCTTCGGGTGGGGTGTAATAATTACGTTTCCCTTAAGAGGCACCAACCATTCAGGCTCCATCATTTGTACTGCTCCCGCGTCAATTACCCATCTCTTTTGAGGATATTTCTCAAGAAGATATTTCGTTAGATAATAACTCTGTAGCCCTTCATCTTCCAGCTTATTTATATCTTTAAGGCTTGAGATCTGAAACTCGGAACTTGGAATTACTCTTTCAGACCGGAGCATTCCCGGCCCTATGAGGATTGCATCTGCTTCTAAAATATAATTTTCAATTTGATCCCTTGGTACTATAATCCCGTCTCGAAATTCTTCTTTCTGTTTTTGTACGATTTCGTTATTTACAGGCACTGACGAGTAGAAAACCATATCAACTATTCTTGAGGCGACTTTAAGAGCCCAGAGAGAGGCAGCATGGAATAAGTTTGATCCGCCAATTACCATAAGTTTCCCATTTTGTCCTTTATGGGAACTTGGGCTGGGAAGACGAAGTTTTTTAAGCTCCTGTGGGTCAAATGTCTGCATGTCGGGAAGTATTTCTCTCTAATTCTACTATATTTATGTTTTTTAATCCTGCATCTTCGATAAACTCTTTATGCGTTGTTGTCATGATCGTCTGATAGTCACCAATCAACTTAAGAATTTTTTCAATATGCTGACTGTCAAGTTCTGAAAAAATATCATCAAGAAGAAGAACCGGAAGCGATTGTGTTCTTTGTTGAATGTAGGAAATCTGTGAGAGCTTTAATTCAAGCGTTACAAGCCTTTGCTGACCTCTTGAGGAAAAATGTTTAACATCTAAAATTTCTTTGGATTTGTCCTGATTGGATTGAATAAGAATCTCGTCGCGGTGTGGTCCGACTAATGTTACACCTGCGCCGACTTCAGCATCTTTATATTGTAAAAGCCTCTCTTGAGATATTATGCTTTTATCGTAGGTTAGAACAAAAGGAAAAATTTCTTTCTCTGATTGATTTATGAAAGACAGTAGCTCTTCCCTTTTTTGAGTTATTATCTCTCCATTCTGGATGAGAAGATTGTCCCAATAAGAAAAAAGTTTTTCCTTTCTCTGTCCTTGCATTCTTGTCTGTTCCAAAAGCGCATTTCGCTGTCTAAGAGCCTTCGTGTAGGTATCTCTTGCCAAACTATATTCGCGATCTACCTGCTCTAAAACTTCGTCAAGAAATCTTCGCCGAGTTGAGGGCTGGCCGATTACAATATCAATATCAGTTGGCGTAAAAAGAACAACCGGTATTCTGCCCGCAAAATCTACTCGCCGCTTTGACACACTATTAACAAGATACTTCTTTTGCAGCAAACCTCCATTGGAAGACCCCGAGTTCCCCCGATTAAATCGAGGTTCAATCGCGGCTGAGGGTGGAGTTTGAATCAATACTACTTCAAGCTCTTCCCCATCTATGCTTTCTTGAGAGACTCCTATCTCCCCTTTTATACGAGAGGTCTTTTCCCCAAACTGAAGGAGCTGTTTTTCCTTGTCCGTTCGGAAACTCTTTCCTGTTGCAAGCATATGTATCGATTCAATAAGATTTGTCTTTCCGCTCGCATTTGGACCGACAAAAACTGTTGCCTTACTATCAAAATTAAACTGAGATTTTTGGTAATTGCGGAAGTTGACAAGAGAGAGGTTTTTAAGAATCATCAAAATGCCAAATTGCTGGAAAGATCAAAGGTCAATTGATGGCCTCTACATTACTAACTGGTCCTTTGATACCGGGAATTTTTCGCTTTCAATTACCGTCCCTACATACTCTTCCCCGTTGAAATAGTTCTCAAGATTCTCAAAATCACTGCCCGACATAATAACGACTCTCACACCAAGCTCTTCTGCCCGCTTTGCGGCAATTGGGTCAAAAGGTGCATGCATGCCCGGTGACCATTCGTCACCGATGAGGGCTCGAAAGTCTTTCCAATCAATCTTTCTAATTGGTTTTGCATCCGTATACTTATTTGGATCTTTGTCATAAAGCTGGCTGATGTTGCTTAAATTAATAACCGTGTTAACACCGTAGTCTTCACACAAAAGTGCTGCGCAGTAATCTGTCGACCAGCCGGGTCTCCATCCGCCTGCGACCACAACCGGCTCCGATGCTTTCTGGATAATATCATAGTCTGTGATGAGTTTGGGGTGTGCGATATCCTGAAAAATTGTCCTGACGAGGTGGGCGTTGAGACGGGTTGCATGGATCCCAAGCCAATCCATATCCTCAAGTGTCAGTTCATGCCCAATTACCTCCTGCCCCGCATCTCGGTAATGACGGGCAGTCGTGCCTCCTCCAACGACCAAAAAAAACTGGCGCTTCGAGTTGTGCGCCAGTTGGTTGCGGATAAAGTCATTAAGCTTCATAAGAAACTTAGTATTAATCCCCCCATTAGGGACAATAAGGGAACCACCTACTGAGATAATAATCCTCTCTCGTTCGTGCCTATTGCCCATAAAAATAGCAACGATTCCTGCTGCTAAGACTTAATACTAACATAAACCTGACAAAAAAACAACCAATTTATTGATTAAATAGAAGGATACAATAGTAAAATTTCTATTTAATTAGTGGTTGACACGTGGGCCTGCCCGCAATTGCCTACTCATTGCGTTGGCAGGCGGGGCAGAAGAAGGTACCGCGGCCTGCCTGTTTTGTTCTCTCAATTTTTGTCCCGCACCTTTTGCAAGGCTTCCCAGTCTTGCCGTACACTTCAAAGAAATTCTGATACTCTCCAGCCTCGCCTAACGCATTAACATACTGCCACTCCGAGGCTCCGCCGGCTTTAAGTCCCTTTTTAAGAACTGTCTCAAGTGAATCAAAAAGACGCTTCCTCTCTTCATCAGTTAGTGAGTTCGAAGGACGAGCCGGGTTAATCTTAGAAAGCCACAATGCATCATTTGCGTAGATATTACCAACTCCTGCAATTACTTTTTGATCCATTAGTAAAAGCTTGATAGGAATTTTTCTTTTACTTAGAATTTCACTAAATATCTTAAGTGTGAGATCGCGAAGCGGCTCAGGTCCGAGTGATTTAAAGTACGGCATGGACAAAACTTCGTTTGTCGGAAGAACTTTAATCCAGCCGAATTGGCGGATATCGTTATAGAAAAGCCGTGCATTTTTATCAAAATGGAATATAACGTGAGTAAATGACCCGGGAAGTGTGCCTACTTTTACAGGGTGGCGTTTGGCATGCGTCGATTCATTTTCATAGATAAGCTGTCCCGTCAGTTTAATATGAATTGCGAGACTAAAGTTGTTTGATAAATCAATAATAAGTCCTTTGCCAAACCTCCGGACACTTATAATTTTAGCACCCATAATTTGCTTTGGGTCACCAACAAATTGCTTTGGCAAGCGGATTTCAACCTTCTCAATTTTGTGTCCGACAAGATATTGCTGTAATCCCAACTTAATAGTTTCCACCTCAGGCAACTCTGGCATATAATTCCTCCTTTATTGTTCTTGCCCCGTACAAACGCCCCTTCGACGCGAGGACGTAGACCTCGGAAGAAGGTAAGTTCTGTATGGGGTCAACTTCAGGTAATTCCGGCATAAAAATGGTATGTCATTCTGAGTTATAGCGAAGAATCTCATGAGATCCTTCACGGAGCCTGCCCTGAGACCCTTCGCTTTGCTTAGGGTGACCGAAGGGTTCAGGATGACCTCGTTGTTTTGATTTTTGCACTTACGAAATCTTTGATTTCGTTTTTAAATCGCTCTTTTGAGAATTTATCGGCTTGTTTTCTGCAGATACTTTCATCAATACTCATCTTCTCAAATCTCTTAATTGCGTTTTTCAGACTCTCAACACTTAGCTCGTCAAAAAACACTCCGGTTTTCCCATCAACAACAGTCTCTTTCACTCCCCCTGATTTATAAGCAATAACAGGAGTTCCTGAAGCCATTGCTTCAACCGGCACAATGCCAAAATCCTCATCTTCGGATGCGAAAAGAAATGCTTTTGCCTGAGTCATCAAACGCATTTTCTCCTCATCCGTGACTTCTCCGACAAATTCAATTGTTTGACCGGCATAACTTTTAAGCTCTTGCCCGTAGCCTGCAAATCCTTTGCCAAATACCTTTAAGGGAAGCTTTAACTCCGAACAGACTTTGACAATGAGGTCAACATGCTTTGCCCTTGCCAGTCTTCCCCCTGTAAGAAAGTACTCTTTTTTTATTGTTCGAGCTTGTCGAGAACTTCTCGACTCCGCTGGCGCTTCGCTCGAAGAATAGTTTGGTAAACTAACAGGCGGGTAAATAACAGTCGCATCCCGTCTGTAAAATTTCTGAATCCTGCCCCTTACCTCTTCGGAGTTTGCAATGTAGTAATCGACATTTTTTGATGCATTAAAATCAGCCATTCGGAGAAAATGATTGGCAATACTTGCTAAAACCTTAAAGAATTTGTTTTTTGTGTAGTTTCTCGCAGTCGCGTAGCCGTAGAGGTACCGTGGCGGCGTGTGGCAATAGCAAATCTGCACTGCTTTTACCTTTTTCAGCGCATTTGGAATATACGCTCCTGTTGCAGAGACGATAATAAGATCAAAGTCTGAGAAATCGAACCGTCCAAAAATCCACGGCGAGAGAAGACGAAACGGGCTAATTAATTTATGATTAAACGGGACGTGTTGGAGAAACGAGGATTTGATTTTCCAATCTTTGAATCGATCTTTATGTGGTCCGAGAAATGAAGGTAAATAAACTGACGTAAAGACAGTTGCATCAGGGTACATTTCGTGAAGCGTCTCAAGTACTCGTTCGGCTCCACCATACTCCTTGATATAATCGTGAACCAGTGCTACTTTCACAGTTCAGATTATAGCTTTTTTATGCATAATTATCGAGCCATTGCAAAACTTAGAAGGTTGGTTTATAATCCTATAATAAGGTGTTGGCTCGAATTAATGACGCTGTCAATGATAGAGCAGTTACAATTCATGGCTATAGACATGCACGATTTGAGTTTTACAAATTGTTCAAGGATGTGGAAACTACCAAGATGGATATGTTACAGCAAGAAAAGAGTTTAGGAGAAGGGTCTGGTGGAAACCAAAAAATTGACCCAGAACTAGTTGCAAGATATGAATCAGCGATCGAAATTGAGCATCGTATAAGAGGCAGAGAGTTGGATCGCTTTTAAAATTCCAATAATCCCAACTGTTCGTCGGTTTTCTTCTCAGGCTTTTCTTCTTCAATCCTCTCATGTCCCGCAAACTGGGTATCAAGTCGTTTTATCAGGCTATGAAAGGCCTGCTCTTCAAATCCTTCTTTTATTGCCTTGATATCAAATCCTGAGCACGCGCATTTTTTAAGATCAAATTGGATCGGTGCGTCGGTTATAATTGTTGCAAGTTTTTTGGCAAGTGCCGCCTGCTCCGCATCTGTCGCCAGCATGAGACCGGTTTTCTCAGGAAGATCATCAACTCGTTTATATAAATTCTCAAATGTTTTGTATTCTTGAAGAAGCTTACTTGCGCCTTTCGGCCCGATTCCTGTCACACCGGGATACCCGTCTGAGGGGTCACCGATGAGCGCCTTATAATCAATGAATTGCGAAGGCGTAACTCCGTATTTCTCCTCTACTTTTTCCTCATCAAAAAGAGCAGTTTTGGTAATTCCCACAAGCGGCATAAGTACCCTTACATGAGAATTGACAAGCTGCAGCATATCCCGATCCCCTGTAAGGATAATAACCTCCGTATTGTTTTTGCCCTTAACGGTTTTCGTCGCAATGGTTCCGATCAGGTCATCCGCTTCATATCCTTCAAGCTCAAAAACCGAAACGTTCATTTTCAAAAGGAGGTCATGAACCAAGATAATTTGCGAGATAAACCCGTCCGTTGCTTGCGGACGGTGGGCGTGATAGCCTGCAAACATGGATTGTCTAATAGTTGGTTTTGATCTGTCAAAGCAGACAACCAGATAATCGGGATTGAGGTTTTGAAGAACAGACAGAAGCATTGAGAAAAACCCATAGACGGCACTCACTTCCTCGCCTTTGGGGTTGTTTAAAGGCGGATACGCGTGATATGCCCTGTGTAATATAGCGTTTCCATCAATAAGTAGCAATCTTTTCATAGTATTATGCATTACGCTTGCCCCGCTTAATCACTCCATGAGCCGCAGTCGCCTGAGGTGACTAAGGCGAATGGTAAGATTTGTGGGGTCAATTAAAAGAAGCCGCTTCATTTTGTAATTATATCATGTGGGTTAATTGTCAGTTGTTAAATGTAAACTGTTATTTTAGGCTTTTGCTTTTGCTGTGGCAAAGCCTTTTTTGGGGCCGATGAGCTGGAGGAAATCTTCCGCTTCTATTGTCTCTTTTTTGAGAAGTTCTTCGGCAAGTACATCAAGTTTGCTACGAAGTTTGGTTAAAATAGTAGTTGCTTTTTTGTACGCAGTATCGGCAATTGCTTTTACCTGTTCATCGATTTTCGCAGCCATCTCAGGCGAAATATCGTTCTGTTCATAGATCGTTCGTTCTCCGTCAAGATTCATGGGCCCAAGCTCACTCATACCAAATTTTGTCACCATCGCCCGTGCCACCTGAGTCGCTTTTTCAATATCGTCACTGGCACCTGTTGTCACGTCTTCAAAAACCAAACTCTCGGCAGCCCTTCCTCCCATCATCACTGCAATTTGCTCTAAAAGATGGCCTTTGGTCTCATGCACCCGTTCAATCGGCTCGGTCATCGTATGCCCAAGCGACATGCCTCTGGAAACGATCGAGATTCTATGAATTGGATCAACATGGGGCATTTCCCAAGCAACCAAAGCATGACCTGCTTCGTGATACGCAGTCATTCGCCTATCCATCTCAGACTGAAGCCTCTTTTTCTCAGGTCCGAGTTTGACCCGCGTTGCCGATTCTTCTAAATCAGCCATATCAATAGCTTTTTTATTAAGCCGCGCCGCCATAATAGCCGATTCATTAAGCATGTTTTCCAAATCCGCACCAGAAAATCCGACCGTTCTTTTTGCAACTTTTTCCCAATTTACATGCGGATCAAACGGCTTACCCTTGGCATGGATTGCAAGAATTTTTTTCCGTCCTTCAACATCCGGAAGATCCAAAACTACCCTTCTGTCAAACCGTCCTGGCCTGACAAGTGCCGGATCTAATACATCGGGTCTGTTGGTTGCCGCCATCACGATAACATGTTCATTGGGTGTAAACCCATCCATCTCAACTAAGATTTGATTAAGGGTCTGCTCCCTTTCATCATGGCCCCCCATAATGCCAACGCCACGCTGCCTCCCAATTGCGTCAACTTCGTCAATGAAGATAATTGAAGGCTGTGCTTTTTTGGCAGTGTTGAATAAATCACGGACGCGGGACGCGCCGACTCCAACAAGCATTTCCATAAATTCGGATCCGGCCATTGAGAAGAATGCGACATTTGCCTCACCTGCTGTGGCGCGTGCCAAAAGTGTTTTTCCCGTTCCCGCAGGCCCGACCATCAACACTCCTTTTGGAGTCCTTGCTCCCATGACTCGGTATTTGACAGGGTTTTTCAGAAAATCGACTATTTCAGTCAACTCTTGCTTGGCCTCATCGACTCCCGCAACATCCGAAAAAGTCACTTTGGGGTTATCGCGGTTGAAAAGTTTTGCTCTTGATTGTCCGAAAGAAAAGATACTCTCCTGTGTCCCACGTGCTTGACGGAAGATAAAATAGAAAAACGCAATCATCAATACGACCGGAAGGATAGCCGAGGCGATATTTATCCAGTTGTTAAACGTTGCCTCGTCTTTTACACTGACTTTTGCATCGCCCAAAGATACTCCGGCGTTTTTAAAAAGCGTATAGACATCGGATCCGGGCTCTTTGACCGCCTGGATGAGAGTACCATTTTTTTCAGTAACAATCAGTTTTTCTCCGCTTATTGTGATTTGAGATACTTTTCCTTTTTTGACTTCTGTTATTATTTGTGAGAGTGGAACTGTTTTTCTATCTTCATAAGGAGCGCTCAATGCGGAAAAGACAAAAAGCGAGAAAATGACCAAAAATCCGTACAGGAAAAGGTTTTTCCATGAAAATTTTGGTTTAAACTTTCCAATACGCTTTCTTCCGTCGGGGTTTTTTCTATTGTTTGCGGCCATAAAATTGGAGTCAGTATAGCATAAAACTTGAGGCTATGCTACCCCCCCCTACAAAGCTCGTACTTCCTTTTTAAACTGCTCGCCGCGGTCTTTGTAATTTTTAAACATATCAAAACTCGCGCATGCCGGAGAAAGAAGTACCACGTCCCCGGGGCGGGCGATTTTTTCGGCGGCTTTGACAATTGTCTTCATATCTCCAGCTCCTTCAATAAGTAAAACATCAGTATCGTGACTCTGAAGCTCTTCTTTGATCCGAGCCCACTCACTTCCGATCCCGATAATTGCTTTAATATTTTTAGCCTTACTTATCACTTCTCCAAGCTCTTTAAAATCACTTTGTTTGCCTGATCCGCCAAGAATCAAAATCTCAGGCTCCTTAAACGCTTCGATAGCTGCGATCGCTGTTTCAGGAATTGTTGAAAACGAATCATCGTAATAGCGGACTCCATTCACCTCTCCAACAAGCTCAAGCCGGTGCGTTAATCCTTTGAACGTTTTAAGTACTTTCACAATTTCTTCTTTTGACACACCGGCAAGTACTGATGCCATAACCGAAGCACAGACATTTTCAAGATTATGGCTGCCTGGGAGTAAAATATCTTTTGTATCAATTATTTTTTTCTCGCTGTCACCAATTCGAACCCAGATGCTTTTATCTCTTTTAAAGCATCCCTGGTCCGCCTCCTCCTTTCTTGAAACAAAGTACGCTTTTCCGTCTGTAAAAATATCTGATTCATTTGTCGCGACATAATCTCTATTGAGAACTGCAAAGTCTGAAGGAGTCTGGAAGCGTAAGATGTTTCGCTTGGCATCAATATATTCAGCAGGGTTTTTATGGAAATCCAAATGCTCACTTGTAACCATAAGCATGACTGCAATATGCGGCTTGCCCGCCATAGCTTCAGCGTCGGCGGGACTTTTTGTCAAATCCATAAGCTGAAAGCTTGAAAGCTCCAAAACAACCCAAGATTTATCAGTTAATTTTTCAAGAAATTCAAGAGGCGGGACTCCGACGTTTCCTCCGATATACGCGTCAAATCCTTCAGCTTTGAGCATCTCATAGATAAGTGACGCTGTCGTGCCTTTGCCTTTTGTTCCTGTCACACCGATAATAGGAGCGGGGCAATAATCAAAAAAGAGCTTTGTTTGGGATGTAATAAGTGAGCCTTTTTCTTCGGCGTGAGCAAATTCTTTTGTCGAGCGTTTGATTCCAGGACTTGCAATAATGACATCAAATCGGGATAGGTCTTTGAGGTAGTTCTCGCCTAACACAAACTTTGATCCGTGCTTTTTTGCATCTGTTAATAAATGTTGATCAATTTCCGATTCTTTATTTATATCAAGAATCGAAACCGATATACCTTTTTTATGAAGATATGCGGCTGTCGATACTCCCTCAACGCCATAACCCACGACAGCTACTTTTTTATTCTTCCAGTCAGAAATCTCGTTAGAAGGGGGGGGTTGTTGCATTTGTAAATTGAAAATTATAAATTGAAAATTGTTTAAGTACCAGGGGTGGGAGTCGAACCCACGACCGCAGGTTTATGAATCCTGAGCTCTAACCAACTGAGCTACCCTGGCAAATTTGCTTTTAGTCCCTGAATCCATCCCCTCATTTTCATTAAATATTCTAAGCTATTTTTAACATGAATCCGCAATACACCGAAATAATTTTCATTGTCAAATTGCTTTTTCCATTTTGTATTTTGGTAAAACGCTTTTGTAAATTGTCTGCTTGGAATTCCAGTCAATTCTGACCAATATTTCTCAATATCTCCAGCTTTTTCTTTATAAGATGCATTAAGCGTAAGGCGTGCTATCATATCATCTTTCTTAACTCCCAAGACCTTCTCTAGCCAATGCAGGTAAAATCTTACCATATTAGGATCGGAGTTACAAAACCCAAGGCGATGTTCATGCTTATTTTTAAATCCTTCTGCCCAATATAAAGCAATTCCTGCGATAAAGATTTCTCGCTTCCCTAATTGACCAATCTCTTTTTCTCCTTTGAGAAGCAAATCGTATTCTTTTTCTAGTCTTTCTTTTTTCTTAAGACCCTGTGTTCTAATCCTTCCCTCCTGTAAAGCATCTAGCGTTCTCTTCTTTAAAGCTAGTATTTGTTCATTAGAGAGCGTTAAATTTGCAATCCAACTCATGACAGTGGTTCTGGGAACTTTTGTTTCAATACAAATCTGGTCCAAGCTCATGCCTCTTAGACGCATTTGATGAACTTTTTTTCTCGTTGCTTCTGTATGCCGCATAAGCCTATTATTAATTATTTAATGTACTAAGTCAATAATAAAGTATTATTTATTATCTATGTACAATATATTGACTAGAACAAATATTTTTGTTACTATTAAACGCAAACGCGGGGTAGTGTACGGTGCACATGAGGCTCAAAATGGGCCCTTTTCGTAGTAATATGAGAAGAGAACTCAGCTATATCGGTGAAACCCTACTCAATTATTGAAGGGCAATACCGAGGGAAGTCCACCAACTGGCGGATCCCGTAGAGACTATACGCTGAGGTCCCGATTAAATCGGGACATGATATAGTCCGACACTCCGAGTAATCGGAGCAACTGATGCATAATCTTATAGACTAGGTTCAACTCCTAGCCCCGCAACCAGGTCATCATATTCAAAAACGCCATGTAATAATGGCGTTTTTTCATACCGACCTGGCCCCGGCGGAATGAACCTAAGGCGAATTTAATGCCAGGGCATCTCCCGTTTGATACAATTACCTCATGTTTCATTATCTGTATGTTCTGCAAAGCCTAAGAGATGGAAAGTTTTATACGGGAATTACAAGCGATTTGAGGAAAAGACTAAAAGAACATAATTCTGGCAAAAATATTTCAACTAATTATCGAAAGCCACTTAAACTTGTTTGTTACGAGGCATATCTTCTCAAAAAAGATGCAGAAGCGCGAGAAAAATACCTTAAAACAAGCATGGGAAAGCGTGTATTAAAGAAACAACTCCGCTATCTCATGGAATTATTAGCCGAGCAAAACTAGCACTAAATTGCATTAATAATATGTGGTATACGTATATCCTCCTCTGCTCTGATAATAGTTTATATACAGGAGCCTCCAATAATCCGGATTCACGATTCCAAGAGCATAAAAACGGGAAAGGCGGACGATATACCCGCTCTCATAAACCGATAAAGTTGCTTTATCAAGAAAGATTTCAAACAAAATCAGAGGCGCTAAAACGTGAGAGATTGATTAAAAGCTGGCGCAGAGAAAAGAAAATTAAATCACTCAATTTGAAAATATAAATCCGATTACTTCGATTTGGGGGTTAAACAAAATCTACGTTATTTATCTTGTAAGTGTGGAGGAATAAAAGAGTCCTGACCAAGCTCTTTACTGAAATCTATTTGAGTTTTCCTCTTGAGCTAAGAAAAATTTCGCTCGGATTTGAGAAAGTTTCTCGGGATTATTTGGAAGATTAAGCGGATGTCCAACACGCTCCGGGTCAACGGCCATCAAGCCTCCTGCCAGGCGGACTGTAAATAGGGCATTTGGTATATCTGTTGGATAGAAATAATCTATGAGAAAATCATTTATATCCAGTTCAGAACTCAATAGATCCTTATCTACCCTACCTTCATAATCGCTGTCCGGAAAAAAGAGCTGGATACGAAGTCTCCTAAAGAGTTTTTCCTTGTCTTCATTTAATGTATAAAGCAAATCAAGGTTTGATAAATCCTGGAGAACTCTAATTTTCGGGTTTAATGGAGCATTTTCCTCTAAGAGTTCCTTATGTAAGGGTAGGTTTTTAAGTTTTTGGGTTTTTGCCTCTTTATCGTTATCTTCTTTTGAAAATCGATACGTAAGTTTCGGGTTAAAAGGAGTACTCTCAAGTCCATCGAATTCGCCTCGTAATCGCACTCGAGTAGTGCTTACGAAGTCAATTGGAGGAATTATCCCTGTAGTAAGACTTCTCTGAGAAAGATAACCAAAGTTTGATGTACCTGGATGCTCAGGTTCTCTAAACCTTTTGTCAAAGAGAAAAAACTCCTCTCCAAGCTGAATTTCTCTTTGTGACGGATGTGGTCTTTCCGGATTCGACATGTATCGGATTGTAATATAAGCCTTATAAAAGGTTACTCTTTAAGGTTAGAAATCACTATTTCTTACAAATCCTGCGACTGGTTAGGTAAAATATTCCTTCTATCGCTTGAAATACTATAAGATATAGTGTATACTACGCTATATGGTAAATCCGGAGATTCCAAGGCAAGACGATTCTGAAATAAGGTTAGGACAAGAATTTACGCTTTTTAATCCGAGTAGGACTGTAAGGATTCACCGAACTGACGGTTCCGGAAGAGAGCATTCCTCTCCGCTAGTTCTCAGGCCTATGTACCTTCCCCGATTTCATGTTGAAATTAATGCGTTATGGCGCCCTTCCGAGGATATTGGAATTACACCTTTCAGAAAAGATACCTCTTATCCCATTGATGAAGGAGACGAAGGATTACAATTGGATACGTTAACGATTCCTACTGAACAACGTGAGGACATTAAAGAAGAGGTTGAGGAGGAAAATCCATTTCCATTGCATTTGAAAGTTTCTTTGGGAAGATCTGTAAACGAGATCGCAAGGGTGTATGCTACTAATGAGAAAACGGTCAAAGATTTTTTCAAACTGCTCTGTTTACAGCTCCAGTTCCCTGATAAATCAACATACGAAGGGAGAGTTTCTGGACAAATCCAAGACTCCGGTATAGAAGGCTCCATTCAACCGGTTATAAAATATTTTTATCCAAAAGAACCGTTAGAAGTCCAAAACAATACGTATGGCCACCTATTGCATCTCCCCGATGACGAGGATAAACTTTCAGCAATTAGAGCTAAATTCCTCCTGCTCTCCGAAACGCCTTAAGTCGGTTTTAGACGAAATTATCCTAATCCTTACTCGCCCCACCTCGACCCTTTTTCTTATAAACTCGGATTAATGTATTCTCTTCTTGGGATGTTTTTAATAATAGTTCTGTGAGTTCTTTAGGTGTCTCAACAGAGGGTGTATGGCCTGCATGGGGGATAATCTCAAGGGTTGCATCCGGGAGCAATTTTTGGAATTTCAGTGCTTGCTGTGGGCTTATGAAAAGATCCTCTGCTCCATGAATTAGGCGTACAGGAGTCTTGATTTGCTTCACCTTTTCAAAGTTAAATTTTATAAAACTCGTCCATTCCGCCTCCACTGCATCTTCAAGCTGCATGGGCTGTCTGATAATATGATCCTTAATCCTCTCTATTTTCTTATCGAAATCCTTAAGTTTTATCACAAAAAAATCCAAAGGGACTGTCAAGATCCTACTCCTCCAAAAGAAAAAGGCAGGCCTAACAATCCGTGGAGAATGGAGCGATATATCTGCGAGGAAGGAATAAAGTTTTTGGCCGAGACTCCCTTTAAGATACGGCATACTTACCAAAATAAGCTGCTCTACCGATTGAGGGTAAAGCGATACAAATTCAATTGCTACAACTGCGCCAACGCAGTGTCCTAAAAGGGTTATTCTGAGAAGCTCCAGTGAGTCAAACATTTTTTTGAAGAATTTTGCATAGTTATGAATTGTTAAAGGCTCTTGAAATCTGGGAGAATTATTCCAGCCTGGAAATTCGGGGATAATGACAAAATAGACATCTTTGAGGCTTCTGGCTACTTCCAAAAAGTCTTTATGCACACCTGTAAATCCATAAAAGATAACAAGGGGCGGATTTTTTGTATTTCCTTGAACCCAATACCTGTAGTTTTCCCCTTCAAGTTCATATTCCTGAAGGGTCATATTTTTAAAAGAAGGCATAGAAAAATTATATCACGAAGAGTATTAATTTTTGCCGGGGTTTAAAAGAAAACATCCCACCATTTCTTCCAGTTCGGCCGAGTATCTTTGGGCTGAGGACGTGACGAAGGGGTTGCCTGAAGGTATTTTTCTGGAATTACTATCACTTGTTCTCCAAGCTTTGCGAGAAAGAGCTTATTTCTCGCTTCTTCTTCAATGAATTGCTGCCTGTTAACCTGGGCTAGCTTTTTCTTAAGCATTTTATTCTTCTCTTTCTCACTCTCAAGCTCAAGCCGCGTCTTCTCAACTAAATGCTTCTTCTGCCAAAGCGTATAGGTTGAATTGACAAGGTTATTGATAATAAGAACAGATACGATAATAATTATAAAAAAACCTATTTTCTTTAGAGACATTATGCTATATAATATAATACCTTTTTGCAGAGTTTGCAAAGCCTAATCTATTTTAGAGCTTGACTATAAGCAAAATTATTGATATTATGGGACTCTGTATTTTATGAAAGCAGTAAAAATACGTGATGCCCACAAAGAATTCGTTGATTATCTTAAAGGAAAACAGCACTCAGGTGCCACAGTTCTGGCCTATGGAAAAGATATCGACCAACTCGCATCGTTCTTGGAAGAACTCGACAAGCGGCAAATTCATGACGTCTCAAAAGATGATATTCAGGCATTTTTAGGAAAATTAGCTGAGAAAGGCTACACCCCCAAATCTCTCTCCCGAAAACTCAATTCTACCAGAACGTTCTATAGGTTTCTCAAGGTAAATGAATATGTAACAGATGATCCTTCCCTTCTCGTTTCACATCCTCACTACGAATTGGCAGCTCCCCGAATTCTTAAACCCACCGAATACCGCGCACTTCGTGATGCAGCACGAAATGACGCCCGGATGTATGCGATTATTGAGCTTCTTCTCCAGACAGGTATTCGAATCGGTGAACTTGCTGATCTGAGAACCACTGATATCGGAAACGACTCGATTAAGATCAGGCCGCATGAGAAACACGAAGAGCGAAGTGTTCCTCTCAATAAATTTGCAAAAGAAGCGCTCAATAGATACCTTTCCACAAGACCTCAGATTCAAGACGATCACGTTTTTGTGACCAAATCCGGAAAGCCTTTCCTTGTCCGGAACATAAGAACTGCGATTGAGAGGTATTTTCGAATTGCAGGAATTGAAAACGCCAAGGTCAATGACCTCAGACATACCTTTGTGGCCCATCACCTTCGCCACGGCGTCTCACTCGTCCTTCTCTCAAAAATCCTTGGACACAAACGCCTTTCAACAACTGAGCGGTACCTGGAATACGTTCAAGAACGCGCCAAAGACACCACAACCCTCAGCGAATTATAAACTTTTTAAAAAACCTTATGTTTGAACAAAGAAAAGAAGCACAGAGGACATATCAGGCAGAACTAGATAAGGTAACAGAAGATGATATAAGACGAGTGCAGAACCTTATGCAGCATCGGGTAGGACCTACCGATTATCTTGGAGAAGCAGATGAATGGGCAAGATTAGGTGCTCCTCTAGAGACCGCTGCCAATTTGCTTATTGATGGCACCCCTCGAAGACTTGGGCGAGAAATTTTAGCTAGAGCACATACAAATGCTGCAAGACGTAAATCCCAAACGGCAAGCCCCATTCTTAATGAAAGCACTCAAGCAAACTTGGAAACAGCAAAAAGATTAAGAGGTAAAAAATAAGAAAATGAATTCCTGTGCGTCCGGCAGCCCCGCTTGTGCGTCTGCTTGGGATCGAACCAAGGACATCCAACTTATAAGGTTGGCGCTCTAACCGCTGAGCTACAGACGCGGCGCATGAATTATATCAAAGTTCCGGAATATATTTTTCAGAATAATCAGCAGCTGCTTTAATAGACATTAAAATTCTTCCTTTAATTTCTGTATTACTGACCCGTAAAAGACACGTTCCGTGTCCATGACCTTTGTAATCTAAATCAGTTCTTTTGCTCTTCTTAATATACGGTTTGGCAAATTGACTTCTGGGTATGTTAAGTGATTTACTCCAGAAATCTACTGCCTCATCTACCACCATGTCATCATAAAGATGAAGCAGAACTTGGATTTTTTCCTTGGGAACATCAAGTGCTTTCCTCATCCAGTGGAGAGAAAATTTTAAAACTGCAGGATCGGTATTACTAATAGTTACCACACCCCTCTCCGTTTTGCCACCTTCTCCCCAGTATAGGAATAAGCCTGCAAGAAAAAGTTCTCTCTTTGTAAATGGTAATATTGCTTGCTTTGCGTCATTATAGTAAACAAGCCATCGTGCCTCCTGCTTCAACTGCATTGTCTGTCTGAACTTCTCTATTCTACTTTCGCCATCTCGCAACAGCCGTATCTGTTCTTGAGACAATGGATATTTTCTCAACCAAACGCTAAGCGTACTTTTACTTACTCCCAACTCTGTCCTTATTTGACCATAACTTTTCCCAAGTCTGCGAAGTTCTAATGCCTGTCTTCTGAGTAAAAATTTTGCCATAAATTACTGAATGTATAATACTGTTATTGTAGTTCAATGGTACAGGTATTTTGGGGCTGCGTCAAGAGGAAAATTACAATCGTGCGCGCTGGGAGATTTCTCCTTCTATCACATCAACAGCCTTTCCGTATTTGAGCCGTGAAAGCTCGCGGATAAGATCGGCAACTCTCTGGTTTTCAAGCGCTTTCTCACGACTTATGTCTTTTGTCGTATCAAGCGAGAACGGACGAACAGGCTCTCCTCCGACAATTGTCCTCATGTAGGCATTAAAGCGGTCAATGTTAATAAGATCCTGCTCGCTAAAGGTTGGCTGGAACTCATGTTGAAGATAATTTGCATCGGTCACACCGACTCTGAAAGCGGCAATTGTCCCGACATTTCCAAAAATCGCATTTTTAATCTCCTCCTCCATTTGACCTATAAACTGATTGGCAACAACTAGATTCAACCGGTATTTTCGAGCCTCTGAAAGAATCTGGGCAAAATCAGGTGTCGCAAAGTTCTGAAACTCATCAACGTAGAGGAAGAAGTCCTTCCTCTGCTCCATCGGTACGTCTTGTCTGGACATCGCAGCAACTAGGATCTTAGGAACTAAAACAAGGCCTAAGAAACTTGCGTTTTCCTCGCCAATTTTTCCTTTGGAAAGATTGATAAGAAGAATTTTCCCCTCATCCATAACGCGGCGGAAATTAAACGAGCTTTGAGATTGGCCAATGATGTTTCTAATCATTTTATTGGTAACGAATCGGCCGAATTTTGAGACAATGTAATCTAACACTTCAGATTTGTGGAAATCCGACGTCTGTGCAATCTGATCGGTCCAGTAACGCCTGATTATGGGATCCTGAACTTTGGGCAAAAGCTCCTGGACGAATGTCTGGTCTGTCAGTACCCGTACAACCTCAACAAACGTGCTTCCCGGCTCATACATGACCGTTAACATAGCATTACGGATGGCATGCTCAAACCGCGGACCGATGATTCCTGTTTTGTTCGGGTCAAAAAGCTTATACATAAGTCCAATTATGGAATTGACGACAAAATGTTTTTGCTGTTCAGTCTGTGCATCAAGCATGTTAAAACCCATCGGCCGCTCGGTGTCTGACGGGTCAAAAAGAATAACGTCTTCGGCTCTTTTGGGCGGCATCATGCGGAGAACATCTTCAATTAAGTCTCCATGCGGATCAATAACTGCAATTCCCTCCCCTGCATTAATATCCTGCATAATCATGCTTTTAAGAAATTCCGTTTTACCGGTACCGGTTTTTCCGATAATATAGGTATGCCGTCTTCTATCGTCTCTCTCAATGTACACAGGGCGGGAAAGTCCCCGGTAAATACTTTTCCCAAGGTATAAGCCGGACTCTGCCAAATTCGATGGCGCAGGCGCGCGTTTGGCATAGAGCCAGTGGATTCCCGGCGTCACAACGCTTTTGTTTGGGAAATGGAAAATAGTCGCAAGCTCCTCGCTTGTCAGAATTGATGTTTGACGTACAAGAGGAAAATAACGATAGATAAAATCGTTCATGAAAAGCCCTTTTAAAAATTGGTAGCGTCTCTTAAACGAGTTCGTGCTGCTTCCAAACTGGGCGAACGAGCCATAAATATTTGACAGATGGGCTTTGGCTGCCTGTTCTGTTTTTGCACACACAACAATTCGAATCGTTGCATTAAAGCCTGGCTTGGTAAGTTTATTTTCAATTGCTTCAAGTTCTTTTGGGTCTGATTTATAACTTGCTTTTTCAGGATTTGACTCATTTTTTTTGATACCTCCGATGTAGTTTCTCCCAGCTTTCTTCCATCCGGCAGCTGCAGGACTAAGTAAAATTTGTACGGTTGCGCCTTCACCTTCTCCCATCTTGGCAAGAATTGATGTGAGTGAGGACATCGGATCAACAGGAAGGTCTTTAAATGTTTTGATCGGTAGGTAGTCGCTTTGCCGGAGTTTTAACCAGTAAAAAGCAACTTTCCCATCTTTTGAAAAGATATTGTACTCGCTACCTATAATTTTCCCTTCTTTTTGCTTTGCAGATGCCTCAGTCACCTCAACGATTTCGGCATCAGGATAGGCTCCGTTGATTTGTTTTTCGACAAAATCCCGGTATTTATTCGGGACACTCACATAAAACCGTATATCCCCCGTAAGTCCGACAATCTCAAAGGAGACATGGGGTTGGGGCTTAAAATACTCAAGCCTCCCAACACTTCGAAGCGCTGCGAGACTTGAAAACATCTGCTCAGCAGCGTCTATTTTGATCTCATTATCTCGAGGCAGGGTTACTTGAAGAAGCGTTGAGTTAAGCGACTCGTATTCTCTGTTTCTGTTTCGAAGCCAGAGGAGAAAGGCCTGAAATATCCCGATTCCCAAAAGGATAACTCCCCCAACAATCATGCAGAAGAAAAACAATGCCCAAAGAAATCCACTCATATTTTGTAAAAATAACGGGTCCATATATTACCTCCTCTTACTTATGAAGATTCGGGTCCTCCCTTCTCCATAGATATGCAATTTGCGCAGCGAGCCACTTAATTGCCTCTTTCATTTTAACCTTTTTATTTTTTTGTATAAGTACTGCATCATCATATTTCATTGGTAAAACGACTTTCCCTGATGGAACTACTGCAACAGGTGTGGCGTCTTTAGCGAGTGTTACACCGGCCTCTTGCACGGCTTTAGGAAGTTTTTGGACTTTATCCTGGCCTAGTTCAACGAAATTTTTTAAAGCTTCAGGAATTTTTATGTCTTCCGCTGAGGACGTAATAGTGATCTCAGGCTGAGTTGACTCAACAATTTCTCCTGAAGCCTCAGTAATTGCTATTGTCTGTATCGGCGCTTGTTCCTTGCGAGAAGGAGTGCCTGCAGGTTGCACAACAGGACCTGTTTGACCGGCAGATTGTCCGACCTGCTCTCTGTCAGGGTCAGTTGTCGAAAGATCTACCCCCTGTGTTGGGACTTGAGCAGTTGGAGCAGGCTGACTGCCCTGTTGATTTGTCTGTTGTAATTCTTTATCTATTATAGCCGTATCCATACTACTATATTAGCATGAGAAGCAAAAAGAGGCAATGAAACCAAGCTTATAAAATCCTTACAATTTTTAACCATCTTCGGGTTTCCAACTACGTGTAGGCAAGTCCGAGAAAAGCAGGTTTTTTAACTTACTTGATATCGCATAAGCATTCGCGTGCTTGAGAAAGCCTTTGTATGATTGAATTGTTTGGTTATAAGAGTCTAGGGAAATTGTTCCAGCTTTATGCTCTTCAGCTTTCATTTTGAGCCTTTTAAACATCCTGCGTTTTGTTTTCGGGTACATTCTTATCTCTATCGCACCACTTATCACATTATACACCTAACGTTAAGACTTCCTTCATTTTCTCATGTGGTGTTTTAAAGTTTAAGCATTTTCTTGGAGTATTGTTTAGTTTGTCTTCTAGTTGTTGTACTCT
>ORMF010422689.1_pt1 | contig 25226 bp, 25 predicted proteins | sample 1779871 | NCBI WGS metagenome assembly ORMF01 (sample SAMEA104232316, study PRJEB22302) | groundwater metagenome | biome: forest; feature: aquifer; material: groundwater | place: USA | collected 2011-08-07 | depth 5.4 m | reverse complement strand
TGTCTCGATCCACCATGCGGAATGTAAGATGATAGGTTCCAGGAACATTCGAAGCAGGGCGTGACCAGGTCTCAAACACAGCAATCTGACCCGGAGCAATAGCGTTACTGGGCCACCACCCCCATCGATTGGCTTGAGTCCAACCCATCGCAGGCATGTCCGGTGTTTCTTCCCCTAACATGCCATATGCACCGGGGACCCAAGTGCTTGTCCCAGTATTTTTGACTTGCACTTTGATATGATAACTCTCCCCCACCTTAACGGTGGGAGTCAAATCAATACTCCCCTCGAGCACTGCGTTGTCAACTGTTGTTGGAGAAGTTTGTGCGGATAGTTCAGGTACACCCCCGTTGTGCTCCCCCCAAATATTCACCCCGCCGATGATGACAAGCATGGCGTAAACGGTCAGACGAAATGCGACGTGATGATACATTTTAGAAGTGTCCACATTGTTTGGTGTTTATTTTTATTTTTAGAAAAATGAGAAGTGAAATTTATTTCGGAACAACACAGGTTGGAGTAGTGATCGGCGGCGGAGAAATGGGAGGTGGTGTTGGAGAAGGAAGATTTAAACTCTGACACACAGTGTTGTTAGCTGAGGCAACAAAAAATAATGGACTACTAGAAATACACACCTGTGTGTTCGCGCCGGTGCTCGGCGCAACGAACGATGATGACGCTGATTGTGTTGCGCCCGATGCAATCGAAGGAATAGAAAGTTCACCGATCATCGATTTCCCTCCCCCGGATGCGGGAGCGCTAAAAATTTTTATCGGCACTAACGCGGAGGCTTTCGTACCGGTGTTATGCGCGATGACATCAACGGTGATGAGTGGAGTACCACCCACTACTTTTGTTCCAAAACGAATTTGTTCAAGAGCGAGTGAAGGCGGCACAACTTCTGCCGCGCGCGCAACCGGTATGATGCGTGGCCGATTGTCATTCGCTGGTTGTGGTCTAGATGCTCGGGACGATGGACGCTGAGCGTCCTCAGGCACTCGGAACGTCAGACGTTCCGAGGATGACGATGAGGTTAATGAGGATGACAATGGAGGCAATTCTGGCGATGTGACAACCGCTGTTTCGATCCCCTGTTGGGAGTCTCCGAATAAACGATTCGCCGCAGTGGTGATGAGTCGACCCAATAGTTGGTCGTTGGGGTTGGTTTCATGAGCGGGGGTATTTTCACTGGCTATTGTTTGCGCTTGAGTGTTTGGTTCCGTACGATCGGTGGTGACTGCCCGAACAATAAAAAACCCGCCGGCTCCGGCGAGAAGGATGAAGATCGCACGAATGAGACGTTTTTTTGTTTTGTTTTCTGGGGCGTTTGACTCCATGCCCTGCGGCTCCATAATTTTTTGTTTTTGAATTTCTTTTTTTATTTTTCTAGTGTTATTATAGCATACTTTAATCCAAAAATCAAGTGGATTCCTGTGCATAACTCTAGATGAATTACTTTGTATCTGGAAAACGCCAAAGAACGACTGTTGAACACAACACAATCGCTCCGAGAATTTGAAAAAGCTCAGAATATCCCACCATACGTAAAAAAATTGTTGCGAGCATCGGCCCCACCACATAGGCCATGAGCCACGTGGCGTGGAAGATAATAATCGTGGCAACATCATCCGAATCCACATGCTTGTAGAAATAGCTATCGCGCATGCTTTCGATAAGACTCGCCCCGATGCGGGTGACGAACAGCCAACTCATCCACGGGAGAATTGTCGTGGCGTTGAGCCTCCCCACCACAATGGTCGAGATGCCCATGATGATCATCCCACCCACGAGCAATTCTTTTTCTCCCAGCCACCGGTCCGCAATGCGCCCAGCGGGGAATTCCAACAACACGAACGGAAGGAGCATCACAGAAAAAATAAGTCCAATGGACCACCACGAGAACCCCATCCCCTCTCGCAAATGGAGTGGCAGATAAATCACCATCCACGCAAAAAATAATTGATGCACAAACGCAATTGCATGAATGCGCCACAGCGCGGGGCTCGAGACAATTTCACGCACCGAATCCCACAGCGCACCCTTGTGATGCAACTTGCGATCGTCAGACGATTTCCAAATGGATGAAAAGAAAAAGACCAATGGCAGTGTGACAATGGCGCTCAATAAAAAAATGGCGCGCAGTCCCAACCACTGGGCGATAAATCCCATTATGAGCGGAGTCACGACCCATCCCAAATTCATCGCGGTTAAATACATTCCGCGCGTGGAACCCGTCGTCGCATCACGGGAGTGCTGTTCTAAGGCCAGATCCAACCCCATGGTCACAATCCATGTCGTTGCGACGAGCACCACAAAAAAAGTAATAGTGAGTCCGGATGGAACGGGGAGCGCCAGTACAATCAACGCGACCCACAATAAAAAACAAGCGCTTGAAAAAATCATGCGCTTGCCAAACCGACCAACGAGCTGGGATAAGAATAGCATGGCCGCGATCGCCAGCAAATATGCGACCGTGAACAGGGTTCCTACTGATTCTTCGCCCACGCGCTCTTTGAGAAAACTGGATTCCACATACGCAACCAACGCTGTGGACATCGAAACGCAAAAAATCAAGATGTGAATGCGGCGGATGGCTGCCGCCAGTGGAAGATTGGCAACTTTTGCGCGTGCCATAAATCAGAACAACTTATTTCCGTTCTCGGATCTCTTCTTGAATCTTTTTCAAAAACTCCCCCAGCGAAATAGACAGTAGTTCTTCCTGTCCGCGCACACGCACCGACAATTGAGTGTCGGGCGTCCATTCCCCGTTCTTGGGCGCTTCGCGCTCCCCGACTACAATAACGTAGGGAATTTTTTCCTTACTGGTCGCGCGAATTTTGTACCCCACGCTTTCGTTTTCGTCGCGCAGGTCGCAACGAATTCCTACCGAAACAAATTGGTTCCGCAACTCTTTGCACGCAGCAACAAAATCTTCACCAACTGGGAGGATCGCCAATTGGACTGGGGCGAGCCATGTTGGAAACGCGCCAGCGGTATGCTCGATATAGACTCCGAGAAAGCGATCAATGGTGCCCAACAGCGCCTTGTGAATCATGACGGGAGTTTTTTTAGCGCCATCATGGTCAGTATACTCAAGACCAAATCGCATCGGTTGCACAAAATCGAGTTGCTCGGTTGCGCATTGCCATTCCCGACCCAAAGCGTCGGTGACCATAATATCGATCTTGGGACCGTAAAAAGCCGCTTCCCCGGGAGCGATCACGTAATCGAGATGTAATTTTTTTGCGACAGCCTCAATCGTGGCCTCTGCTTGCTCCCACTGGGATCGGTCTCCAAGATATTTTTCCGGCTGATCTGGGTCTGAGAATGAGAGTCGGGCGTGGAAATTCATTTTGAGCGTATTGTAGAGTGTTTTAATCATGGACATGATTTGTTGAAACTCACTCTCGACTTGCTCCATGGCACAAAAAATATGAGCATCGTCCTGTGTCAACGAACGTACACGAGTCAGGCCGGAGAGTTCCCCAGTTTTTTCGTCGCGGTACACCGTGGTAGTCTCCATATACCGGATGGGTAAATCGCGATAGGAACGGGGTCGCGAAGCAAAAATCTGCGTATGATGGGGACAATTCATGGGCTTCATCACAAACTCGTCACTCGTCTCCTGGCTTTTGACCAACATTAATTCGCTGCCAAACTTATCCCAGTGGCCGGATTTTTTGTACAAATCATTTTTTGTGATATGTGGAATCCATACCTTTTGGAATCCGTTCGCGCGCTGAAGTTCTTCAGAAAATTGTGCTAATTGATCGCGCAGGATCGTGCCTCGGGGCGTGTACAACGGAAGCCCGGCGCCGACAAGATCGGAAAATGTAAAAAGATCCATTTCTTTCCCAAGCTTTCGGTGATCCCGCTTCTTTGCCTCTTCGAGCATGAACAGATGCTGTTTTAGTTTTTCCTTCGACTCAAATGCCAGTCCGTAGATGCGGGTGAGCATGATATTCTTCTCGTTTCCTTTCCAATACGCGCCGGCAACGCGATCCAGTTTGAAGATATCGGGTTTGATCTGGGCAAGATCCTCAGCATGTCCGCCCTTACACAGATCGAGAAAATCTCCCGTAAGGGAGAAGGTAATTCCTTTACTCTCTTTTGCAAAGTCATTGATGAGCTCTGTCTTGTACTGGTTCCATGCAAACTGCTTTCTGGCTTCTTCAACACTGACGGTTTTCATTTCCGATGTCTTGAGTTTCTGCCAGGCCTTGAGTTTTTCCCGCATCTTCTTTTCGATTCCTGGGAGTTCTTTATCGGAAATGGGCTCTGGAATAAAAAAATCTTGATAGAACCCGTCATCAATCGCAGGACCAATGGCATTTTGCGCACCAGGATACAATTCAATCACACTCGCCGCAAGAAGATGGGCGAGTGTATGGCGGATGTGTAGGAGATGATTGGGATCGACAAGTTGTTGTTTGGACATAGAAAATTATTCAAATGTTGTAACAAGGGATTCCGGATTTTTAAATGCTTCTTTCGATGCATCAATGGCGCGTTTCAATTTTCTTGTTCCGAGTGTTGATAATGGCGCATCGTTATTTATCGTCGGAACTTTCTGAAATGCCTCCTCAACACGATCGATTTTTTCTTCCATACGATCGGTGTGTTCCTCCATGTGCATAAGATTCTCGTTCAGATCAATTTCAATCTCTTGGATATCTTCGATGGAAAGCGGCTGAGGAGCTTTTAATGGTTCGAGGCTGTCCTGAAGTGATACACGCCCCTGAGCGTAGACCCCGATCACATCCGCAAACGTGCGGTCAACACGATGTTGTTTTGCTTGAATAAATGAAAAAAAAAAGATTCTGGTAATTTCCCTGGGAAGCGCTCCTGAAGATCGCGAAATCGTTTCATCCCGTCACGAACGACTTGTTGCTCTCTGCCCTGGAGCCGCAATTGGTCGACGATCGCCTTACGATATACTCGATCCACAGAACCCTGTAACTGATCTACCTTCTTCACGACTTCTGGATTTTGTTGATGTTCACGCGGCTCGCCTCCTGGCATGGGATGCTGTTCTGATGGTTCATCCTCTTCCTTAGCGCGGTCTTTGGCTTTGAGCACTTTGTCCATCAACGACACTTCGCGAATATGGAGATCATTGTGCTCCTCCCCATTAGCCTGCCGTTCCTCCGCTGGCGTTGTCTGCTCTTCGGACCGTTGAGAAGATGCATCGGCCTCATGATCAGATGGTGTATGGCCGTGCTTCTTCGACTCTCGCACGGACTCCAAAAATTCCGCGGGCTTCATTGGAATCCGACCCCCCTGCATCGCTTCCACGTATTCATCATACCCACTGGCTTTAAGTAATTGAACGCTGTCTCTATGTGGGTCTCCGGTGGGCTCAAAAGCGTTAAGGTTGCGAGAAATATTCTCTTCTGTTAAAAAAGGTCGCTCTGCTAGCGCCCCAACAATATTCGGAGGCGGTACTGTGTCTGGTGTCTTTATTGGCACGATCTGTTGTTCCACCGTATCCATATTCAATGCGCTGGAGAAGCCTTAATATGGCGACGAATGCTATCCATGCGCTTCGCCTCTATGTTTTTTATCGTCTTGGACGTCCTCTGACGAATGATTTCGGCAATTTGCGTCATCGTCGGAACAACGTCATTCAACGCCTGTGTCGCGTCTTGGGCGAATGGAATAAGATCCTCGTCGTTACTCAGTTGTTCATCATGTTGTATCATACTACTTTTTTCACTCCGTCGGGCTCACGATTTTTAACTCCACCCGATCTTCACGCTTGGGGATGGAACGCAACCAAAATGGTGAAAGTTTAACGTCAACCGATTCGATCTCAGGAAATGTTTCTGAAAGTCTCTTGACGTCTGTGGCCGATCGACCGAGTAATTGCTCCTTAGCTAAGGGGAGACGATCGGCGGAGGCTACCCCCCAAGCGGTGGCGTGCACCGTCAACGCAATTGTTTTTTTATTCGCTGCCATGGATTCCACTGTATATCGAAATGGTATTGCGGTGTCGACACCGCCAAACACTGCATTTGTTGGAAGCGCTTTTGCCACCACGGCCTTCAGGGGCACCTCAAGCGGCTGGGGGTTGAATGTCGCCACCACAATGACACTGGTAATACTCAATCGAATAGTATGATCATTGACGACAGATGGCGTTGACCGCACACTGCCCACCGTGACGATGCGAACCTGATCAGAGGCTCTCGGCGCAGAACTCCCCGCTTTTTCCACTGCCAAACGCTGTTCTTCGGCAGCACTGTGTTCCAATTCTTTCTGCTGTGCCGGAGCAAGTTGAACGATTGGCCGGCGTCCACCGCTCATCGGCTTGACCGAACTCCCCGTAATTTTATCTTGAATGCCAGGCCAAAGACCAGGGAGAATAAATGTGGAAGGACCAATGTCCCCTTTCGGCCCAGGTGCATCCGCCCTCACAGGGACGTCCACACTCCCACCCACAGGAACCAATGTGGATTCCGTTGTTCGGAACAGAATTCCCTCTTTCGAAAGCAACCGCGTGGTGGCTATGAGCGGCTGAGGGCGTGAATAGCGATTTGTGATGCGAATCATTCCTTCTGCTTTGCCTTCTTGGTACCCCGATGCCGATGCCGGGACGTCTCGTGTCGTGAGTCGTTCCACGATCTCGATATATCCCGGTAGCGCAGAAGGTACTGATGCCGGTTTACGGCCCACGTCGTGGGTGACCGAAAACGTGTGTTGAAGTGGGAATGGTTGCTTTCGAAGCTTAATAGTGATTTCGGCGCGCACCAGTGCGATATATAACACGGACAGAAACACGACGCCCACGGTCATCAGAAGGCCGATGGCGATACGACGATATACGGCAATCGATGGAAGAGCTTGGGGCATAGGCGAGAAAGATCAATGTCATTCCGGCTTGACCGGAATCCGATCGGATGCTGGTCAAGCCAGCATGACGGAATTACAAGATATTGATCGTATTATACACTATACGCTCTTATCCTGTCCAAAACGCGTTGCCATCTTATCGATCAATGTCTTGAGATTTTCTGTGGTGATCGGGAGGGCCCGCTCGCAAATGAGTTGTGGCGTGCCGCTTCGGAGGGTCACTTTCCCCCGCACGAGTAGAAGGTTCCCTTCGACCCAAACCTCGGGAGACTGCTGATGCACACTGGGGAAAACAATAAGTTCAATGGTATCATGCAAGTCTTCAAACTGCGCAAATACCATTTTCTCCCCTTTCTTGGTATAGATCAGTTTCACCGTCGATACCATTCCCCCGATCACGGCCCCTTGTTGTTCGTAATACTGTACAATGGACGCAATCGGCGTGCTGAGGGTTGCCAATTGCCCCTGGTACGCCGAGAGCGGATGCTCGGAGACATAAAGGCCGAGAAGTTCCTTTTCCCATGCCAATACGGTTTCGCGTCGCTCCGGGGCAATAGGGTCCAGGTGTAATACCGGTGCCGACATGGCCGGATCCATCATAAATAACAATGACGACTGTGCAGAGCTCCCCTCAGCCGGAGTGGAAGAGCGTAGAAATTTCAGCATCTTTTCCACATTCCCAACCAGCAGTGATCGATCGCCCAACCGATCGAGCGCCCCGGCCTTTGCAAGACTTTCGAGTGACTTTTTGTTCAAATGTTCGACACCCAACCGGGAAAGAAAATCACCGAGACTCAAAAATGGTCCATGTAACGTTCGCTCTGCCACAATCCCGGCAACAACCCCTTCACCGACATTTTTCACGGCGGCCATTCCGAACCGGATCGCGGGCTTTCCTTCCGCCACCACAACATTAAACGTTTGACCGCTTTCGTTGATGTCCGGGGGCAACACCGCGAGGTCCATTTGCCGACATTCTTTCACAAGTACCGCGATCCTCTCTACATCGCCCAGTTCACTGCCCATCAGGGCTGCCATAAATTCCACAGGGTAATTGGCCTTCAGATACGCCGTCTGATACGCAATCAATCCATAACACGCAGCGTGCGCTCGATTAAACCCATAGCGGGCAAACGGTTCGGTAAAGTCAAACAATTTTTGGGCGATTGATTTTGACACACCATGCTCCACGGCCCCCTTCACAAACTTCTCGCGCTGCTCCATTAATAAATGTTTGATTTTTTTTCCAATGGCTTTCCGCAACACGTCGGCTTCCCCCAGACTAAAACCGGCAATGTCCCGAGCGATCTGCAACACTTGTTCCTGATACACGGCAATGCCGTAGGTGTAGTCTAAAATCGGCTCCAATTTCGGATGAAGATATTCAATTTTTTTTAAACCGCGCTTGCTGGCAATAAAGTCTGGAATGAATTCCATGGGTCCCGGTCGATACAATGCCACCATCGCAATGATATCCTCGAGCACCGTGGGCTTCAGTTCTCGAAGATATCGTTTCATGCCGCTACTTTCCAACTGGAACACACCCGTGGTGTCTCCCCGCTGCAACAGGTCAAATGCCGGCGCGTCGTCCATGGGAATTTTTTCTAAGTCTATGGTGACACTGCGCGTCTCGTGAATAATGCGTAATGCATCTTCGAGGATGGTGAGATTGCGTAACCCCAAAAAATCCATTTTTAATATTCCTAAATCTTCTACGGCATGCAGTTCATATTGCGAAATGACCGACCGGTCGTCACTGGAAGCAAACTGCAGCGGCATATATTCAACCAACGGCTTGTCGCTGATCACAACCCCGCAGGCGTGGGTCGAAGAATGGCGCGCCACATGTTCGACTTTCTTGGCGGTGTCGAGCACTAATCTGGCATCGGCGTCTTGAGTGTACAGTGCCTTGAGTTCTGGAACCTGTTCGAGCGCATCGGCAAGACCCGTGAACATGGGAATAAGCTTGGCGATGCGGTCACAGATGGCGTAGCTCATCCCCAGGACCCTCCCGCAATCGCGGACCGCCGCCCGCGCGGCCATCGTCCCAAACGTAATAATTTGTGCCACATGATCCTTCCCATATTTTTCTTCGACGTATCGCAATACTTCATCGCGACGGCGATCCGCAAAATCCAAATCAATATCGGGCATGCTAATGCGCTCTGGGTTCAAGAACCGTTCGAAGAATAATTTAAAGTGCACGGGGTCAACATTCGTAATGTTCAGCAGGTAACTCACAATCGACCCGGCGGCGCTGCCTCGGCCCGGGCCCACCATAATCCCAGCAGCCTTCGCCCAGTTCACAAAGTCGGCCACAATCAAAAAGTATGATGCAAACCCGGTCTTTGCGATCACCCCGAGTTCATACGTCAACCGCTCACGGATCGATGGATTAATGGCATGACCATATCGCCGCGGAAGTCCTTGTTCGCATAACTGCTCCAACGCTTGTTGGGCACTCACCCCGGCCGGGAGTGGAAACTCGGGGAGAATAATTTGCCTTAGTGGAATTTCGATAGCGCATCGGTCGGCAATCTTCACCGTATTACTCATCGCCTCCGGAATATAGGAAAACAATTCTTCCATCTTCGCTGGGGGCAACAACGAATAATCTTCCCCCAGCATATTCATCCGCTTCGTGTCGCTGCGCTGAGATTTGGTCTGTAAACACAACAGCACATCTTGCGCATCCGCGTCTTCCGAATGAATGTAATGGAGGTCGTTCGTTGCGACAACAGGAACCCCCAACTCTTTCCCGAGTGTAATCAATGTGCTGTTCACCAGTTGCTGCTTTGGAATACTGGGACGATGTTGTAATTCAAAAAAATAATTGTCTACTCCGAAGACGCGTTGATGCTGCGCCACAATTTCTTTGAGTCGCGCCGTTGATGCTCCCCCAACAATTTCCCGTGCCATCTGCCCGCCCAGACACGCCGAAAGCGCAATCAACCCTTCATGGAAGCGTTCCAATAATTCCCAATCCACTCGCGGTTTGTAGTAATACCCTTCTAAATGCGCCAGGGTGGTCAACTGTAAAAGATTTTTATATCCTTGATACGATGTTGCCAGCAGAATGAGATGGTAATAATCATTATCCACCTGCGCGCGTTTATCAAAGCGACTCCCCAACGCGACATATGTTTCCATGCCGATGATGGGCTTAATTCCCTGGGCTTTACATTCTTTATAAAACTCGATGGCGCCGTAGAGTACTCCGTGGTCTGTAAGCGCCAAGGCATCCATGCCCAATGCCTTGGCTTGGGTCACGAGTTCCGGAATCTTTCCCAAGCCATCGAGCAGTGAGTAATGTGAGTGCGTGTGCAGGTGGACGAAATTTGACATAACACGCCTGCCCGCCTCGGGCGGGAACACCACGAATAACAAGTAAGTGTGGGTAGTATAGCATGAACGATACCGTGCGCCAGATACCAAAAAACGCCCCATGAGAGGGACGTTTTCTCTCTGCGCTGACGCGCTTCCCGTGCTCTATTTTTTTACCGTCTCTCCTTTGCTGGCGGCAATAATCTTTTCGGCAACATTGCGCGGCACTTCGGCATAGTGGCCAAATTCCATGGAATAGCTGGCTCGACCTTGGCTCATGCTCCGCAGTTGTGTGGCATAGCCAAACATTTCAGCCAACGGCACTAATGCATCAATCACTTTGACATTGGGCCGGTCGCGCATTTCCAAAATCTGCCCGCGCTTGGAGTTCAAGTCTCCAATCACATCCCCCATAAATTTTTCGGCTGTGATCACTTCCACTTTCATCAATGGTTCCAAAATGATGGGGTCTGCTTTCTTGACCGCTTCTTGAAGCGCAAAACTGCCGGCTAACTTGAAGGCAATCTCGGAAGAGTCCACATCGTGGTAGCTTCCATCGTAGACCGTTGCTCGAAAGTCGATGAGCGGATAACCGGCGATCACACCCTTTTCTTTGGTCTCCACAATTCCTTTTTGAATCGCCGGAATAAATTCGCGGGGGATCGCCCCACCCTTCACTTCATCTTCGAATTCAAATCCTTTGCCAGCTTCTAACGGTTCAATCTTAATCCAGCAATGGCCGTACTGTCCGCGGCCACCAGATTGACGGATGTATTTGCCTTCTCCGTTGGCTGATTTCTTAATGGTTTCTTTATACGCCACCTGGGGTTTCCCCACATTGGCCTCAACCTTAAATTCCCGCTTCATACGGTCCACAATAATATCTAAGTGGAGCTCCCCCATGCCCGAGATAATCGTCTGGAGTGTTTCTTCGTCGCTGCGGACCCTGAAGGTCGGGTCTTCTTCAGCCAACTTCTGAATGGCAAAACCCATTTTTTCCTGGTCTTGTTTTGTCTTGGGTTCAATCGCCACCGAGATCACGGGTTCGGGGAATACTATGGATTCAAGCTTTACGGGATGATTTTCATCGCAAAGAGTGTGTCCCGTAAACGTGGACTTCAGCCCCACCGCGGCGGCAATTTCCCCCGCATAGACGTCGGTCACTTCTTCACGAGAATTGGCGTGAAGACGCACAATACGACCCACGCGTTCGCGCTCGCCGTTACTGGCATTGAGCACATAACTGCCGCTGGATAAATGCCCCGAGTACACGCGGAAGAACACCAGCTTTCCCACAAACGGATCAGCGGCAATCTTAAATGCCAAAGCGGTAAACGGTTGTTCATCGCTGGCGTGACGTTCGATAATAATATTCGGATCGCTCGGATCAGTCGCTTTAATCGGGGGAACATCCAGTGGCGACGGAAGGTACTCCACAACCGCATCGAGCAAATACTGCACTCCTTTATTTTTTAACGCGCTCCCGCAGAGAACGGGAACGATGCCGTTTTTTATAACTCCGATACGAAGAGCTTTTTTAAGTGCACTCAATTCCATTGTTTCCCCGGCCAGGTATTTATTCATGAGCGCCTCGTCGTTTTCCACAATGGCTTCGATGAGATCGTGACGATACTTGGCCACGAGCTCCTTCATATCGTCCGGAACGTCTTTTTCTTCAAAATCTTTCCCCAGCTCATCTTTATAATACACCGCCTTTTCGCGGAGCACATCAATGATGCCCAAAAAGTTCGCTTCAGCGCCGATGGGGAGCTGGATTGGGTACGCTTTTTTTGTTAAACGTTCGTGAATGCCTTTGAGGTCGGCGTAAAAATCCGCGCCCATGCGATCCATCTTATTGATAAAACACAATCGCGGCACGTTAAAATCATCGGCATAGTGCCAATTAGTTTCGCTTTGCGGTTCGACTCCGGCCACGCCATCGAAGATGACCACTCCCCCGTCGAGCACACGTAGGCTCCGTTTCACTTCGACGGTAAAATCGATATGCCCCGGGGTATCGATGAGGTTAATGCGTGTGTCTTTCCAAAAACACGTGGTCGCCGCAGCAGTAATCGTAATACCGCGCTCGCGTTCTTGCTCCATCCAATCCATAGTGGTATCGCCTTCGTGCACTTCGCCGATTTTGTGCTTCTTGCCGGTGTAAAATAAAATACGCTCACTGACCGTGGTTTTGCCAGCGTCGATGTGAGCAATAATGCCGATATTGCGCGTGTGTTCTAAAGAATATTCACGAGGCATAGATTACCGTGCAAAGTGTGCGAAGGCACGGTTGGCCTCTGCCATGCGGTGGACGTCGATGCGCTTCTTCACTGCCGTTCCCTGATTTTGTGACGCATCAACTAACTCTTGTGCAAATTTCTTGCTCATAGGCATGCCTTTCCGGCTTCGAGCGGCTTCGATGAGCCAGCGACACGCCAAATTAAATCGGCGTTCTCCGCGCACTGGGATCGGCACTTGAAAATTCGCACCTCCAATACGTCGACTTTTGACTTCCAACACGGGGGAAACATTGCGGATCGCCGTATCAAACACATTCACGGGGTCTTGCTTCACCGTTTCCTCGATCTGGGAGAATGCGCCGTACACCACTTTTTGGGCAACCGTTTTCTTACCCTTGCGCATCACATAGCGAATCAGTTTTTCAACCGCCACATTATGATATTTGGGGTCTGGAGGAATTTCTCGTTTGGGAGCTTGTTTACCACGCATACTGTGAGAGAATAGAGACTAGGATTTTGGTCTTTTTGCGCCGTATAATGATCGGCCTTGTTTTCGATTCTGCACTCCTTGGGCATCATACACACCACGCACGATGTGGTATCGAACACCCGGGAGATCTTTCACTTTCCCGCCGCGCAACATCACGATGGAATGCTCCTGGAGATTGTGGCCAATACCGGGAATATACGCTGTTACCTCCATACCATTCGAAAGACGCACGCGAGCAATCTTCCGCAGTGCGGAGTTCGGTTTCTTGGGTGTCATGGTCGTCACCTTCACACAGACCCCGCGCTTAAATGAGTTCCCACGGGGCATTAACCGCTTCCGTCGCTCCAATACATTGAGTGTGGAAAGCAGTGCTGGTGTTTTCGATTTTTTCGAAAGGGGTTTTCGGGGTTTTCGAACGAGTTGATGAATTGTCGGCATACTGAACGATCGAACGATCGCGTAAGAGATGAAGAAAAAAGAGATGAGGAGATGAAGGGAATTAAAAATTCTTCACCTCTTCACCTCGCTATTCTTTGAATTGCGTAGCAATAGTGTATCACTTTCTTCCCAGTGGGTCAAGAGGTGTTAGTCGTCCCTTACACACCCAGGGCCTGAAACACCAAAAACTGAAACCTATGAAAAAGCGGGCCCAACAACTGACCATTGCTCATCATGTCCAATATGACGAGCCCGAACAACAAGGTCGGTCCCCGGGTGACGAGTAATTGTTTGATCGACCAGTATCGGTCGGGCAACAAAGCCAGGAGCACATGGGACCCGTCTAACGGAGGGATCGGAATAAGGTTAAACACCATTAACGTAGTGTTCAATAGAACGAGAAAAATAAAAAATTGAATCATGTAGTTATCTGCCGGCGTTCCGCTCTGGAGAAAAAATCGGACTACGGAGCCAAAGACAACGATGCTCAAGAGGTTGGCAAATGGCCCGGCAAGCCCCACCAACGCAGAGCCCAGCCGAGGGTTTCGCAATTGACGATGATCGAAGATGACTGGCTTCCCCCATCCAAAACCGACCAACATCAGCATAAACAACCCCAGAGTATCAATATGAGCAAATGGATTAAAGGTCAACCGCCCTTGGGCTTCGGGAGTTGTGTCTCCAAGAGCGGTCGCGGCTGCGGCATGCGCAAACTCATGAATCGTCATCGCAAAGAGGATTCCAGCCACCCACATCAGGACAAACATGGGGTTAGAGAGGAGTTCGAAGAAAATCATAACGAACGAGCTTATTTGATTGACATACTTATTTTTTTAGGCTATACTATTGCTCACTATAGTATACAATTTCTTTGTCACGAACTATGTCTCGCCGATGCGATGTTTGCGGCCGCGGGCCGCGCACCATTATTGACCGGAGTCACTCTCACCAATCCACCAAACGCGTGGTATATTTGAACTTACAATCGCGCCACACCGAAGGGAATAAGAAGAAAGTTTGTACCAGCTGCCTTAAAACTCAAGTGAAAGAATAAGCTTTATTGGTTATAGCATAAACAATCGAAATCGAACACCCCGCACGGGGGTGTTTTTATTTGACTCTATTCTCGTACATGCTACAATAACAGTGGCTTCAAACGAGCTGATCATAATGTTTCGGGACAACTTGGGCTTTATGGGAGTTGCTGCGGCACTCTCCGATTTACTCTGACGAGAGCGAACGGGGGCACGCCAACGATAATTCGTGCACTCAATCATTGAGGCGCACGAGCCTCACATCATCCACCCCCTTGGGGGCGCGATTGCGGGCACCCACTTACCATATGGCCGAAACATTGATCAGGCTCAATGAGGCCTTTAAAATACCTTTAATTTTTTACACCGGGCTGTCGTATACCGGCCACCGCCGCGAGCGGGGTCCCGCACGCTGCGGGATAGTACCTGCCAGAGACAGGCAGGCGCATGCATGGGGTGTTTTTCTAAAATTTGGTCGGTCGACGGGGTATCGTATACCGGTAGTACGCATGCATGGGGTGCATGTAGACCGGGTTCAATTCCCGGTACCCCGACCAAATTTTAGAAAAGCTGTAGGTTCTCAGCCAAAGGCTGATCCGCCTCTGGCGGAAATTCCCCGCAGCCCGATAGTACGAACTCATTATTCATCATTACTATTTCGTCGCCCCTCATAAGGACGTGGAGGCGACGTGATGTCGTCACATCATATGAAGAATAAACATCATTTTCTCATTGGTAGCGCTGTAGGAGCGCTCCTCGGAACCGCTGCCGCATTGTTGCTGGCTCCGCAATCGGGCAAAAAGACCCGCAAAGAACTCCAGAAGATGAGCGAAGAAATTTCTGGCTTGGTGAGCACAGAACTGCCGAAGCTCAAAAAAATATCCAAGGAAGCCTACGAAGGGTTAGTGGACAGCACAGTGAAGGAATACGGGAAGAAAAAGAAACTGGCCGAAACAATGTGGAAGGATCTTTCCAAAACCCTGAAAGCGCAGTGGAAAGAAGTGGAGAAGAAGGTTAAAACATAATCCGAATCTACGAATGAATCCAAATACTACAAATTTTAACCGCTCCGAGAAATCGGAGTGGTTTTATTGAATGTACCAATAATCGTACCATATGGTGTACAAATTGGTACATCGAGAATGGGTAGAAAAATTTAGGTGTAATAATTAAAAGAAATTAAAGAAGAGTCCAGCACAAGGCGGACTCTCTTTTGGCGACTCTGGGATGACCCCTTCCGTCATCTTCGGTCGTCGGTTGGGTCCGGCTCCCCGGAGGTTTCCCTCCAGGGAGCCGGGGTACTAATGGTACCTGAGCTCAGCGCGATGCTGGGCTCACTAGACGGTCAGCTCGTCGACGTGAAGGGCGCGATGTACACGCAGCCCGACCGATGCATCGGCCAGACACGTGGGCACCACCCTTCCTCGTCCGCGTTGCGGCCTTTCGCGACGGCGTTGACGGGCGTCTGCTGCGAATTTGCCGCATTGGCATATCCGCACCACCTGCCTTCGTCATCCCTGTTGGGAGCCGTTCTGACGCTGTTGACGATGGCCGCTCTTCGCAGGCCGTTGTCGATGGTGACCGCGCCATTCCGCCCGTAGCCGCGCAGGCACCGATCGGCGGTGACCTGAGGGACCTCGAGGTTCACGTTGGCCAGGACCTGGCCCGCGTTGGCGACCAGCGGGTCGACCGTGGGGGCCTGGGCCGTGACTGCGCTCGACTGCACGTTCGTGTCATTCGCGTTCGCCGGAGGGGCGATTGCGAGTGACCCGAGCATCAACAGCCCGAGCAAAAATGCTACCCTTCTCATCGGATTCCTCCTAGAGTCGGATACTCCATACAACTCTCCATTGTGCAACCCGCACTCTGGAGTACTACTACTCTGTTGGCGGTTATCACCTCCTTTCGAAAGGAGACGCCCATGCGCCTAAAGGGCCAACAGTCAAAACTTTCCCTAAGACTAGCACCTCCCCCCCCCCTAGGCGTCAAGGGGATGTACAGTATCGAGGGAACTTTAAGTAAAATCAAAAGGAGCGGCTGAGTGACACACGGGTGTGGTGTCAAACATTCGCTCCTTTGGCGATCGATGCGGGCTCCTCCGGGCCTGCGTTCGATCGATGCTCCGATGCCCTCGGAGCGGGGGTGGGGGTCGGCCCTGAGCACACGATTTGTGCTCAGGGCCGACCGGAAAACAGTGGCCGGTCCGTTTGAACGACCGCAATTTGCGCGGCCGGGCCGTTGAAAGCCGTCTGGACCATTACCATGGCTTCACCTCCTTTCGGTGATCTTTCGAATTTCTAATACTCTTCGGTTCTAGGATAGACCCCTTGGGTCAGCCACTTGGGCTTTCCGTCGGGCCCGAGTTCTTCCTTGGGCGGTTCCGGCGCGCGCGGAGTGATCCGCGGGTACGGGACCAACCTTCCTGCGATGTTCTCCTTAGAGTCATCGCGGGTGAAGATGGGCCGCAGGCCCACAGAAAACTCCTCGCTCGCACAGAAGGTGTCAAGGTCGATGTGCCCATCCTGCAGGATGGGCTTGACCATGATTTCCTCACGCGGGATCCCCTTGCGTTCAGCCAACAGCGCCTCACCCAGAATCGTGTTCTGGTTCCGGGTGGGCTTGCAGATCACCTGCGGTCTGTTGTTGCCCGTGACCCGCACGAGCAGCCACCGCATGAGGTCTGTCTTCCGTCGCTGGTGCGGCGGAACTTCCTGCCTCACCTGGCCCGGATCTGTGTCCGCTGACACATCGTCCGGGCGCCTCATCGCCTGGGTGTTGGTCATATCGCCGGCCCCTCCTAAGAGCCCCGATACTCAAAAATAATTTCTGCTACTCTTTACTCATTTCGTTAAACCCCCAGGCGAGAGGAAAATTATTTCTAATTTCCCCTCACCGCGGGGTTCAACTGGGTTGTCAAAGTTCGGCGTTGATTGTCATCTCGAGCCGGGCCGAGAGAACTCACCGATCCCCGATGAGATTTCTCGCTGCGGCTCGAAATGACACTCGTTTTGATTCTTCATCTCTTCACCTCCTCATCTCTCTATTCCCGTATAAACAGAAACTGACCCCTTGGTGGGGGTCAGAGTGTGCTTTCTTAAGTTGTGAGGCTTCTGGAACCTTGTTTTTTATTCTTCCTCACGACGCACCCTGACCCCGAATGGTCGAATACTCTTGGCATTGGCGAGAACGCAAACGCGCCCAGCCGCCATTGCCTGGGTCTTGGTGCAAATGAGGTTCGTCATTGAACCACTTTGTTTATGAAATAATGTATTCATAACTATCAACAGACTATCACATCGGTAGAGCAAACGTCAAATTCGTGGCGAGCCCTTCGAAGCTTGTATAGCGAACATCGGGTCAAGATGTTCTATGGTGGATATCGTATAATGAATTGTTTTGTTACAGAGCACTTTTCATAACCACTTCTCATACTCGTACCTCACCCTAACCCTCTCCTACCCTAGGAGAGGGAACACTGAGGAAGCCCAGCTTAAGGGAGGGAACTCTTTGAAAAGGGGGGCGGTCGGCGGAGTCTGCAATATGAGATGCAGATTGTCCGCCGACCGCGAAGGATTGGTGGCCCCGGCGGGACTCGAACCCGCGACTGCCACCGGTGGCGGTGGCCATCTGCCGCTGATGTACGGGGCTGGGGTTTATCTTAGACGGTGTTGGAGTTGGTGGCCAGCGGGGGGGGTAGGGCGGATTGCCGCTGAGAGGCGGCGGGCCGACTCTTGCACCGCAAGTGTCGGAAGCCGCTGCGACCCGCGCGGTTGTCGCACCACTTGCACTTGAAGATGCGCATCTTTACCCTACCCCCTTTACCGTCGGGAACGAGGCGACCGTCGACCTCATCCCCCGGAACACATCGGTCCTGTAACGAGACATAGTTTCGATCCATGTCCATTTCCATCTAGTTCCTCCAATCCAGAGGCATGACGATTGACCCCGATACCTTCGGGATCATCCTCCAGTTTGATCGTCATCCTCGGCACAATGAAGAATGTTTGTCGTCATCCTGGCCCAGACCAGGATCCGATCGGGTTGTCAGATTCTGGTCAAGCCAGAATGACAACCTTTTTTATTCTTCACTTTGCTCAGAATGACGGCGTATTCGTTCCCCTTATATCCTAATATCCCTATATCCTTGTATCTTCGTATCTTGTGTATCTTTGTATCTCGTTCGTAAAATAAAACGACCGCCGTTGGGGGCGGTGTTCTTGGGTTCTCTGTACTATCTACTATGAACCACAATAACCACCGCCGTGAGTAATAACGACAACAACGGATACAACTGCAAGTGATGTGGGGTGAGAGTGATTCATACGATTTGTAGAACTACACTATCGTTTTTTCGAAAAAAAGTCAAATGAGTGTGACACTCAATGCCTGTAATGCGGCTTCGAGTTCTTCCTTCGCTGCTCCGAATGAAAATCTCAGATATCCCTCTTGTCCAAAGGCTACACCGGGGACTGTGGCGATATTCCCTTCTTCAAGAAGCCGCATGCAAAATTTCATGGAGTCGATCTCTTTGATGCCGAGTGCTGCCAGAGGAATAAAACTGTAGAGCCCGGACGGTGCCAGTGGAATGTTTGCATTAAAAATTGTATTGAACGTTTTCGTAAACACATCGCGGCGTTCTTGCATTGGTGTGCGCACCCAGTCGATCACTGCTTTCGCATTCTGCACTGCTCCCAAAGCCGCCCACTGGCTGATGCTCGAGGTCCCGGTGGTGCTTTGACCTTGGATGGTACTCAGTCGCGCGATCACGGATTCTGGCGCCAACACAAACCCCACACGCCATCCGGTCATGGCAAAATGTTTCGAGCAACTTTGGATCACCACAACGTTCTGCTGAAATTCCGGAAATGACCCACAGGAAACAAATTCGTTTTTGTCGTACATAAGTCCGCTATAGACTTCATCTGAGACGACGGTAATGTTTTTTGATGCAGCAAATTCGAGAATCGAACGGAGTTGCTCCTGTGTATACAGCACGCCGGTAGGGTTGCTGGCGTTATTCAACACCAGCAGTGTGGTGTTCGCGGTACACGCTCGCTCGATGTCTTCGCGGCTTGCGCGCCAACCTTTTTCCTCGGTGGCCGGAATCACTACCGGCACGCCACCAAACATTTCGGTGATGCCGGAGTAGGACACCCAGTACGGCGCAATCATCACCACTTCGTCACCTGGGTCGAGCAGAGCTTGGAACAACATAAAGAGGCCAGACTTCCCTCCGCAAGTCACGATACATTGTTTAGAAGTATAGGAAGTCTGGTAGGTGGCGTTCATCCATTGCGCAAAGGCATCACGGAGTTCCCCAATACCGGCCACCGGTGGATAATGCGTTTTCCCCTCCCGCATGGCGCGCTGGGCTCCTTCAATAATACTGGGGTGAGAATCCACCATGGGCTCGCCCGCACTCAAGTTAAACACGCGCACTCCTGCGGCTTTTTTCTGGAGCGCCAGGCCGTTCATCTTCATGGTTTCGGAAACAGAGAGTTTGAGAGTTTTGGAGAATTTCATATACGCTTTTGAATCTTTCTTGATTCTCTAATAATCAATTGATAAATTTTTTCAATGAATTCAAGATCAAGATCATATTTATGGGCGAGTTCCTGACGAAGTCGCTGGAGCTCTAACTCCCTGATACGATCGCTCACATTAAGGTGCGTCTTCTGCTTTTCCTGAGCAATTATTTTCACGAGGAGTTGACGTTTGGCCAGCCCTTCAATAATCCCTCGATCGACGGCTTCTATTTTTTGACGTAGGAGAATAATTTTCTTGTTCATATTCACTCACTGTCATTCCCGCCTTGAGCGGGAATCCAGAAAAAAGATAAACTAACTACGAAGATTTTCTTTTTTGTTTCTTTCTGGATCCCGGATCAAGTCCGGGATGACGGTCGTTGGAAAAGCGGTAAATTCTTTTTCTAATTTTTGCAATTTGTTCAGGAAGGACCGCCGAACAGATTTACTATATGGGTTATAGTTCTGCATGTCACGAAACAGTTGCCGAGTATCGTGGTGGACCAAGTCTGCCATGTTGAGCAGTGTGTCATAATCCGGTGTGGCAATCGACTGCCCACGCAACGCGAGGGGTTCCAGTCCGCGGCCGATAAAATGCACGAGTGCCTGAGAACGGGCCATCTGTTGATCGTGGTGCTGAGGCGTCGAATGAATGATGGTGATCCCAAGCGCGCGAAGCATCTCTTCAACATGCTTGCGTACTTCCTTGGAGGCGCGCAGATACGACACCACAATTTTTTTGGCTTTCAGCCCACTTTGACGCACCGAATCGGGGCCGAACAACGGGTGTGTGGCAATCAATGATTGTGTACGGGGAAATACGTTTCTCATCACTCGGGCAGGGTGCATTTTTACAGAACACGCATCAACCACCACGGTTTTCGGATGAAGGAATGGTACCACGCTCTTGCAGCACGATTCAAAATCAGAGATCGGCACAAGGATAAACAGGAAATCATCGTCGATCGTTTCCTTCCTCACTCGGGGATCATACCCCGTCACTCGATAGCCGTGCCGCCGAAGAATTTGAGTCCATAACGTTCCAAACCGACCGTGACCGATGATGCCAATGGTCGGCTTATCGCTCATATTGTTTCACCACAATAAACGTCGTGAGGTTGGGATGCTGGTCTTGAATCCCCTTTTCCAAAACCTCAAGTCCATAGAGTTGTGCAGCGCGCGCCGGCGCAATCACTGCTGTGTTGACATCCAATACTCCAGCGGCCAAATCGCGGGCAGCCTTTGCGGTATCCTCCCAATCCTTGAGCGGCACGCTCTCAAAATGTTGCTTGAGATACCGCTCACATTGCGAAAATGCCTGCGGGTGGCTGGTGATAGACTGAATGTGATCTCGGGTCGTCCCGGGTTTCACCAGAAGACACTGCTGGACTTCAATCCAAATTTCATCCACGAGGGTAAACAAATGGTGGCCCATGGCCTCAAAAGCGGTTTGCACCAATCCGCCACGGGAGTTCACCACTGGAAAAATCCCGAGTTGGGCTTTCCCCTGTTCCACAGCGCTCAGCACCCCTTCCATATCAATCGCATAGATCATGGATGCTTCAAATCCTTCGCGCCCAGCGTAGACAAGACCTGCTTCTTCAGAGAAAGAACCAGCATCCCCGGAAACCGCGAGTGTAGTATTTTTCATAATAGTTATTCAATAAAATCAATGGTTTGTTCAAAGCTCGGTTTTGAACATTCCTACATTCTGTGCCCTGTGCCTCAAATAATGATCCATGATTACTAATGCAGACATCGCATCCACAATGGGGACGGCGCGCGGCAACACACACGGATCGTGACGGCCAGAGGCTTCTACTGTGACGGACTCTCCACTGGTCGTCACCGTATTCTGCTTCTGACCAATCGTGGCGACCGGTTTAAAGACCACGCGGAAATAGACCATCTCACCATTGGAAATCCCTCCGAGCGTGCCACCAGCGTTGTTTGTTTTTGTATGCACGTGACCATCGTGGTCACTCACGAACTGATCATTATGTTGGCTCCCCTTGAGCCCCACACTCTCAAACCCCAACCCGATATCAAATCCTTTTACCGCATTAATAGAAAGCATAGCTTTGCCTAAATCTGCCGACAGCTTATCAAATACCGGTTCCCCAAGGCCCACCGGGACATTGCGGATCACCCCGCGAATAATGCCGCCAATGGAATCTTTCGCATCGCGGACTTCTTCAATCTTCTTGATCATGTGCTCGGAAACAACCGCGTCTGGGCAGCGCACCATGCTCGAGTCCACGTCAGAACGCGAGACCGTATTCAAATCGACGCTCGCTTTCACGTCGCCCACTTGCTCCACAAAACTCACAAATTCCATACCGAGTTTCTCTTTGAGATATTTCTGTGCGATGGCCCCCGCGGCCACCCGCGCCAATGTCTCTCGAGCGGAAGCACGCCCCGACCCTCTCCATTCACGGGCTCCATATTTCGCAAGATAGGTATAATCGGCGTGTGATGGACGGAGCACATTTTTCAGATGCAGATAATCCTCAGATTTCACGTCTTGATTATACGCCAACAGTAATATAGGAGTTCCGGCGGTCTTACCATCCGTTACTCCGGAGAGAATATGGATCGTGTCCATCTCGCTTCGCGGCGTTGTGATCGCGCTCTGCCCCGGTTTGCGCCTGTCCAACTCTTGCTGAATGTCTTCTTGGTTGAGCGCCAGAGCTGGAGGGCAGCCATCAATAATGACACCAATGGCACCGCCGTGCGATTCGCCCGCAGTGGTGATCCGAAATAATTGTCCAAACGAGTTGCCGGGCATACACAGTGGTTGTACCTCACCCTAACCCTCTCCTACTCTAGGAGAGGGAAACGCTTCGTCGATTCCTCCCCATACTGTAGGGGGAGGTAAGGAGGGGGTATGTGGAGTTATTGTCTTAAGAAAAAAATTGAATGGCTTCTTTGACAATAGCATCAGGCACGGGTTGCGCAAATATGCCCCTAGGTGCATACACAACGCCCCGACGTTTCAACAACACATAGCGTACCACTCCATTGCGATTCTTTTTATCTGCTCGTGTTGCGGCCAAGACGCCCTGCACTGAAAATTTGTTCAATACTTTTTTCTCAACTCCAAATTCCTCAAGAATAGTTTCAATCGCGCGCTGTTCACCCGAAGGCATGACTCCCATCAATTCTGCGATGCGGGTCTCAACGATCATCCCTAGTCCCACGGCCATGCCATGGAGTAATCGATATCCGCTTAACTGCTCCAACGCATGGCCGATGGTGTGCCCGACATTGAGGACCATGCGCTCCCCGCGTTCGCGTTCATCGCGCTGAACAATATCTTTTTTGAGCGCTACGGCGCGGCGCACCACGCGCACGGCATCGGTCTGAGAACGTGTTCGATAGAAGCGTTGTGCCAAGGCAATCGTGGACGGACTACGGGCAATAAATATCTTTACCGCTTCCAAAAGCCCAGATCGTATATGCGCTTCATCCAGCGTTGCAAGATACGCAACATTCATACAAACCGCCAACGGCTGCCAGAATGCGCCGATCGTATTTTTCCCATACGCCGTATCAATGCCTGTCTTCCCCCCAATGGAACTATCGACCATTGCCAACAGTGTGGTGGGTACCTGAATCACCGGAATGCCGCGGTGATACGTTGCTGCCACAAATCCCGCAACATCGCCCACCACGCCCCCGCCCAACGCGACAACGACGGTGTCCCGTCCACAGCCATGACGCAGCATCCCATGCTGCAATCGGGTCACGGTCGACTGGTTCTTCGATCGCTCACCAGCGGGAAACGTCAGAAGAAATGCGTTGGGAATACATTGTTTGACGATCCGAAGCATATCCACCCCGTATAACCCCTGCACGGTCGAATCCGTGATCACGACAGCCCCATGGGCCTTGGATCGGGCAAGCGCCTTGCACAGTTCAGTCTTCCAATATGTTCCAATAATAGGTGTCATACCACTGAACGGGACATTTCGAAAAGCACCTCTTCGGTCTGCTCCCAGGAAAGACAGGGGTCGGTGATGGAAAGACCATCGCGATCAATTGTTTCGCTCGTGCACTGTTCCACGATTTGCGATCCGGCTTTCAAAAAACTTTCCAACATGAACCCTTTCATAATCGTTTTGTATTCGGGCTTTTGTTTCAGCAGTGCAAGGGTCTCCCGGACCACAGCCAGTTGTTGGGCATAATCCTTTTTTCCATTCACTTTACAATTGTCATGGCTAGCATCAATGATTACGGCAGGGTTGCGTACCTTCTGTTCCAACAGAATGGTCTGTGCCTGGCGGAGCGACTCTTCGCCATAGTTCGGGCTTTGGAACCCTCCGCGGAGTACGAGGTGGGCATAGTCATTCCCTTGCGTTTCCACTTGGCAACCGTTGAGAACCGTGGTATGGCCATGCTGGGCGGCAATAATGCTGTTGACTGCAATATCGAGTCGGCCGCTGGTCGGATTTTTCATGCCCACCGGACAATCCACCGCTGAAGCAAAGATACGATGCTCCTGGTCTTCGGTGCTGCGCGCGCCAATGGCGACCCAACTCAGGAGCTCGATAAACCCCCGCGCGTTATGAGTAAACACTGCTTCATCGGCAATGGGTAGGCCCATCTCTACAGCTCGGACCATAAGGCTGCGGGAATACGCAATGCCCTTTTCAATATCCGGAGGGGTAAACGGATCCGGTTGATTCACGGGCCCAGTCCACCCCTTGGTCGTCCGGGGTTTCTGAATATAGAGGCGCAACACAATCTTCAACTGATTGATCACCTGATCACTCACGCGCTTCAAACGTTTTGCATACTCCACCATGGCATCATAGGGCCATGCGGAACACGGGCCGACGATCACCAACAGACGAGTATCTTTTCCCGAAAGAATTTCCTTAATCTCTTGTCGGTCCCGAGCAATCCGAGCGTGACCATCACTCGAAAGCGGGAAACTGCTGATGATCTCTTCGGCGCTTGGGAGCGTTTTGATGATCGTGATGTTCATAACATTTCGATTACTGCTCTCCACTCTTCGGGTGCGACTTCTACTCCACTCCACAGTCGGATCTGCTCAATACCTTGAGCAATAAACATTTCGATGCCGGGGATAATGCTTGCCCCAGCTTCGCGGGCACTCCGGAGCAATGTAGTCTCCCGTGGATTGTAAATGCAGTCCATCACGGTTTGGCCGGCATGAAATGCATAGTGCGGAAGTAACGTCGCCTGAACATCCGGACTCATTCCCACAGGCGTTGTGTTAATAATAAGATCATACGAGTTCTCATTCACCTGTTCAAGGGCAATGCCGGTGCCACCAAATTGATGGGCCAGAGCCTGC
>ORMF010761597.1_pt1 | contig 25230 bp, 27 predicted proteins | sample 1779871 | NCBI WGS metagenome assembly ORMF01 (sample SAMEA104232316, study PRJEB22302) | groundwater metagenome | biome: forest; feature: aquifer; material: groundwater | place: USA | collected 2011-08-07 | depth 5.4 m | reverse complement strand
ATCATCATATCTAAAAGGAAAATGATAAATTAAATCCTCGACCGTGTTTAGGTTTAGCCTGCTTAATTTATAAGATAAAGATGGGCCAATACCTGTAAGGCTTGATATAGGCGTTTTTAAGTTCATGATAGAGCATATTATATACTTAAAATGCTGTTAAAAGAGGCAGAAAAGAAAAGATTATAATTGCCAATCCGGCAATAACAGAAAGTATAATCCAGACAATTTTAAACTTTTTCGAATACATCATATAAAATAAATCTAACATAAAGGTAGATTTTTTGCCAGAATGATATAATACCACTAATTATGAGAAGAATAGAGAATGGGATTATAAGAGTCCCTGAAGGGGGTATAGTTGATGTTGCTGAACGTATTGTTAAAGCGGCTTGGGAAAATTCGGTTCCGCGGGAGCTGGCTCCTCTAACTTATCATCCCACTTCTGCTTTAGAAGATTGGTTGATTTCTTTGGGTTTTGTTTTTGGCATGATTGGAGCAGGTTTAACTGTAAATGAGGTACTCAAGACAGGTGAGTTACCAGGGATTCTTGCTATACCAATTAGGAGTGTAGCGTTAGCTGCCCTATCAGGTATAGGAGGAATTGTTGGAGCAGGTCATGGTTGGTTGGCAGCAAAAGCAATTAATGGTGTCAGATCAAGGTTTAGTTAGTCTCTCAATTTCCTCCAAAGCCTTTTTTCTTTTTGGATCTTTAAAATATTCTCTGGCTGGTTCTAATTTTTTAATTAACCATTCAGCTACTGCATTTTTTAAATCCTGTGGATGCAAACTTTTCTCCGCATAATCTTTTTCTAATTCTTCATATGAAGCATATGTTTTATCGCCTCCATACTTCTGGTCTCTTTTAATTTGCAAGGCCTGGCCTTGCGAGGCTAAAATCAAATGTTTAACCCAGTCTAAGATTGGGTTAAACTCAGATACTCCTTCTGGCGCATAGGCAGAGTTTACTTTTCTTTTTATCGTCTCATCATTGTCATGTATAAAAATTGCGCTGTCAGGTTTGGATTTGCTCATTTTAGCTGCTTCCATATCCATAATTTTTTTGCCGCTTGCATCTTCAATTAACGTTGGAGGAAGCAGACCCTGCAAGAGCGGATGGTGTATAGCAATTGGTTTTTTAAATCCTAGCTCCTCCGCTGCTTCTCTAGCAACTACATGAACATTTCTCTGGTCAGTGCCGGCATGGGTAATATTTACGCCAAGTGCAAAGATATCTGCTGATTGCATGGCAGGATAAATTAACATAGCAGTGTCCGAAATCTCTGATTCTTTTCTACCCATGATGGTGGTGGATCTTAACATTCTGGCTAAAGTGGTAGCCTTAGCTACCTTAACCACCATTGCCCAATAATTACTACCTAATTTTTCATAAAGCTCACTACCTAAAACAAAATTAATCTTTTCAGGATCTGCTCCAGCAGACAAAGCACAAGCTCTCAAAGCTTCTTCAAAATATTCACGGGCCATTCTTTTAGCTGTTTCCAGGGTGCCATCTAATTTTTTATTAAGCCAGGTATGCCAATCAGCCAGTAAAATATTTATCTCCACCCCAGCATCTTGTAGGTCCTTGATTTTCTGCATGGTAAATACCCACCCCACATGCCCTTTTCCGGAAATTTCAAAGCCAATATAGTGTTTTAAGGGAGTTCCTGAATCTATCAGAGTTTTTAATTCCTCTTCAGTTAAGGTTTCTTCCAGGTTTCTGGTTATTAATTTAAATTTCTCATCAGTTGTCATGAGTTGATTATATATTAGCTTATCTTTAAGATACAACATATATGAAGTTTTTAAAAAGCGAGCGGTTTTTAACCCTTAAAGATACTTTTCAAACCTCAATTAAAACCTTAAAGTTGGTTTGGAACGTAGATCATTCTTTATTTATGGGGGCTTTTTTTACAGCCACTATTCCGGCTGTAGTGCCTTTTATAAATATTTATATCTACAAATTGGTAATTGATCTGGTAGTAAAGACTGTTAATGGGGCTACCTTTAATCCATCTGAGTTTTATACTTTAATTGGCTTTAGGATTTTAACTTATTTTATACAGGATGCTACATTTCGGACACAGGAATATATAGATAAACTGCTTTGGACAAAAGTGCCAATTTATTTAAACCAGTTGGTTTTGGGTAAGCTGTCCTCTTTAGATATCCAATACTATGAGGATTCCCAGTTTAGAAACCTGATGGAGAGGGCCAAAGAAGGACTGGGGTTTAGGCCGCAAAATTTAATCAGCTCTATTATGTATGGCTTTCAAAACTTTGTGCAGTTTGTGATTGCATTTGCGGCAATTGTACACCTTAACTGGGCGTTTGTATTTTTGGTTATTTTGGTAACCATCCCGGAATTTATAAATCAAACTATTCAATCTAAATTTGCCTGGGGAATTTGGGGTGCCAATACCCCACTTCGAAAAAGGTTTGATTATATAAACAGGATACTGGTGGGTCCAAGGGAAGCCAAAGAAGTGCGGATTTTCCGTCTGGCAAAAAACTTTTTAAATGAGCTTAAAAATATTCAGGAGAAGTTTTACAAAGATAATAAGAAACTGGCGATAAGGGGTTATAAAACAGGTTTGGTGTTTAATGGCTTATCTACTCTTGTTTTTGTGGGTATTGAGATATATGTCATTGTGCAGGCTCTGGCAAAGAAAGTAACTGTTGGAGATATCAGTTTTTATACAGGGACTGTTTTTAATTTTCAAAATGGATTGGGTGGCTTTTTAAGAAATCTTAATAATGTTTTTGACCATAGTTTATATGTTAAAAGCATGTTTGAAGTTTTAGATGCCAGACCTAAGGTTTTGATTTCTAAAAATGCTAAAAAAATAAATTCTAAAAAGCCGCCATTAATTGAGTTTAAAAACGTAAGCTTTATATATCCTGCAACAGAAAATAAGATTTTAAATAATTTTTCCCTTACTGTAAACCCCGGAGAAAAAATTGCTTTTGTGGGAGAAAACGGGGCCGGCAAATCTACCATAATTAAACTTTTAACCAGATTTTATGATGTGACTGGAGGCGAGATTCTAATAAATGGTATTAATATCAGGGATTTGGATTTAGATAGCTGGTATGAACATTTAGGAGTTTTATTTCAGGATTTTAACAGATATGAAGATACAGTTGCTGATAATATTTATTTTGGAAAAATAAGTACTGAGAAAGCTTTAAAAAAGATCATAGAATCATCAATTTCAGCCGGAGCGCATTCATTTATTACAAAGTATGAAAAAGGTTACGGGCAGATGCTGGGAAAAGTTTTTGAAGGTGGAATTGAACCATCCGGAGGCCAATGGCAAAAACTGGCTTTAGCCAGAGCTTTTTTCAGAGGAGCTCCTATTTTGATACTGGATGAACCTACGGCCTCAATTGATGCAAAAGCAGAGGCTGAGATTTTTAACAAGGTGGAAAAGCTGTCAAAAGAGAAAACAGTAATTATTATTTCTCACAGATTCTCCACAGTTAGGAATGCAGATACTATTTACGTAATAGACGAAGGAAAAATTGTGGAGTCAGGAAAACATGAGGATTTGATTGCGCTTGATGGTCAATATGCTCATCTTTTTAAACTTCAGGCCAAAGGATATGAGTAGAGTCTGTTATTTGTGGTAAGATTACCACAGAAATACAATGGCAAAAACATTAAATAATTTTTCTTCTGCCCTGGCTGCAGCTTACGACAGGCAGTCTACCCAAAATCATGATAAGACCATTTCTGTTAATCCGGTGGTGGCAGAATTGGCCTCCTGGTATGAAAAATTCCGCACAGCCATGGATTATCGGGAAGATGAGGTTATCCTTCGCTCCACCATTGAGAGGATTTTAAAAAGAAGGTTAATTTTGGGTGGAAACGGACAAAGCGTTTCCGCGCCCTTAATTAGAGAGCTGGTTTGGGCCCGTTATTTTCCTGATGCATCTGTTCCTGAATCTGTTGTGGCAAAGGTGGCAAGTGCCATAGATCTTTATTTGAAGTTGGAAAAAGAGGTCAATCTCAAACACCGTATTAATCAAGGGGTTGTTAATGAGTGGGTTTTGCATCTTTTATCATCCGAGATAGAGCATATTTTAAAACCTAATGATCCGAAAGATGTCATGAGTAATTTTATCTTCAGAATTTTTAAGGACCGGATTAATATCTTAGATGACACTGAGGAGGTAAAAGATATCCAGCTTTTCATTGCTGTCAGACGTGCATATGCCAATGATGACCTGGCCTTTTTAAGGTATCATCTATTTAAGCAGTATTTCGGGCAGTTTTCTGAGCACAGTTTAGAAAAAATTTCCAGTCATTTCCCGGAAGCTCATAAGCAAATAGAAACTCAGTTTAAGTATCCTGCCAAGGATAAAATCTATAGCTACATCAAAAATCAAACAATTCCATTTTTAATTTTAGATGATGTTTTAAGAAAGCATAAGGGAAAAATTTCTTCCCTGGTAACAGATGAAGACTTACTAAATTCTGAAATCCTTGCTGCCTGCAACGCCCGATATAAAACTATTTCAGCCAGGGTTAGAAGAGCCATTGTAAGGAGCGTGATTTTTATATTTGTTACCAAAGCAGCCTTTGCTTTATTTGTGGAAGGGGCATTTGAGAAAGTTTTGTATGGAAGAATTCTCTGGTCATCTATTGCCTTAAATACCCTGACTCCCCCACTGCTGATGGTGATAGTAGGATTTTTGATTAAAACTCCCAATCGGGAAAATTCTTTCAGAGTCTTAAGAAAGATAAACACTATTTTGTACGATGATTCGCCTCTGTTGGATCAACCGTTAACCGTTAAGAAAAAACCCAAGAAAACTGATCCGCTACTTTGGAGTGTGTTTATTTTACTCTGGTTAATTACCTTTGCTTTAAGCTTTGGAGCAATTGTATTTATTTTGACAAAACTTTCAATCAATCCTCTGTCTCAGGCAGTGTTTATGTTTTTCCTGGCCATTGTTTCATTTGTATCTTTTCGGATTTCCCGGACAGCTCATATGTATATAATGAAGGATCGAAAAGACAATTTAGGCTCTTTGCTTTTTGACTTTTTCTTTATGCCCTTTATTACTGTTGGCAGAAGGTTGACTTTGGCAATTTCTCAAATAAATATAATTCTTTTTATCTTTGATTTTATAATCGAAACTCCATTCAAGGGAATCTTTGCCTTTTTTGAACAGTGGTTCCTCTTTTTGCGCACCCAAAGGGAAAAACTGGATTGATCAGCTTCCCACTTGACATGTGGGAATACGAATGTAACCATTAGGTTATGGTTAATCCTCCGTTTGCCAGTGGGAGTTATTATCATATTTACAACCGCGGTGTAGAGAAACGCAAGATTTTTCTGGATAAGAGAGATTATGGGCGTTTTTTGGAGACTCTGAATTTTTATCGCATGCACCCTCTACCCATGAAACTCTCAGATTTTAGAAGAGGTGTTATTAGACTTAAGAAAATAGATAAGCAGATAGAATTGGTCAGGATTTATGTTTATTGTTTAATGCCTAACCATTTTCACTTATTAATTCAACAGATTGAGGAAGGTGGGATAACAAAATACTTAAGGGATTTAACTAACAGCTACACGAGATATTTTAATACTAAATATGAACGGATAGGTCCTTTATTTCAGGGAAGTTTTAAGGCAAAGTTAGTTGATAGCGAAGAATATTTATTGCAGCTTTCAAAATATATTCATAGAAACGCATTCCCACTTAAGATGTGGGAAGGTAAAGTTTATCCGCATTCTTCATACAGTTATTATCTTAATGGAGAAAAACATCTTTTTTGTGACACTGAGTTGATTTCTTCCTATTTCAGTAAAACTAATCCCAAATTAAATTATCAATCCTTTGTGGAAGAAAGTGAACTTGGAGATCCACGATTGTATGAAATGTCCATAGATCCTGATGAATGTATTCCCACATCCGACGTGGGAAGGTAGCGTGGGAAAGTAGTATTTTTAAGAACCAAAGGGAAAAATTAGACTGGGCTTGCTTGTTTTTCGTTTTCCTGTTCGAGTTTTTTAATACCTCTTTCTAGCATCTCCTGATATCGTGTATTTAAATCTTCAACAGCTTGAGTCCTGTCTTCTTTTGTAGCAAGAAATATAGAAGTGCTAACAAATTTAGACACAGAAGTACTTAAACTTACAGGAAAGTTACTGGATCGTTCATATCCTGCATCCCGCAACGCTTTATCATTTTCACGAGTTGCAACTCCAGCATGCATTTTGCCTGAGACATCAACATATTGGATTAAGCCATTATTTGATCCGTATTTACCTACTAGTTCATGTCGATAAGCCCCGCCTTCTAAAGGCAATTGGCCATTGTGTGGTGCTATTACTGTTTCCATTTTACGGGTTCTGTCACCGCCCAGCCCTTGCTCCAGGGTTCTAGCTTCCTCATATTCAGTACTACGTTCAGTATTTATAAAGATTGTTCCATCAACACTCATAAAATCCCCACCGTTAACTACCAAATCACCATGGGTTCTTTTCATGACTTCTTCAGCTGCCTGATTATAAAGATCAGCGTTAGGTCCTCTATATTTTTCAACTTCGACTGGTGTAGTACCATCCATATATTTAAGATTTTATCACTTTACATTTATTAAGTCAACATTGACCAGGATTTATATTGTCCTGTACAATAGTTAGGATGGAACATGCAATTGTTTTAAAGCCGGAGATTTTGGGGTTCTATAAAAATTTGCCGATTACCAATACTCTTTTAGTTTCCTGGATTGCCATGACTGTTTTAATGGTTGTAAGCATTGCTGCCACTTGGAGGGTTAAGGCAGTGCCTTCTCTTTTGCAAAATTTCTTTGAATTAATTATAGATTTTGGATACCAAACTGTTGAAGATTTGGCAGGCAGCAAAAAAGCCAAAGTTTTTTTCCCGATCTGCATGACATTTTTCCTGTTTATTATAACTGCGAACTGGCTGGGATTAATGCCTGGTTTTGGGACAATTACTTTTGACCATAAGCCGCTACTTCGTTCCATTAACTCTGATTTAAACATGACTTTATCTTTGGCTCTGCTCTCCGCTTTTCTGACCCACTTTTTTGCCCTTAAATATTTAGGGATTAAGAATTATTTAAAAAAGTGGTTTTCGCTGGAAATGTTTGGGGTTTTTCTTTTTGTGGGATTTTTGGAAATAGTAGGAGAGTTTACCAAAGTGGTATCGCTTTCTTTCCGGCTTTTTGGTAATATTTTTGCAGGTGAGGTAGTCTTAACAACTGTATCAACTTTATCTGAATTTAGCGCCTTTATAGTTCCCCTACCTTTTTATTTTCTGGAAATTATTGTAGGATTTGTACAGGCAGCTGTTTTTATGATGCTGACACTGGTATTTATGGTGTTGCTCTCAGAGAAACACGGAGCTGAAAGTCATTAGAAAGGAGGTTTATTTATATGCCGGAAACAATAACATCTGGAATTGCCATAGGATTGGGTGCCCTTGGTCCTGGAATAGGAATTGGTCTTATTGGCATGAAGGCAATGGAGGCAATAGGCAGAAATCCTGATGCACAAGCCAAGATTTTGCCTGCTATGCTTTTGGGAATGGCCTTTGCCGAAGCAATTGCTATTTATGCATTAGTTATAGCTTTTACTAAGTAATGGAAATTTTGAATCAATTTGGGATAAATCCAATACTCTTGGCTGCGCAAGTAGTCAATTTTTTAATACTTCTTTTTATTTTAAAGAAGTTTTTGTATGGACCAATTTTAAAAGTTTTGGAGACTAGAAAAAAAACTATTGAACAAAGTTTAAAAAGTGCTGAGGAGATTGAAAGAAGGCTTAAGGAGATTGGTGAGCGAGAGGCGGAAGCAATACTGAAATCAGCCAGAGAGGGTGAAAAGATAATTAAACAGGCGGGTGAATATGGTAACGAAATAATGGCAGATGCAAGAGTACAAGTTCAAAAGATTGTTGATAAAACAGCAAAACAGACTCAATTACAGTTTATGCGCGATAAGCAAGATTTCGAGCAATCTCTTCGCGAAAACGTAATAGATTTAGTAACAACCTTGGTCCAAAAGATTACAAATAAGATTTTAAATGATAAAGACCGAAAGAAAATTATAGAAGAGAGTATAAAAAGCCTAAGATCATGAAAAAAAGCAAACTTTTACAAAAAACAATCACTAAATTAGTAGAAGCTTCTTTTAATGATGGAAAAATTGTAGAGAGCCAGGTAATTAAGTCAATTAAGTTGCTCAAATCTTTACCTAATTATGAAGCTATTTGGGCACTAACTGAATTTCTAAAATCTCTTAAAAGAAAGGAGAGAGCACATACTATGTATATTGAAACAGTTATTCCTCTCTCCTCTCCTCAGATTAAAAAAGCTCAAAAAATAGTAGAAAAAAAGGTTAAAATAACCAGGATTATCACCAATGTTAATCCGGAAATTTTAGGTGGGTTTAAATTGAAGGTGGGAGATGAAATCTGGGATGAAAGTATATTAGGGAAAATAAATCAAGTAAAGGAGGTTATCAGTGGTAGATCTAGTAGCTCAAATTGAGAAGGAAATTGCCGGGTTAAAGCTTAAGACAAGCAGTCAGAATGTGGGAATTGTCACCGAGATTGGGGACGGTGTTGCCAGGATTGAAGGTTTGTCTGATGTTCAGTCATCCGAGCTTTTGGATTTTGGAGACGGTATTTCCGGTTTGGCATTAAATTTGGAACAATATAATGTCGGGGCTGTTATTTTCGGTGATTTTACCAAAATTAAGCAAGGGTCGGAGGTTAAAACAACGGGTCAGATTTTGGAAATTCCTGTGGGAGAGGTTCTTTTAGGCAGGGTGGTTAATGCCTTGGGTGAGCCGGTTGATGGAAAAGGGTCGGTTAAATCTTCTAAAAAATATCCTGTGGAGAAAATTGCTCCCGGGGTGATTACCAGACAGTCTGTTAATACTCCGCTTCAAACCGGTATTAAAGCAATAGATGCCATGATCCCTATTGGCAGAGGGCAGCGGGAGCTGATTATCGGGGACAGGAATACCGGTAAAACCACCATCGCAATTGATACCATCATTAATCAAAAAGACGTGGTTTGTATTTATGTAGCCATAGGACAGAAAACTTCTAAAGTAGCCCAACTGGTGGCAAAGCTTGAGGAAGCTGGAGCAATGGATCACACCATTGTAGTGGTAGCTTCTGCTTCTGACCCTGCCACCATGCAATATATTGCCCCCTACTCCGGTTGTGCCATTGGTGAATATTTTATGGATTTGGGAAAAGATGTTTTGATTGTGTATGATGATTTATCAAAGCATGCCTGGGCTTACAGGCAGATGGCTTTGCTTCTGCGCAGGCCTTCCGGTCGCGAGGCATACCCGGGAGATGTTTTTTATCTTCATTCCAGGTTGCTGGAGCGGGCTGCCAGATTAAACAAAGATTATGGAGGCGGATCTTTAACTGCCCTTCCTATTATAGAGACTCAGGCCGGAGATTTATCAGCTTATATTCCCACCAATGTGATTTCAATTACAGATGGTCAGATCTTTTTGGAATCTGACCTCTTCTTTGCCGGGATCAGGCCGGCTATTAATGTGGGCTTGTCCGTATCCCGGGTGGGAGGCTCGGCACAAAATAAGGCTATGAAAGGCGTGGCAGGCCAGCTCCGACTTGATTTAGCACAGTTTAGAGCTCTACAGGCATTTGCCCAGTTCTCCTCTGATTTAGACCCTGCTACTAAAGCTCAAATTGAAAGAGGCAGAAGATTGACAGAAGTTTTGAAGCAGCCTTCCTACTCCCCTGTCCCTGTTGAAGAACAAATAGTTATTCTTTGGGCTGCCACTAATGGGTACCTAGATGAGATTGAGGTTGATAAAGTGCGGGATTTTGAACAAAAATATATAGCAAATATAAAGCTGCGTGATAAAAAGTTGTTAACTGAAATTAAAGAGAAAAAGCAGTTGGATGAAAAAATGACTAAAGCTCTGGAAAAAGCGACTAAAGAGTTTGTGAGGACATATGGCAAACACTAGAGAGTTAAGAAGAAGAATAAAATCTATCAAAAATACCAGCCAAATAACTAAGGCCATGCAGATGGTGGCTGCAACCAAGATGAGGCGGGCCCAAAATCAGGCCACAAACGGCAGGCCATATTCTGAAAATTTATCAGAGGCTCTGGCCAGACTTTTGCCCAGGATTGATAAGGAAGCTCACTCGCTTTTAACCGGAAATGACAGTAAAACTTCTGGAATTATTTTACTTTCAACGGATAAAGGTTTGGTCGGGGCTCTCAATACCAACCTTATGAGAACTGTAGCTTCCCACTCGTCAAGTGGGAACGTAGTTTATTACACAGTTGGAAGAAAAGGCAGAAGTTTTGTGGCAAGATCAGGCAAAGATTTAAAAGCTGATTTTGAAAATTTGGATACTGTGACTTTCAGGCAAGCAAAACAATTATCCAGGATGCTAGTGGATGTATTTAAATCTGGTGAAATTGGTGAGGCTTATCTGGTTTATCCTCACTTTATTTATACCTTAAGACAGGAGCCAAGAAGAGTGAAACTTTTGCCAATAGATTACTCGCAACTAACAAACGAGCAAACAAGTAACGAATTCCTTTTTGAACCAGCCCCTGACGCTTTATTGGATTATCTGCTGGTGCATCACATTGAAGAACAGATTTATCAGGCTTTATTGGAAACAAAAGCTTCAGAACACTCTGCCAGAATGATGGCCATGCAAAATGCCACAGATAATGCTTTAGATCTTGTTTCGGATTTAACTCTTACTTATAATCAAACCCGCCAGGCAAGCATAACAACCGAGCTATTGGAAATAACCACAGCGCAAATTGCTATGGAGTAATTATGGGAAAAAACACAGGAAAAGTTACACAAATTATTGGTGCGGTTGTGGATGCGCAATTTGGGGAGAGCGATCTTCCTTCTATTTATAATGCTTTGGAAACCAGCATAGGAAAGAACAAACTGGTTTTAGAAGTCCAGCAGCATTTGGGGGAAGGTCAGGTTCGGGCTGTGGCTATGGGATCTACAGATGGATTAAAGCGTGGTACTTTAGTTACTGATACCGGCTCTCCTATTTCCGTGCCTGTTGGTAAAGAGGTTTTGGGAAGGTTATTTAATGTTTTGGGGGAAACTATAGATCAAAAAGGTCCGGTTAAAGCCACAAAATCCCTGCCTATTCACAGAAGCGCTCCCACATTCTCTGAACAATCTGTAAAGAGCGAAGTTTTTGAAACAGGAATAAAAGTAATTGATCTTTTGGCTCCATTTGTTAAAGGCGGAAAAGTAGGGCTTTTTGGAGGGGCCGGAGTTGGTAAAACAGTTATTATTCAGGAGTTAATCAGAAATATTGCTGCAGAGCATGGAGGCTACAGTGTTTTTGCAGGAGTTGGAGAGCGGACCCGTGAGGGAAATGATTTATATCATGAAATGAAGCAATCAGGCGTGATAGATAAAACAGCCATGGTTTTTGGGCAGATGAATGAGCCTCCCGGAGCCAGACAAAGAGTGGGACTGTCTGCCCTGACAATGGCAGAATATTTCAGGGATGAGCAGGGAAAAGATGTCTTGTTTTTTATAGACAATATCTTCAGGTTTTCTCAAGCAGGATCAGAAGTGTCTGCTTTATTGGGCCGTATTCCATCTGCTGTAGGTTATCAGCCAACACTGGCTACAGAAATGGGAGCTTTGCAGGAAAGAATAACGTCCACCAAAAAAGGGTCTATAACTAGCGTTCAGGCAGTTTATGTGCCGGCAGATGATTATACAGACCCGGCTCCGGCAACTACTTTTGCCCACCTTGATTCCACAATAGCCCTGGAGCGCTCATTAGCAGAACAAGGCTTATACCCTGCTGTTGATCCGCTGGCATCCAGTTCAAGAGCTTTGGCTCCGGAAATTGTGGGCCAGGAACACTATGATGTAGCTACCCAGGTGCTTAAGGTACTGCAAAGATATAAGGATTTGCAGGATATTATAGCTATTTTAGGTATTGAGGAGTTATCTGATGAGGATAAGTTAACTGTGGCCAGAGCCAGAAAAATCCAAAGGGCCCTGACCCAGCCATTTTTCGTGGGTGAGGCTTTCACAGGCAGAAAAGGAAAATATGTGCCGATTAAGGAAACTATAAAGATGTTTAAAGAAATATTAGATGGTAAACATGACTCCAAGTCTGAACAAGCTTTCTACATGATTGGAACTATTGAGGAAGTTAAATGAGGTGTTTGGTTACCACTTAAATACTTTCCCGGGGCTTCTATTGTGTGCAGATTCTATGCTGCCTCTCATTGCATAATGGGTCAATTCAGCTCTTAATGCGCAATAAGCAATAACTTTTTGAACCAGATTTGGTTTTTCAGGAAGTATTAAATCGCTTGTAGGCAGTCCAGAAGCTTTCAAATAGGCATTAACAAATCCCCCCTTGCTAGAAAGAACTAATCCAAATGGTAATTGTTTTTCCACTGTCGGAGGGGGGTTACGCCGATCCAGTCGTAATGCAGTCTCCAATCCTTCAATCCTCATGAGCACATCTTAGCCCTATTAGGGATAGTCTGTCACTGACCGTCTAAAATGGTGAGTTTGGGTTTCCGCCTGGAGGATGCAGGCTAAAATAAAGTTAGGCTTACACCCCAAGGGTGCAATCGTAGGTTCAGGATAAATGTCCTCTGATCGTGGTACGTTTGTCCATCAATCAACAAACTACATTCCCACATCGGATGTGGGAATATGGATGGAGTTTTATTCAAACTGAATTTTAAGTCTTAAATTTAGAGCAGAGGCTATTTTTTGGATAAGTCCTATGGAAGGATTGGCACTCATGCTTTCTAATCTAGATATTACTGCTTGAGTTGTGCTTGCATTTCTTCTAGAAGTCTTAAAACAAAGTTATTTCCATCCTCCATTCCTCTTAAGGTTAGATCACCTTTGTTCTCTTCCATAAAAGAGGGTTCTTCTATTGAATCTGGTTTAATTGTGTAATATCTAATATTAAACCAACCCCCTCTTAATCCTGGTGGCAGAAACCAATATCCCGTGTGTTCGTAGTCACCTGTGTCATGACCTGCTTCATCGTTTTGAACCCCTTCAAGACTAATAGGTAACCTTTTATAATGAACACTTAAACTTATAGGTAGTTCACCTTCGTTTTTTTGGAGCCAAAGTCTATATTCTTCCCCTGCCAGTTCAATTGATGTAATTGGTGCCCTGATGATAGTGATCCCAGATCCGCGATATCCGGGTCTGCTTGGCCTAGGGATTTGCCTGACTTTTATATCGGCTACAGATTCTCCATGTAAATCCAAAATTCCTTTGGCACTATCATATATCTGAGCAGATGATACCAGTTCCTTGTTAGTCATTATAAGTAATTATATATTGGCAGATATAAAAGTCAAATTTTTGGAGTTTGCCCTTCGACTGCGCTCAGGGCGAGCACTTTTTAGCTTAAAATTTCAACCCCTACGGAGTGTCAGACATGAGAGGTATTCCTACATGCTTTTTAATTTCATCAATTCCCCTTTTATCTCTTTGATGCCAAAGACCTATCTCGTCGTGTGTAGCTTTTACTTTAATTATTTGCCGTAATTGTTTTGGATCCACGATTTAATTTTAATACTGACCTGTATGGAAAACAATATAGCTTTTGTATATCAAATGATTAACTCGAAAGTACCGTTTAAGTGAAGATAGTAAATGTCTACTTTTAAATCCGGGTGCAGCTCTTTAATTTTAGCTTTTGCAGTTTTTAAATCTGCGACATGTTTTTCCGGATTCCCCCCTTCTCCATAAGCTCCACAATCTTCATGGTTTATCAAGATTACTTTCTTGACATGGTGAAGTCTGATTGCTATATCAATCTGCTCCAGGATGGTATCCAGATTTTTCACTCCACCGGCTAAAGCTACCCTGTCATATGTTTTAGGCTGGAAATTTTGAGCAATCCAGTTATTTATATCTTCCTGAAATCTGAAATCTATACAAGTTACTATAATGTTTTCTGCTTTGTGATCCATGGTAAGATATTATACAATATCATCATGCCTTTGCATTTAAAAATAGTCACTCCGGAAAAGCTGATTTTTGATGAGGAAGTCACGCAGGTTAATGTGTCCACAGAACAGGGAATTTTAGGAATACTTCCAAACCATGCAAATTTAATGGCTAAATTAGAACCCGGAGAATTAGTTATAAAAAAGGGTGGAAAAGTGGACACTTTGGCTGTGGGAGACGGGTTTTTACAAATTACTAACAACACTTTAACTGTCATGACAGACCTGGCTGTGAGTGAGGGAGATATTGATGAGAGAGCTGTTGAGGAGGCTAAAAAACGGGCTGAACAAGCTTTATCTCAAACTTTATCAAATGAAGAATACGCAGAAACCTTAGCCAACCTGGAAAAATCCCTGGCCCAGCTTAGAATCAAAAGAAGACACAGAGTTAGATAAATTATTTATATATGAGTTGCGATACTCGCTCCCGCGTTAAGCACTGCTTTTGCCACAAGTACTGAAGTAACAATAACTGGAAGGTTATCAGTTAAATTGTATGCATAATAGCCAACTCCAAGCACGGAGACAAATAAAGTTGCGTAGTCTATTGCAAAAGGTATAATTACGCGAGTTATCATTTCTTCGCGTACCCTTTCATCAACAAATCCTCTATTTTCCCCTCGAACAGCCAAAGCCACTCTTGTTACTGAGGGTACAATAAAGCTGTTAAAAATAGAAACAGTATCGCTCATCGTTTGAGTAACAGTAGAAGGTAAGAATTTGAATCTATTACATAACAAATCCGGCCTATCTGGGACTTGCAAAATATGCAAACCAGAGGATTCCGCACCTACTTGTCCAAGAAAGGAACAAATTTCTGTCTGATTCATATATGGGAATTATATCATGAAAATTCTAATATAGCAAACTATAGGTTTTATATTTTAACCCTTTATTTTAGTAGATTGGTAATCCCCTATATCCTGTTATACAATTATCTACATGGCTGGTTCAAAAAACCCTGATTTGTCTATTATTATTCTTAATTATAATGTTAAGGAGTTTTTATTAGGTTGCCTTCAGTCTGTTTTTAAAAACAAAAAAGCCTCTGATAATTGGCAGGTAATTGTGGTGGATAATGCATCTGAGGATGGGTCAGTGGAGGCAGTTAAGCAACTACGTTCCCACATCGGAAGTGGGAATACGGTTGAAATAGTGGAAAATAAGGAAAATATTGGTTTTTCTGCCGGGAATAATGCGGGGGTGAAAAAGGCCAAAGCCCCTGTTATTTTATTTTTAAATCCGGATACAGTTATTGTTGATGATGCTATTTCTAAAACATATAAGTACCTTATGAGCAATCCAGATATCGGTGCAATCACCTGCCGTGTGGAGTTGCCTGATGGAAAGTTGGATTATTCATGCCATCGGGGCTTCCCTACTCCCTGGAACGCCTTTGCTTATTTTAGTGGTTTATCTAAAATGTTTCCCAAGTCCCCTATTTTTTCCGGTTACACTGCATCTTATTTGGATACCAGGATAACCCATGAAATAGACTGTTTAACCGGAGCATTTTTAATGGTTAGAAAAATAGCGGGTGATGCAATTAATTGGTGGGACACGGACTATTTTTGGAACGGAGAAGACATTGAATTTTGTTATTCTTTAAAGGAAAAAGGCTGGAAAATTTTCTTTTATCCGGAAGTAAAAATTATCCACTTCAAAGGTTCTTCTTCCAGGCAGCAAAAATCAAAAACCATATCTCATGGCATATCTAGCATGAGAATTTTTTACAAAAAACATTTTTATTATAAATATCCACCAGTTTTTCGGGATTTCATTTTGGCTGGTATTAAAACATTGGAGCATTACAGAAAGGCAAAAATATGGATCTCTCAGTAATAATATTAAGCTACAATACCAAAGATGTCACTAAAAGGTGTTTGGAAAAACTTCAGGTGGCAAAGAAATATTGTGAGAAAAGATTAGGAAACAAAATAGAAGTTATTGTTTTGGATAATGCCTCAGAAGATGGGTCAGCACAGATGATCAAAGAGAATTTTCCAGAAATGAAACTTATTGCTTCAAAGGAAAACACCGGCTTTTCTAAAGGTAACAATATAGCAATGAAAAAAGCTAAAAACCCATATATTTTACTTTTAAACTCTGATGTTTATCTTCAGGAAGACTCCTTATACAAAGCACTTGCCCATTTTAGGGTTAATAAAAACTGTGATTGTTTGGGAGCAAGATTAAATTATGCAACAGGTATCTTGCAGCCCTCAGCCGGGAATTTGCCCAACCCCTTAAATATTATTTTTTGGATTTTCGGTTTATCAGGATTTCACCCAAAATTCAGAAGTTTTTTTTCCAAAGCCCACAGAGTAGGGTGGGTAATGGGTGCATTTTTTATGTTTAAAAAAGAAATCTTTGAAAAAACGCACGGCTTTGATGAGAATTTATTTATGCATATGGAAGAAATTGAATGGTGCAAAAGAATTTCTGAGGCAGGTTTTAAGGTTTGGTATGTGCCGCAAGTTGAAGTTGTCCACCTTCATGGTGCATCTTCCAATTTTGATTTAAGCGCTTCTTTTTTAAATGAATTAAAAGGAATTAAATATTACCTGCAAAAGCATTATCCTGATTTTTATTTCCCGGTTAAATTATTTTTAATTTTAGGATTACTTTTGAGAATAATTGCTTTTTCTCTATTGGGAAAAACCAAAAGAGCCGGAGTTTATCTGGAAGGATTAAAGTTTATATGAAAGTAGCAATTATTACAGTTAACTATAACGGAAAGAAAGACACTTTAGAATTTCTGGAATCCTTAAAAAAACTACGAACTACGAACTATGAACTACGAACTATTGTAGTGGATAATGCCTCAGAAGACGGATCAGTTTCTGTAATCCATAAAAGTTTTCCTGAGGTCGATATAATTCAAGCTGGAGCAAACCTAGGATTTTCTGGTGGATATAATAAGGGTATAGAATATGCCCAAATCTGGGGAGCTGATTATTTTTTGCTCATAAATAATGACTGTTTAATCAAAGATGAAAATCTTTTAGGTGAGCTAATAAAAACGATAGATTCTGATGAAAAAATTGGTTTAGTTTCCCCTAAAATTTATTTTGCCAAAGGGTTTGAATTTCACAAAGATAGATATTCTGAAAAAGATTTAGGAAAAGTAATCTGGTATGCAGGTGGAAAATTTGACTGGGATAATATTGGATCAATTCATAGAGGGTTAGATGAGGTGGATAATGGACAATATGATGAAATATTTGAACAAGAGATAATTTCAGGAGCTTGTGTCTTGATTAAGAAAGAAGTGTTTGAAAAGTTAAGCGGGTTTGATGAAAAGTATTTTCTTTACTTTGAAGATAGTGATTTTATAAAAAGGGCTCACTTCTATGGTTTCAAAACTTATTATAACGGGAAAGTTTCCATCTACCATAAAGTTTCCCAATCAACCGGAATAGGCTCTAAAATAACTGATTATTATCATACCAGAAACAGGCTGATTTTTGGCATAAAATATGGATCAAATAGAACTAAGTTTGCCCTAATTAGAGAAGCCATAAAACTTTTTATTTTTGGAAGGTCTGCCCAAAGGCAGGGGGTGCTAGATTTTTATCTTGGGGTAATTGGTGGGATAAATATACAAAAAACTGATGTGGAATATCCAATTAAATTATCAATTGGAATCGTCAATTACAATACAGCTGATTTAACCAAAAAATTGTTAGACACAATTTTTAAAAAGGAATCAGGTTTTGATCCAAAAACTATGGAAGTTATTGTTTTAGATAATGGCAAGATTGATCCTTGCGACAAAGAGTTAAAAGAATTTTTTCCCAAAATTAAATATTTAAAAAATAATGATAACGAAGGGTTTTCTAAGGGTTATAATAAAACTATTAAGTATTCTTTGGGTGAGTATTATTTAATGTTTAATTCTGATATTGAGGTTTTAGAGGATGGGCTAAGTGAGTTAGTAAAGATAGAGGATGAGTTTAATGGAGAGGTAGTGCTGGGTGGAAAGCTAGTTTTTCCTGATGGATCAAAGCAAGATAGTGTATTTCACCTCCCTACTTTAAGCGGAGCTTTTAGCGAATATTTTCTGGCAAAGAAAGGTTCTTATTTTATGTTTGAGCCAAAAGGACAAAATCCTACCAGGGTAGAGGGGTTGGTTATGGCGTGTTTATTGATTCCCAGGAAGATTTTAAATAAAGTGGGACTTTTAGATGAGCAAACTTTTATTTTCTTTGAAGATATTGAGTATTGCCGCAGGCTGAAAAAATTCGGTATCTCTGTATATTTTTCGCCACCTGCCAAATTTATTCATCACCACGGTGCATCCACAAAAAAAATCGGGCAGGAAAAAGCAGTAAATCTTTTAACTCAAAGCGCTATTAAATACCACGGCAAGTTTTATTATTTTCTGCTAACCTTGATTCTAAAGTTTGGCCAAAAACTGGGTAGAGTTAAAACACCAATATCCAGATGGACTGAAGAGTAGCTTGCAAATTATGGGGTAATTTGTTAATTTAGAATTCGTGAAAACTTACCTTAAGTTACTGCGTTTCCTATCCTTATTTATAATAGTAGGTTTGGTGGGATTTGCCCTTTATTATTTCAGGCCTGCCCCTCTAGAAAAACCCATCTCCTTAAACTATCAGGACCAGCCAGAAATGGATGATATTTTACAAACAACTGACCAGGAGAAAAGGCTTTTGGCCACCAGAAGATTAGTGGAAAGAGTTGATGTTGAGCAGGCTTTGGAAATTTTGGAACATTCATCCCTCCCTCATACAGGGGAAGGTCATTTGGCAGTTCACCAGATTGGTTTTTTTGCTTATAAGAAGTATGGCCTTGACTCTATCTTAAAATGCAAGGATTACTTCTTGTATGCCTGTTACCATGGGACCATTATTGAGGCTGCCTCGGATGCTGGATTTGAACAAATTACTAAAATGACTGATAAGTGTAAAGCTTCTCCTGTAAGATATTTTCAGTGTGTTCATGCTGCAGGCCACGCTATTTTGGCCATCTGGAATTATGAACTGCCAAAGGCTATGGAGACATGTGATGAGCTTTATGAAAAAGAAACCCAATTTCCAGAGGCGCTATCTTCCTGTCACAATGGGGCTTTTATGGAGAATTTGTTTGGGGTGCATGACTTTGCTACCGGTAAAGAACCTGTCAGAGACTGGCTTTCTGAAGATCCCTATTTTCCCTGTAACTATTTTGGAGAAAAATACCAGAAAGGCTGCTGGTTAAATCAGGCAGCCAGGATTTACCAGATGAACAATAATGATGTTGCTAAGACAGCTGAAATTTGTCAGGATAGCGGCAGTGATCAGTATACTGCCTGGTGTATGGATAATTTAGCCAGACAAATTCATCCCTTAACTTTGGGGGATCCTGCCAGGGCTTTTGAGCTTTGTAAGCAGGAAGGCCCTGAATGGTATGACAATTGCCTGGTGGTTAATGCAGGTTCATTTTATTCTGTTGGGGGAAGGGATGAAGCCATATTTATCTGCCGGAATGTTTCCGGAGCGCTAAAGCAGGAATGTTACCAGAGGGTGATTGGTCAAATTGTTTCTGATCCGATTGACAGAAGCCAGAGAGAATTTTGGTGTAAAAAAATTGAGCTGCCATTCCAAAGCCAATGTTTATATGCAACCTAAAGTTCAAAAACTACTTTTATCCTTCTTTAGTAAATATAAATTACGGACTTTTGCCAAGGGAGAAAAAATCATCAAGCCAAATAACAAAAAAGTATTTCTCTTAACAAAGGGGGCAGTCAGAATGTTTAATGAGTTAAATGATAATCAGTTAACATTAAATGTTTATAAACCATATGCCTTATTTCCCATGTCTTTAATATTAAGAAACGTTCAAGAGAAATATGCTTATAACGCCTTATCAGAAGTTGAAGGATATTTTGCGCCTAAAATTTATTTTAAAAAATTTTTAAAGGATAATCCGAGTATTGTTTTGGACTTATTAAAAAGAATATATCTTGGGTTGGAGGGATTTTTTATGAGGATGGAGTCATTACTTTTGGGAGATGCGTATTTGAGAGTTTTAACACATCTGATTATCTACACAAGAAGATTTGGTAGAAATGCAGATGGTAAGATTACCTTTGATTGGTCACTTACACATGAGCAGCTGGCTGGTCAAACAGGACTTGCCAGGGAATCAGTTACCAAGGAGTTTAAAAAACTTCAAGATAAAAGTTTAATTGGCTACTTTGGGAAAAAACTATTTATTTATAATCTATCGAAATTAGAAGAAGAGTATATTTTTTATAAAAATTTACCCCTTGACAAGCATAAAAAATTGTGACCAAGATTACAATATAGAGTGAATAATCAAAAAGGAGTAATTCATTTAGTTCTACCCTTACTTCTTCTGCTAGCCGCAGCACTTTTTGCACTTGTTTATTTCGGAGTTATTCAAAACCCTCTTAAGAATTTAAAAATTGGCCAAGCAGGCCCAAAAGTTGATTTAAAGACAGAATATAAAAATCCATTTAAAAAAGAAACACAATATGTCAACCCGTTTGATACTTACAAAAATCCATTTGTAACCAATAGATAATGACTAAAATCCTAACACTAAATTATATAAAATCTATCCTCCTTATTGTAGTTGTTTGTGTTTTAATGTTTTTTGCTACGAATTCAGTTTTTTCTCAAAGTCCGGCACCTGAGGATGAAGGAAGCGTAGCTCCACCAACAGTTGAACTTGTTTTTCCAATTAAAGATCTGAATAGTTGTGCAAGTTTAGAAGATTGTACAAATTATTGCGGAGATCCGGTTAATTACAATAGCTGTAGTGATTTTGCCAAGAAAAATGGATTTTACCAGGACGATGTAACAACTTATGCAGATGATGAGTTTTGGAATGAAGCCCAGGGAGAGTTGGGCTGTAATTCTAAAGATGCATGTTTGGATTTTTGCTCTGACTCTGCTAATCACGCCTCTTGTGACTCTTTTGCAAAAAGAAATGAAATACCCGGAGGTTATACAGATCAGCCTGATAAGCCTGAATATTTAGCAATTGCACAAGATGTATTAGGATGTGATAGTGCAGACACTTGCGGAAACTTCTGCGATGATCCGGCTAATGCCCAAAAATGTAGCGATTTTGCCAATCAGGTAGGGTTGCAAGGTGGTACTACAACAGAGGGGCCTGGAGGTTGCCAGACAGGAGAAACCTGTGGCGCTTATTGCTCCGACCCTGCAAATTTTGATCAATGTAAGGTAGAATCAGGCAACAACTTTGCAGGTCCTGGAGGATGTAACAGTGAAGAGTCTTGTAGAAGTACTTGTGAACAAAATCCGGAATCATGTAGAAGTTATGCTCCTGGATCAAATGGAGTGTATGTACCTATAACTTGTGGACAAGATGAAGTCTATGGACCTGGTGGGGCTTGTACAAAAGTTGCGGATGCTCAACAAGCAGCAGGATGCGTGGGTGCTGATAAGTTTTGGGATGGTTCTTCCTGTCAAGATAATGCGCCTGTAGGAGTTTCTACTATGGTTGACACTGCATATTTTGAAGCCCGGCAGGAAATGGGTAATTGTACAACTCCGGGTGGATGTTTTGATTACTGTAAAGATAATCCTGGTAAATGTCAGGGTTTTGACGAAAACTCCGCCAGGCCAACCGATAACTACACCCCTTATCTTTATTACACACCTGGTAGTGAGGTAAAAAATGATCCAATTGAATCAATGGGAGGTTGCACTTCTCCTGCAGGATGTTATGATTTTTGTAAGGATAATCCAGGAAAGTGTGAAGGTTTTAGTGATAAGTCTCCCAGACCGCCGGAAATATATATTCCGGGAACTTACTACACACCGCCTACTAATACAGTTTATGTGACTCCGCCTGTCACCTTCTTCTACACAACACCAATTTATCCCACTCCTCCCGAAGGTTCAACCTATACTACTCCTCAATACTATACACCGGGTCATTACTCCACCCCTACCTATCACTACATCGCAAGCGATCCAATCTATGGCCTTTATGCAACACCGAATTATTACACTCCCTGGGCTAACTATACAACACCAACCGGTGATTACCCAACACCGAGCTACTCAACTCCAACTTACTACACACCTCCTGATGGCAGTAACTATACAACGCCTTATTATTACACTCCTCCTACGTACATGACACCTTACTATTACAGTCCTTCCGGCGGCTACACAACTCCACCTGCATATGCATCTCCTCCGACATACTCAACACCGCAATATTTCACACCATTTGGCGGTGGAGGTTACACAACACCTACATACTATACACCCCCTACCTATACAACACCCTCTTATTACACCCCTCCTTCTGGAAGCAGTTACACCAGTCCGAGTTACTACACACCACCGCCTCCTTATACTACACCGCAATACTACACGCCTGGTACTTATCCTACCCCTCCGCAATATACAACGCCACCTCCTTACACCACACCAGAAAACAGGGGTGCCCTGCTTGAAGGTTTCGATGCTCGTAACTTTGGCCCCGCAGGCTACACCAGTCCGGGGGGTTACTACTCGCCGGTGGCTTATTCAACCCCTAGTTATTACACACCAACTATCTATACAACGCCTTACTACTACACCCCATACTCAACACCTAGTTATTCTTATCCATCACCGGGTGGAGGATATACAAGCCCAAGTTACTTCACACCTTATATAACGCCAAACTATGCTACTCCAACATACTATTCACCAAGCTACTATAGCCCTGGCGGAACATATACTTCTCCCTACTACACACCCGGGAGCGGTTATACCTCTCCGGTATCCGGCTACGTAACTCCAAGTTTGTACGCTTCACCTTATTACTCCCCTGGGGGAAATTACATAACTCCTCCAACTTATTCATATCCAAGTCCGGGTGGTGGAGCTTACTACTCACCAAGCTATGCCTCTCCAACAGGTGGTCCAAATGGTGGCTACGCTTACCCAACACCGGGAAGCAGTTACACAAGCCCCCCAGGTAACTTTTCTTATACTTCCCCAACCTATGTTAGCCCTGCCGGAAGCAATTATTCTTATCCAAGTCCCGGCGGTGGTTACTTCACTCCGTCATATTATTCACCAACCGGAACCAGCTATACCACACCCGCCTACTCTTACCCTTCCCCAGGCAGCGGATATATTACTCCAACATATCCGTCTCCGTCGACACCATATTACAGTCCTCCTGGTGGTAGTAGTGGTTACCCATCCCCAACACCATATTACACACCACTTAATTACTCATATCCAACACCAAGTGGTAGCTATCCCTACCCAACACCAAATACCCCCTACTCATATCCTTCACCAGGTGATACATCGTATGTATATCCAGCTCCACCAGCTAGTAGTTATATCTATCCATCACCAAGCTATGGATCACCTTCCACAACTTATGCCACACCTTCATACTCGACTCCTCCGCCTTATGGCACACCTGAATATTCCACTCCCCCACCATATGGAACGCCTTCTTACGGAACACCACCACTGGGTGTATCCACACAAAGAGGCATACTTGATCAGATACTGGATTGGATAAGAGGCAGATAACAACCCCCATTCTAATAACTATTCTCCTGATAAGTCTTTTTGTAAGGCTATATAATCTCGACTATCCTCTATCTTACATATTTGCCTGGGGGGACGGAGCAAGAGACTATTTTGTAGCTGACCACATTGTTAAATACAAAGAATTTCCTCTTCTTGGCCCTTTTAATCTATTAAATGAGGTTGGAATCTATAACTCTCCCGTATACTATTACCTTTTGGCTCTTTTTCTGGTTCCCTATAACCATGTTTTAACACTTGGAGTGGTTAATATAATCTTCCAAATGCTTACTATTTTTTTGATTTACCTTATTGCAAAGAAGCTTTTTGATCAAAAAACTGCGATTTTATCCATACTTATATTCTCCTTTAATCCGGAAATTCTTGCCCAGTCAGATTATATGTGGCAGCCTCACATATCCCAGCTCGTATCTTACCTGGCATTCTTTCTTGCAATTTTATTCTATTTTAATAAACGTTATATTTTTCTATTTTTCTCAAGTTTAACTTTAGCATTTGCATTTGCCCTGCATAATTCTACCTTTCCCTGGATACCTGTATTTTTTGTATTTTTTTACCGGCATTTTTTAAAAATAATACTTCCCTTTAGTTTGTTTATGGTACTTTTATATCTTCCTGTTGGCCGCTATCTTATGCAAAATGATTATATAACAGTCCCGTTTTCTCTTTTCAGTCAAAACATCAGCCAATACCTTAGTAATTTTTTTATAAATTTGGATGGGATTTTAAAAACATTTAATATAAATAATTTGTGGGTAGTTCCAATATTATGTTTTTCTTTATTTTATTTTTTAAAAGCCAAAGACATAAGGAAAACAAAAATATCAGTTTTGCTGCTGCTTGTTTTATTTTTCACGCCCTTATTCTTTGCCTCTTTTTTTAATAAATTCAGGCTGCATTATTTAACTTTGTCTTTGGGTGTCTTAACTATTTTCCTTGCTAAAATTTTTACCTGCCTGCCGGCAGGCAGGCCTTTTTCTAAATATAAACTTGTTACCTTTGTGTTTGCTTTTTTGCTTTTACTATCAACAACTAACAATTTCCAATTCTTAAAATTCCAAAAAACTCCCCTGGAAAATCAAAAATTTGTGGACAATTTAAGCCAAATTATTCTGCAGGAGATAAAAGATCCTACTTCATTTCAGATTAAATCATATGTTGTAGAGAAAACTATATTTGAATACCCGGTATTGGATACAATACTTTTGATTCCTTTGGAAGATAAGCTAAATATAAAACTTGCAAAGATCTCCGATAAATCGCCGTTTAATCACATACAAACAGGAGGAAAGCAGTATTTTGTGATTGTTTGTCATGAATTTAGCGGACTTTCCAGATGGCAAGAGTGTCTTGAGACTTTTAAAAGAAGCTATCCTGCTTATGCTATACTTAAAAACTTGTATATGGGTATAAATATTGCTTTATATCTAAGTAAACATGATTAGAGTTATAACCATCCTTTTTTTACTTTTTACTTTTTACTTTTTACTTTTTACTAAAATTCCAATCCTCCTTCCCTGGCTCCACGGGCCAGTTCTGCTATCCTTCCATGATACAAAAAACCGCCTCTGTCAAAAACGACACTTTTAATTTTTTTGACTTTAGCTTTTTCTGCAAGCTTTTT
>ORMF011618642.1_pt1 | contig 25231 bp, 27 predicted proteins | sample 1779871 | NCBI WGS metagenome assembly ORMF01 (sample SAMEA104232316, study PRJEB22302) | groundwater metagenome | biome: forest; feature: aquifer; material: groundwater | place: USA | collected 2011-08-07 | depth 5.4 m | reverse complement strand
CGCGGAGTAAGCTCAACACACCTCGCGTCGCTACGCGCCGGCACCCCGTCCGAAATGCTCTGGACTGCGTGCTCGAAATGCCGTGGAACGGCTGCTCGTTATCGCGTGGAATGACTGCTCGAAATCACCGGAATACGCACATATCGGGGGGTGTTGGCGGGCTAGGGTAGCACAGGGGTAGCATTGCCAAAGCGCACGCGATAGAGTGCATGAACGGCGTTCGCTGGTTAATGGGCACAGATGACAGCGACTCTCCAGGGGCGCCGCGGTTGCCCGCGGACCTGCAGATGCTCGAAGCGATTCACCGGAATCGTGCGACGGTCGTGATTGCGTTGAACGCGGTAGTTGTTTCCACGGAACTTGAGCGCCATGAACCGGGGAGATTGATATGGCCGCAAATCGTGCTTCCGTAGTTGCCGCCGCCCTGCTCACATTGCTGCAGGGGTGTGTCACGACTCCACTAAGTCCGACAGCGGCTATAAGCCTCCTTGCCGCAAGCCTGCGTGGAAAATTCGCTTGCTACCCAATCCCCAGCGCCTACTACGTTCCCGGAACCGTCATCAGGATCGAGCGAGACCCTCAAAAACCAAAATCGCCGAAACCCGATGCCGAGCCGATTCTCTCGCTCAAGAGTCCCATCACGACGGTCCAGAGCGACAAGTTCGCGGACAAGTGGACCGTCCAATGGGACCACACGGATGTCGATGCAAGTCTCGCGATCAAGTTTCTGAGCGGGGTTTTTGGGGTTGCCGGAAACCCTGAAGGAAAGATTGCGGGGAAAAAGGGTATCTCTATCAAGGCGGAAATGGAGAACATCAAGGACTTGGTAATTTTCGATACCGACAGGAAAACCATCGAGGATGCCTTTCAAAAGCATGCGGATCAGATTCAGCCCGATTACCTGTATTACTGGATCAAGGAAGCGCTTCTTCCGGAAAAAGTTCACTTCTCCGTGACTCCGACCGGCGGAGGGGAATTGAATCTTCCTTTGAAGACTGGAGTAGCCGATGTTTCGCTTAGCATAAAATCGCAGCAGTCGGAGAGCGTAGGGTTCGTGGCAAGCGGCGTCATCAACTGCGTTTACCTCGAGGGACTAGAAATCCGCAAAACGGCTCATTTCGTTGGCCCGCCCAGGATCGAGATTATGCCCCGACAAATTGCATCGCCCAACGAGGTTCCGCTGGGCCGCCTTCAAGTGCGTTGATTCCAGCTGATGATTCGCCGCTTCGTGCTCGTTGCCGCTCTGATGACTGCGCCGTCGTTTGGGCTTGCCGGTGATCGGTCGGAAGTCAATTGGAACTACGGACTTGCGCCAAACGGCAAGCTATACGTCGCGTACAGGTTTTGTAAGAACAACTTTTGCGTATCGATCCAGTCGCAAGACCCTTACGAGCAGACGTCTATTCCTTTATCGGATGCAGATAACCATCCGCTAATAGGCGCCGCGAGATTGATAGAAAATACAATAGGCGCCGCGGTACTCGACGCACTTATTCCCGGCGCTAACCGGGACTTCCTGATTGACGATGAAATAAGAGCCGTATCCGGGTCCTATGTGCAGCGGTTACAAAATGCCAGTCAAGCCGTTTACGGCGCATTCTCGACCATCATCGGGGAGGTGCTACTGCCGACAACCAACGACGAGCCGCTGAGAAATTGCATTCGGGCGATGGCTCGATCCGCGCGGAACAGTTTCCAGCCGGATTTCCTGACCTCGGTGCAACCCGAGTGCGGTGACGGACCGCTAAGTACGGGCAACTACGATCGCCTCATGATAGTCCTGGAGCTGGGCATGCTGCACGGGGCGGAGGTTTCGGAAAGACTCGAACAATGGTGGGCGTCCCATTCAATTAATGTCATTGATCGCAACTTGGATAAGAAACTCGATGCCATTCTTAGTTACAAATCCAGACTTTTCACGGAGCGCTTCAATGAATGGGGCTCGTCCGATGCGAAAGTTCCATCGTCTGTTGTGGCCCCTATTGCCCGCGCGATTGCGCAAGGACAAGAGGTCTGGCGCAAATCGGGCCTCAGGTTGACCTGTGCAAACGCCAGCGCGCATGCCTACGGCGATTCAAAATGGCTTCGTGATTGGAGCGCCCTAGTTGAAGAACGGCTTAACAGAATCAAGCAATTCCTCGTCGTCAAGGGCGAAGGTATCGTTCGGGAGGGCCTGCCGGCTCGGATGCTGAGCGATAGCCTCGTTCCCAAGGCATCCTTTCGTGCAAGGACCGCCATACTGGACAAGATCGGCGTAGCCGTGCAGGAAGGCGAGTCATTTCAGTCGGAATATCGGCCCAGTGCCAACAGCATCAGTGTGACGACCGGGGTGGCCAAGGACCTGTGCAAATCGATGGAGCACGTCCAAAACATCGAGGACATTGTAGCCGAAGACAACAGTTCCCTGCAGGGAATTCTGGGCATGGCGCACGAAGGGGGGCTGCATCCGAAGGATTTCGTTCGAACACTTTCGAGGCTGAATTCGCAGGGCGCCCTCGGCGTCGCGGAACGGGAGGAATTGGAATTTCTCAGCGCCATCGATTTCCTTCTCGCACATGAGGTCAGCCACGCTCTGTTCGACTATTCGAAGGATTCGACCCTGTCCGACCAACGCTCGCGCGAGGCACGCGCCGACGGTTTCGCGTTCATAGTCGTGGACAGAACGTCGGCGCTTTCGATGCTAAAAACATTCTTCAAGGCAAGAATTGTCAATGCCAGCGGCGAGGGGGGGCGGGACTCCGTGAAACCCTGGGCAGAAACGCTTCCTGGAGGAGCGGCGCTTCTGAAAATCTTCCTAGACACAAGGTTCGAAAGAGACGCGGAACACCCGCCTGTTGCAGAGCGAATGAGATCCATCGAGAATCTGCTCGAAAATCCCCTTGGACCGACCGCCCGCTAGAGCCGCAATTAACCAGCTGGCGCGCATCTCAGAATTCGCGCCATTTAGGCGGCGTTCAACTGGTCATTGCTTCCAGCCACGCCCGCGACGGCGGTTTGGCCTCCCCCGTGGTGGGGGTTGGGCCTTGGCGGCGGAAATTAGGCGTAATCCAGATCAGGTTTTCGCGATTCCTCAACGGCTGGCCACACGTCGGACACAGCGGACGGCGCAACCGGGCATGCGCCTGGCTGATCATCGTCGATTCCGCGATGCCGATCTTGCGGGCGACGGCAGCGATCGTTAATCGGTCAACCAGCACAGTCTTGCAAGCCGCTATGGTCCTCCCGCCGCGCAGACGGTGCGCTTTGACCAGCTTGGCGTATTCCTTCTTGGTCATTGCTTCCTCCGTTCATAACGGACACCCGCGCCGTGGCATACATAGCAGCAGGTAGGCCGCAAATATCCTCGAATCCTATCGAATAGTTTGCGATCTAGCACCGGCTCAAGCCCGCCGCCATGGCAGCGCGGGCAAATCTCGATCGGGTCGATTGCGCTCATCATCGCTTCGCGGCTATCCGCCTTTAACGAAGCCGAAGAGGTAATCGACAAGAAACTTCCAATTGGCGGATACTTCATGTTGGACGGCTAATGTCCTACATCAATCCATAATCACAAAGGGGAAATGCATGCCCAAGAAAAACTCAACGAAAAAAACAACTGCGCGGACAACAGGCCCTCGCTCTGACTACGGCAAACTCCGGAAAACAGAAGATCAATACGGGCGTACCATTTACGAAGGGACGTTTAAACTTGTTCCTCAATCCAACTTCACATCAACCGACAGGTATGTAACCTTTAGTTTTCCGCATGAAATCGACGCCAATGACAACGTTGAGATTAAGTTCGAGATTATTAAGCCTGATTGCCGCGCGCCAACATTTACAGCCAATAACATTTCCGTGAACGTTTCCGGAAATCAGTTCTACCCTTGCCGAATTGCGACAAAAGGGTGGGACCTTGATAATAAGTACAAGTATCAGTGCAAGATCGAGGCGTCGATCCACAAGCGGTAAATAAGGCAAAGGAGTGATTGTCCGGGGCGAAGATCTAGGGGCTGCCCTGCGCCTAGCTATCGAGCATTGCGTCCCATTCTGCGAAAGTCCCACGGCGGCACAGGTGCATAAACTTGGCGCTCTTAACATGACAAAACTGAGAATTCTTGGCTGGTCAGGGTGCCGCTAACGTCACTCGGAAATACCAGGGTGGTTTATATCTTGTAATCTCGTCTTCTTGTATAGGATGGTACTCGAAAACCGATTCGTCTTTTTTCCAGTTTGGATCCATGACCAAAATATTGCAATTGCATGTATCGCTTTGATACTCGTAAAACCTCATGCAATGACACGAGGGCTCCAACGTAAGTATGAACAGCGAGCCATCCCGGAATTCTTCTCGAATTGGATAGTGAAAATCAACTTGTTGTGCGTTAAGGCCGAGTAGAGCGCAACCATCGATAAACGCTCTAGGATCGACGTGAACCACACCGCCGGGCCGACAGCAGCCCTTTGACTCCCAGATTTTACTGATCTTTTGCCAACTCTTGGGCTTGCCAGCATCGGCGAGGAAAGACTCAAGACACGAAAGGACGCAGTGATCCCCGTCGTTTTTGGTGATCTTCATTATTGACACCCATGAGTATGAATTGCCATTGAAGGCTACCGATACAGGATGCAAAAAAATTGAGCAAACGTGTATCGGATGTACAAAATAGGCAAAGGCTACCAGAACGAGTTAATCGAAAGGTTGGGGATCGGTGAGGATGTGAACGAGAGGTCTCCCGTGACTTCCTTGAGGCGGTGCAGGTGTTCTTCAACTAAACCAACTATTTGCCAAAAGTCCGCCCTCTATACCCGAACTGTCCGCATGGGGGCCTCGCTGCTTTCCTCAATCCCGCCAGAAGTTCTTGAAACGATCCGGCGCAAGCTCCGTGTAGCGCACAGTGTGCTGGATGTTCTTGTGGCCGAGGTAGTGCTGTAATGCGCGAGTGTCGTGGCCTTCGTTGGCGAGCTTGTAGCCACAAGCATGACGCAGCATATGCGGATGGACCGGAAAGGATAGCTTTGCCTGCTCACCGGCGCGCGCCATGAGCTTGCGCACGGTCGCCGTAGTCATCGGCCCGAGCCGCTCCGTTGAAAACACGTAAGGCCCTTCATATTCCTTCTGTAGCCGGCGTAGCGCACGCAGTTCCGGCCCCCTGATGGGGTGGGTGCTTGCCACTCCGTTCTTGAGGCGATTGACGTGCATGAGCCCCTGCTTCAGATCCACTTGATCCCAGCGCAGCGCAACCAGTTCAGAGACTCGCAGCCCGTGCCGGTAGGCGACCATCAGCAGGGTTGCGTCGCGGTGCCCGTGCCGCCCGGTGGCGCCGGCCGCCTTCATTAGCTTGTCCACTTCCGCGTGCGTCAGGTGTTCTCGGGACCGGCGATCGGCGTTCTTTTGCCGGGCGGGTGGGTTAACTTTCCCATTAACGATGATTGGGCGGGTGCCTTTAGGTGCCCCGGCTTTCCTCTTAGCGATCATCACGACTCTCCCATATAGAAACAATAATGGGAAAGTATATCGGACTGACAGGTTCTTTGCAAATGGCGGTGTTCCGCCAATACGAGCGAAGCCGTGACACGGAACTCCACGCCCACGGTCCATCCCAGGGAGTCAGCTGTCAAATCGCGGCGATTGCCTGCACTTCAATGAGGAATTCTTCCTTCACTAGACGATCAATGATTAGCAGGGTGTTCGGGGGGTATGCCTCATCGGGAAAAAACTTCGGAAAGAGTTCCTTTCTCATCCGCATGAAGTTCTCGATATCCTGCGAATGAACAAGGTATGTCGTGAACTGCACGACGTTCTTGAAACCTGCGTCGGCGGACTCCAGAGCGGTTCTGATGTTTTCGAACACCTGCTTCATCTGCACATCAAAATTTCCTTTGCCCACGCTATTACCGCTTGCATCGGTGGCCAATTGACCCGCGATGAATAGGAATTCGCTTGCCTGGACACGGGTCACTTGCCGATACAAGCCAAGCGTAACGCCCATCGATTTCGGATTGGAAATATCGATTTTCATGTAGACCCCTTCTCGTTTAGTCCTATCGCTGCTTTCTTGAAGTTCGGCCTTAATTGTTGCTGTAGGCGTTTAATGCTGCCGGCTCAATTCGGCGAGCAGCCTGGGGACAATCATTCTGTGTGCCCCTCGGGGTGACGCAGTACAGTACCCTTACTAGCGAACCTGATCAGCCGAGTCATCAGGAAATTGATCACCACAATAAATACGAATACGAACGTCAACACCGCGTACATCTCGGTGATTTGGAAGTTGATGTAGTAATTCATGATCAAATGACCCAGGCCGATCGATGAGCTCTTCATCTCGGCGAGTAGGATGGGCGTGATGCAGACGCCGAGCCCAATTTGTGATCCGATCAATACCGGCCGGAGAATCGAAGGAATGTAAACCTTTGTTACCATTCCGGCCGGGGATATCTGAAACACTGTCGCCACGTTCTTATAAATAGGCCGCACAGCGAGCATGCCTGCATAGGTGTAAAGCACCGCTGGGAAAAACGCTCCCATCGCGCCCAGAGCCACTTTCGAACCGATCCCGCTTCCAAAAATCATCAATGAAACTGGAAACCATATTATTCGCGGCGTGGCCATCAAAGCGCTTACATAGGGCTCGGCTGCCTGACCAAGTGGTCGCCAAGCCCCCATGCAAATCCCCGCTGCCACCCCGATCGAACTGCCTATCAAGAACGCGACGACTATTTCAAGCATTGTCGTTGATGCATGGGCATAGAACGCAGAGGTACTCAGGAACGACCCCAGGGTTGCCAAAACAAAAAATGATGACGGGAAGACGTCCTTGAGATAAACATCAAAAGCAGCAAAAAACTCCCATCCCACCCAAACTGCGAGAACGCTCGCCCACAGTATCTGTCGAGAGGACAGGCGACGAATCGACGAACGCGACATCGACTCAGTCAGCGCAGGCGTCGCATCCATGCTTCTATTCCCCGCATCACAAAATAGAGCGATCCACTCAAGAGAATGACGAAGACGATGGCCGCGAAGGTCTTAGGAATGTCGAATCGCGCGTACATGTCCGAGATCAAATGGCCGAGTCCCCCGAATGAAATCATATATTCGATACCTACGATGTATACGAGCACGTAAATCATGGCAAGCCGGATGCCAACAAAAATAGTCGGCAGGGCATGCGGTAGCATGATCTTCCAGAACTTGTCACGGTTGGAGACGCGAAACGTCTTGCCAACCTTCAACAGGACAGCGGGAACTCCAAACAGCGCCTCATGCGTATATATGATGACTGGCAACACGCAATGCGAAAACGCACAGCAAATGATCGCGACGTAATTTCGCCCAAACATCACCAGAAATACTGGGAAAAGCAGGATCATCGGGACCGAGAAAAGGCTCTTCAGCAGGGTCCCGTACGCCTCTCCATATTTTGGATATCTGTACAGCAGATAGCCGATGGGAAGCCCAAAGGCGATAACCAAAGCCGTGCACACAGCAACAGCCGTAGTCGTCGAGGCCAACGCCGATTCGATCGTATCCGAAACGAACAATTCCCAGATTGCGCTGCCGACTTCGGTCGGCAGCGGCACTATCCATTTTGATACAAGGTTCGCCTGTACGGTGGCCTCCAGGAGCACGAGCAGCCCCACTATGGTTACCAGTCCATAGGCCGCGGGAGAGAAAAGAGCGGCTTTAAGAAATGTGCCTACGCCGATCTTCAAGCGAAGCCCTTGAGGGATTGGATCTCGTCAGCTTTCGCTCGCTCGGCGTCGCGAGGGACAATCTCGTTCACGCTAACAGCTCTGATAACGCCCAGCTTTGCCTCCCAGGAATCGCTGGTGCTAGTGAGAAACATGAGTACGTCTCCGTAATTCCTCTTCGTCGTGAGTCAGGCCGCGTGAAGCTTCGGTCCGAAGCTCCTTCCATATCCTTCCCGTCAAACGGCCGAATTCCTCGCTCGCCACAACGTCGGAGCTTCGCGGACGGGGCAAATCCACGTCGATGACGGCTCGTATGCGTCCCGGGCGATAGGTCATGAGTGCCACGCGTGTGCTCAGTTGAACGGCTTCAGTGATGCTGTGGGTTACTAGTAAGGTTGTCTGCTTAAGCTCTTCCCATATCCGTAAGAGCTGATCGCCAAGCAAGATACGCGTCTGTTCGTCCAGAGCGCCGAAGGGCTCATCGAGCAGCAGTATTTTTGGTTTGACTGCGAGGGTACGAGCGAGGGCAACGCGCTGGCGCATGCCGCCCGAAAGTTCCGCCGGGTAAACGTCTTCAAAGCCATCCAATCCGATCATATGGATGAGATGGCGCGCTATTTCTTCCCGCTCCTTTCTCGGAGTACCGGCGACTTCGAGCCCAAAGGCCACGTTCTGTAGAGTGGTGCGCCATGGGAAGTTCGACTCCTCCTGGAAGACCATTCCGATGTCGTAATGCGTGCCACTAACTTTCTCTCCGTTGATAAGGCGCTCGCCCTCGTATCCGTCGGTCAAACCGGCAATTATGTTGATTAACGTGGACTTTCCGCATCCACTCGGTCCGACTACGGAGAGGAATTCGCCTTCCTTGAGGACGAGTGAAACGCGATCAAGCGCGACAACCTCGAGGCCGCTTTCGGAGCGAAATTTCTTCGTAATCTCTCGTAAAGCAAGCGCTTCGTTCGAATGGAGAATTTTAGTCAAACTGCACCTTTCACGATGCGATCGGTCTCTAAGCGATCAGAAGGGAAGCAGTATGGGGTTAAACATGCCATCGCAATTTATTAATTCCACTTTTTTCCACGCGAGCTTCATCTCGCCGCTCACGACTCGGATCGCGTGGAAGCAACGGCCTCCAAAAACCTGTTGCTCCTTGCCCGGACGATACTCGAGCATGATCATGCCTGAGGACATTAGGTAATCTGCATCCGTCGGGCGCTGTCCCTCGAGGTGCACGTCTGATATGAGATGGAAGGTGCGCGATGGCGGAATCTGCGCATGCACGCGGGGATGGCGAAGGCGACCGTAGCGTGTTTGCATGAATTTTCGATCATCGAAAAAGATCGAGATTTCGTCGTAGGGATTCTCCTGGCCCGGTCGCGCGGGGACCCAGTAGTAACCGTCGTCTGTAAAGAGATCTACCCACTCTTCGAATCGTTTCTCGTCCAACAAGCGGGCTTCCCGGCGAACAAAGTCCGCGAGCCTATCCCGGGTTCCGGAATCGGCACTGAGTCGAGATTCTGCATGAGTTGCCACGTTAGTCACGGCATCCTCCAGAGTTAAGTGCCGCACATGTACTTTAGCCACGCGCGGTACTGGTTACGCATTGGCAGCTCACTGACACCGGTATCGGTCCGTACGCCGCCTGAATGCGCGGGATTAGAATCAGGCACCTCGCGACCCAGACCGCGCGCGAAAATCACCCACGCCGGTTCGCGCACCTGCATTCCGGTTTGGCAGCGGACAAAGGCTTCGACGTCATCCGTCTGGATGAAGGATGCGGCCGAGTGTGTAACGTTGATGTACTTTATGATGCTACGATTCCACTCGAGTGGTGCACCTTTGAGACGCATCGGATAGATGTACACCTCCGTACAATCTACGGAGATCGGTCGAACCACCCTGACGTAACGCGCGAGCGACTGCAACAAGAGGTTGGGATACACCACGGCGACGTGCCAGTCGAGGTTCAGCATACGCCCGGCACGTTCAACGCCTTGCTTGTCGGTAAGCGCCTTTACATACGCTTCGTACGTCGCTCCCGCGCGCTTCCCCGGGTCGACCGCGAGCGCACCACACCACGTATGGCCATGTTCGAATGCACCAACGGGAACGCGATCCCAAAAGGCGGACGGCATCTCTCCTTCTTCGTCACTTGCGAGAGCAAACCCGCGTTCGTCACCCTCACGCCGCACAAATTGCCGGCCAGATTGTGTCGACGTAGACTCGTGCGTGGCAGGCGGGTGGTACACGTCGTCGGCGTTCTCGATTTGCAGCTTCCAGTTTGCTCTGAAGCGATATTTGTGGCATCCGCCAACGAACTCCACCTCATTATCAGGCGCGCCACCGATGAGGTCGTCGATCATGCCCTGGATGCCGCCGAGGTGTTCATTGAGAGTCGGTCCCGTAGAACTGAGGCTCGCGAATACGAAGCCGCGATAACTTTCGACCCGTGGCACGCGACGCATCCCAAGTTCTGGCGCTTTCAGATTGAAATCAGGAGCATAACCATTCTTCAGAGGGACTCCAAGAAGGTCACCGTTCGTCTGAAAGGCCCATCCGTGGTACATGCAACGAAAATGCCGGACGTTCCCGCGCTCCTCGTTACACACTATCGCCCCTCGATGACCGCAGCGATTGAGAACGACGAAGATGTTACCGTCCCTGTGACGCACCATGACTACCGGCTGCCGGCCTATTAGTGTCGTAAAGAAATCCCCGGGCTTCGGAATTTGGCTCTCATGTCCGACATAGACCCAGGCGTTCTCGAAAATGTTAGTCATCTCGAGTTCGAAGATCTCCGGATCCGTGTAGACGGATTGATGTACGCGATCTTCTTGGATCAGGGATGCTAATTGAACGGGGTCTTGCAGGTTTGCCATGATATTTTCTCCTCCTGCCGATATGCCATTCGAATCGACGTGAATTAGGGAATTCGACACATAACCTATAGATAGATCGTCTATTCCCATGAGCAGCGATCTGCGTAACCTTGCCTTCGCTGTCGAACCTTGGGACTAGGAGCGAGCGGCAGGAAATGTTTTGGTCAGCCCCTTATGGAACGTAGACCAAATCGACGAGAGTCTTTACTTGCGCTGGGGTGAGCGGTTTTGACACGAACTGGTACTTTTCCGCCTCGCGTAGGTTCCAATCGAGGTTCTTGATCGGTGCGGGCGCCAGGTTTTCTAGTGTATAGAACTTGAATACCTGACGAGCTACGCCTTCATCGATGTTGTTGATCTCTGCGAAGACCTTGATACTCTCATTCCGATTCTCGTACATCCAACGAATTGCATTCGTGCGCGCACGAATAAGTTTGGTTAAGACATCGCGCTTCGCGCTCAAATAATCCGCAGTCGCCGCATTCACCCGCAGTGTTAGGTCCCGCAATGCCGGGATCTCGGAACCAAGCGCGATAACTTTGATCTCGCCTTTCTGCAGCTTGTCCAACCCGGTTGGCGGCAACCCATATCCGACATCGATCTGTCCAGACAGCACCTGCGTCAAGTTGTCCGGCATGCCACCCGACATAACCAGTTTCACGTCGACGCCAGAGTGACTCTTGAGCGCAAGCGCAGAGAGATGTGCTGCCGTGCCTGGCGAGTTGTGGCCGAGAGTTCGGCCTTTTAGGTCTTTCAGCGAATTTATTGGCGAGGATGTCTTCGCATACCAATAGTATTCATTGCCGGTCATTTCAGCGGAAATGATGCGAACCGGGACGCCTTTTCCATACGCTCCGATGACGGCTAGCGCGCCGACACCAATAGCCACGTCGTTTTCGCCCACGATCATGGTTTGGATGATCTCGGGGGCATTAACCATGTAGCGAAGCTGGATATCTAGGTTCTCTTTCGCAAAAAATCCCTGCCGTTCCGCAATAATCATTGCGACGCCCGTATCCCAAAGGCCTTTGTGGGCGACCGCCACACGAAGCTTGTCTGCTGCATGGGCGGTCATTGCAATCGACGCACAGAATACTGAAACCAAGGAATATAACTTGACGTAACGTAAAAAGATCATTTTCCCCTCCTATCGCACCGATTAACGACCCAAGCAAGCTGCCTTCTTCGAGGCATGAACGCAATAGATCACGAACTAGTTGAGAAACGTAATCGAACTCGTTATATTTGTCCAATCGGTTATTTGACTTTTTCGATTGATTAGAACGATGTATCACAACTGGCTGCGCTCGTTTTATGCTGTGTCTCGGGCCGGGGGCTTCACAGCTGCCGCCCGCACGATCGGCATCGGCCAATCGACCATCACCGCCCAGGTTCGTGCTCTAGAGGATCGATTCAATACCGAGTTGTTCCACCGGAAAGGCCGGCGAGTGGAAATCTCAAAGGTCGGCCTGGAATTGCTTGAAATCGTGCAGGGGATGTTCGGCCACGAAGAAGAGGCGATCCGATATCTGAGCGCGATCCGGGATTTCCGGGCCGGTGAGGTAAACCTAGGTGCCATCACACCCTTCGTGGCTGTCCACCTGATGGAAGCCCTGCACAAACGATTACCAAACATCAGACTGAACCTCTTTCTCGGGCATGCCGATGAAGTGCTGAGAAACCTGCTGGAGTTCCGAAGCGACATTGCGATTCTGAGCCACTCCGAGCTAGACCGTCGCTTCGTTGTGCGGCCATACATGCACTGCGGCATCGTGGCTATCGTGAACGCAGATCATCCGTGGGCGCATCGGCAGGAGATCCGCGTCAGGGAACTTCGTGCACAGAAGCTCGTCATGCGGGAGCCTGGTTCTACGACCAGGCAACTGATCGAGCAGGCTGCGAAGCGGTCTAAGGTTCCGCTTGATACGTTCGTTGAGATCAACAGCCGCGAGGGTGTCTGCCAGGCAGTCGCGCGAGGTTTTGGCGTCGGTATCATTTCCGAGCTGGAATTCATACCGCTCAAGAATCTAAAGGCGATTCCAATCGTAGGTAGCGGGCTGCAGGCGCATTTTTATGCGACTGCGCTCGCGAGCCGCCGGAAGCAACCGCTCATCGACGCCGTTTTCCAAGTTGCGGATGCGTTGGCGCCACGTTAAACGTGAACTTCTGCTTCACCTGAATTAGTGAGTATGACCGCTCTGGCTCGCATTGGGACCTCCGCGCGAGGGTCGCTGACCGGCCAAGAGAAGTCATCCAGTATCGCCTCCAAATTTGACGATTGTTCGACACTCTGCACCTGCCTATCACCCCCATGCCGCTGGCCCGGATCGGGCCTCGCTCGCATCGAAGAGCCCGCGGTGATTGAGCGCATTCTCACACACCTGAGTTTGTCGGCTCAACCGCCGCCAAAGACGTCCGCACGGCGCGTCGATCTATTTCAGGCGGCTTGATACTCGAACGCGGACTGGTTTTGGCCAGAGCCGATGGGTTGGCTCGGCTTGCGCTCATGCCAGCGTGCGGATTGATGAAAATCGGACGCTTCGCAGCGTCCGATTCTGGGGAAAACAGCGAGCCTTGAGCGAATTGTCACGCGGTAGACGGGCCACTCGGCCGGGGATAGAGTGCCGTTTGGTGAAAAAGGGCCTTTAAAATGTCTATCCGCTCCCGCGAACAGATCTGCGCCACCGCTCGGGGCGAACTGTGCGACCAGCCGGATTGGCTTGCTTGGATATTCCTGAGCTCGTGCATTGTCAAAGCTGCCCATTGACGACGATGCTAGGCAAATCAAGCCTGCACCGACGATCTTGATAGCACGCGTGATTCGATGCGATTGCATCAATGCCCTGCTGAGAGAAGCGGTAAGCCTGTTCTTCGAGGTGCCGCTAACAACGGAGGTTCCTGGGACGTGGCAGCGAACTTTCACAGGAAATTTGCACCAGGATCCGAGGCAGACGAACACGGGAAGGGAACGTCGACCCATTACCCTTTACGCGAGCCAAAAGTCAGCAGCAGAGTTCCATCCGCACGCATGTGCGCGACCTGATCGGGCAGCACTACCGTCGTCGTGTCCATCTGCTCGAGGATCGCGGGTCCGGCGATGTGCGCGCCCACTGGCAGGCGTGCGCGATCGAATACGGGGCAGTCGACGAAGCCGCCGCGCTCGTTGAAATGGACGCGGCGCATCCCGGTTTGGGCCGACCCGGACGCCTCGGGTCGTTCAGCCGCCGCGTCGCGTGCGCCCGCGCGTTCGGTCACCGGCGTACGTGCGGTGACGCGATAGGTGACGAGCTGCACCTGCCCTTCCGGGGCGTAGCCGTAAACCCGCACGTGTTCCTCGTGAAAGCGAGCAACCAGAGCGGGAAGGTCATCATCTCGGAAGTCTGCAAGCTGAACCGGGACCGTCAATTCGTGGCTTTGGCCGATGTAGCGCAAATCGAGTGCACGTTCGAGCTGGCGTTTGGCGGGATCGATGCGCTCCTGATTGAACCATTTGGCGGCGCTGCGCTGCAGATCGGCGAATGCCGCGTTAATGCCTTGCGCCCCAGTCTGCTTAAGACCCGCAAGCCGCGATAGGCTGAAATCGGAGCGCACGTCAGCCACCAGCAGCCCATGCGCACACAACAATCCCGGATGAGCGGGCACCAGGACCGTCGCCATGCCCAACTCATGCGCCAGAGCCGAGGCCAACAACGGTCCTGCGCCACCGAAGGCGACAAGCGTGAACTTGCGCGGATCGAATCCCTTTTCGACTGAAATGACGCGAATCGCTTGTATCAAGTTCTCGTTCAGGATGGTCAGGATTCCTTGGGCTGCCTCTTCGAGCCCCAGTCCCATTGGCGTCGCGATTCGATCTTCGATGGCACGACGCGCGAGATCGGCACGGATCGGCATGCGCCCCCCTAGCAATGCATCGGGCCGCAGGCGCCCTAATACGACATTGGCGTCGGTGACCGTCGGTAGTGCGCCGCCGCGCTCGTAGCAGGCCGGGCCGGGATCCGCGCCGGCACTTTGAGGACCAACATGAAGGAAGCCGCCTTCGTCGACCCAGGCGATGCTGCCGCCTCCGGCGCCGACCGAATGCACGTCTATCATCGGAAAGCGAACGGGATAGCCGTGAAACTCCCGCTGCCGTGCGATCAGCGGCTGACCGTTTTCGATTAGGCAGACGTCGGTACTGGTCCCGCCCACGTCGAACGTAATGATGTCGGGAGTCTTAGCCTCGAGCGCCAGGTGCGCGGCCCCGGTCACTCCCGCGGCTGGACCGGAGAGCAAGATGCGCACCGCTTTGGCGCCTGCGTCCCGCGCCGAGGTGACGCCGCCGTTCGACTGAAGGATCTTGGGGGCGACCAGGCCCATGGCGCCTGCGCGCGTTTCCAGACCGTTCAGGTAGCGGCTCATGACCGGACCGAGCGCCGCATTGAGCACGGTCGTGCTGATGCGCTCGTATTCGCGGAACTCCGCCAAAACTTCGTGCGAAGCGCAGGAGAAGGCTTCCGGGAACCGCTTGCGCAATGCCTGAGTGATCAATGCCTCGTGCTCCGGTCGCGCATAGCTGTGCAAAAAGCACACCGCGATCGCTTCGACCCCCTCCTGTCTGAAGTCGGCCAGGATCACATCCAGCGCCTCCGGATCCGGCGCTATCGGCGCATCGCCCGACAGGTACACCCGCTCGCGAAGCCCCCGGCGCAATTGACGAGGTACGAGCGGCACCGGCTTATCCATACGAATGTCATAGTCGTGCGGTGGTCGCTGACGCCGGATCTCGATGATGTCGCGGAATCCGTCGGTCGTGATGAGCCCGGTGCGTGCCATTCGACCGGTGATGACCGCGTTAGTTGCCACCGTAGTGCCGTGGCCAAAGTACTGCACTTGCGGCGGCTTTACGCCCGACTGTGCAAGCAAATCCTGGATCCCGTCGGCGACGGCAACTGAGGGGTCCGCCGGCGTGGAGGATGTCTTGTGAAAGAACGCGCGGCCGTCGGACAGTCGAATGAGCGCGAGATCGGTGAAGGTCCCCCCTACATCCACGCCCAGGACATAGCGATCAGTGTCCATGCTTGAGCCGCTCCTCCCTGAGGCGGATCCTCAGTGCCCGTGTCCCTTCTATGTCGATGTTCCGGCCGGCAAAGACCACGCCATAATTACGCTTGGCACCTTCGACGCTGACCTTGCCGGCAGTTACGTCACTTCCCACTCGCTCTGGGTCGCGCTCGAACGGATCGCCAAACCCGGCACCGGACGGCGTTTCGACGCGAATGACCGCGCCGGAGGGTAAGGGCATTTCAGAAAACACCGCCTGCAGCTTTCTCTCTTGCGCTGTCCCCGGATCCAATATGAAGCTCGCAACCCGGCCACCATCGCCGCCGAACAGGCCCGGGGCCTGCAATCCGTGGCGCAGACCCCGTCCAGACAATCGCGCCTTATCAGCCCACACGACGATCTCCAACTCGATGCCCAGGCCGCCGCGAAACTTGCCCGGTCCACCCGAGTCGTCAAGCATCTCGCAACGGCGCACGATAAGCGGGAACTCGTGCTCGGTGGCCTCGATCGGCGTGCTGTCCGCCCTTGTCACGTGAACGCGCACCGCGTCCATGCCGTCGCGGTCGAACTGCGCGCCGGCCCCCCCGGCAAAAACGTCGTAGTCGACGATGTATTCGTTACGCCGCGGGTCGTAGCCGCTGAACACAAGCGCCTGACTCGACCCGCAACCGGCCATGACTCTCTGAGGCGCGGCTTTTGCGAGGGCACCGAGCAGCAGATCGCCCACCACGTTGACAGTCCGTGCTCGGTCGCCGACCGACGCAGGCGGCACACAGTTCATGATGGAGCCTTCGGGCGCGGTCACCTTGATGGGGCGGTAGGAGCCTGCATTCGGCGCGAGCGAAGGGTCGGTCACCACCTTGACCGTGTGGAACACGCACGCGAGTGTTGCCATCATCACGCAATTGCGCGCACCGGCGATCTGCGGGTCGCTCCCGGTGAAATCGAAGTGGATGTTGTCGCCCGCGATGGTGACAGCAACCTTGAGCCGCACCATCCTCGGCTCGATTCCATCGTGATCCAGGAAATCTTCGTTCTCGTACGTGCCATCCTTGAGCTTGGCGATCGCGGCACGCGTCCTCGCTTCGGAATAGTCAAACAATGTCTGGATGCCGGCGAGCACCGTCTCCAGGCCAAAGCGACGGAACACATCCTCGACCCGGCGCACGCCGATGAGGTTGGAGGCGATCTGCGCATTCATGTCGCCTTCCCGGTGGCGCGGCGTGCGTGAGTTGAGCAGTAGAATGTCCAGGATGTCCTGCCGAAGTTCGCCGCCGGCCATGAGTTTTACCGGCGGCAGGCGCAATCCCTCCTGGAAGATGCTGGTGCAATCGGCGCTCTCGCTGCCGGCTGCCTTGCCCCCGATGTCGGAATGGTGGGCCGTGTTGGCCACAAACGCGACCAGTTGGCCATCGACAAACACCGGGCTGGTGAGCGTGAGATCAGGCAGATGCGAGCCCCCGCCGACGTATGGGTCATTGGTCAGGTACATGTCGCCAGGCCGGATGGTGTCCGGAGGAAAGCGCCGGGTGATGTTTTGCACCATGCCCATCAGCGAGCTCAAATGAATAGGCGAACTCGCGCCCAACGAAATCAGATCGCCATGCAAGTCGAAACAGCCGGCAGAGCAATCACGCCGCTCCTTGATGTTCGGTGAGAACGCGGTTTTGACCAGCGTCACCAGCATTTCATCGGTTGCAGCCTGGAAGCGGTGGCCGATCACATCGGTTGTGATGGGGTCGATCGCCATTCTGGTCCTCCCTGCGAACGGTTAATATCAAGCGCGTCCCAGCCCGCAGCGGGCCGGATGGTCCGCGACCAAGCCGCGAACGCTACTCATCGGCCAGAACTGGTGCAGGTCGCTTACGGCATTCTACGTCTGCTTGCCACGCGACCTCAGCGCGATGCGGTCACCGGCCGCCGGCGATTGGCCCGTCGCCGATTGCAACCGGCGGATCAATCGGCTCGGCGAAAAGTATTGCCGCGGTCTTTTCAAGTCACCGATCGCGGCCTGATCTATTCGCCATGCACAGGGTGAATCGTGTCCGCTTGATCCTGCACCAAGTTACTCCGGCTTAATTCCGGCTCTCGCGATGATCTTCGCGTAGAAGTCGATTTCTGTTTTGATGTAACTCGCAAACTCTTCCGAGCTGCTCGTGCGAGCCTCCGTGCCCTGGCTGAGCGAAAACTCCTGCACGTCCGGCAGGGACATGATGCGTACAATTTCCCCATTTAGTTTTGAGATTACCGGCTGCGGTGTTCCCGACGATGCGGCAATGCCATACCAGATGGCAAATGCATATCCACGCAATCCTGATTCCGAAACTGTCGGCACGTGTGGCAATGATCGAGAACGCTTCTCGCCGGTTGTTGCCAGCGCAAGGGTCCTCCCTGCCTTCACGTTCGGGAGGGCAGCAGGCATGGTGTCAAGCATGTATTGCACGTGCCCGCCGGCTAAGTCAATCTCGGCTGGGCCACTTCCTTTGTACGGCACGTGAATCACATTAATATTCGCCATGTTCTTAAATAGCTCACCGGCAAGATGGGTCGTCGCGCCTACCCCGCCGGATCCAAATGTCAGTTCCCCCGGCCGTTTCCTTGCCAAGGCGATCAAATGCGCTACCGAGCGTACGGGCAATGAGGGATGAACGACCAAAACATTTACGCTAGTCGCAACCAGACTGACAGCCGCAAAGTCCTTGATGGGATCGAATGGGAGTTTCTTGTAAAAACCTGGGTTGATCGCGTGCGTGTTGGATAGCAAGAGCAGCGTGTAGCCATCCGGCGGCGCACGCGCAACGATTTCCGTCCCCACTGTCCCGCCGGCTCCAACTCGGTTTTCGACGATGACCTGCTGTCCCCAGCTTTCGGTCAGTTTCCTGCCGATCACCCTTGCAAACACATCTGCCCCGCCCCCCGTCCCAAACGGCGAGATCAGGCGGATCGGTTTGCTTGGGTAGTCCTGCGCACCCGTCAAGTCAATGTGGCTCATTAACATCAATAACGTCGATAAAACCCAGATCAACTTAACATGGCGCATGACACATTGCCCTCCGTTTAAACCCAGTCGCGAGAAATCGTAAGCTCAATCATTTTGACGTCCTACGACAGATGCCGGCTGCACTAATATGTCTCCCAACTTGCACTTTTGATCCTGGTGGCAGCCAATAGAAAAGGTTCACGGAACACTTAAATGCCCGGTCCATCACGCCGAGCCAGATGCAGGCGCACCGTGAAAATCGATGTTACCACCTGCATTCGTTCCAATCAACGCGCGTTTCGTATATTGGAACGGCGTATTGTTTGTCGGCCGACAGCGACATGTCTATACTTGTCAAAACCAGTTCACATGCAGTGACGATGGAGGATATCCGTATGGCGGAGCATTTGTCCGATGCCGCAAGTATTCTCAGAGAGGCAATCGTAATAGATACGCTCGGGGGTGCCGTTGTTCATCCCACCCCGCACGTCAGCGAAGGCACCTACGAGGAGTCCCTCCTGGCGTACGGCTGGACGGCCATGAGTTCAACGCTCGTTTCCGAGCCTTCCTACACACCAACTTGGGAAGACGTTCTCAAGGCCATCTATGAAAATCTGATCAACTTCGAGATGAATCCCAGGGCGCGCCATGTTGAGCGGGTCTCAGACATTGTTGAGGCCAAGCAAAACGGTCAGTTTGGAGTGATTCTCGGTTTACAGAGCCCCAGTTGCCTCGAACAGGATCGCAACCGCATTCGCATACTCCACAAATTGGGGCTACGTATTCTGCAATTGACCTACATGGAACGGAATTTTGTCGGCGATGGGTGCTTGGAGCCAGAAAATCGCGGTCTCACTCACTTCGGTATCCAGGTAGTCCGGGAATGTAACCGGCTTGGCATGTTGATCGACTGTTCCCATGTTGGTATCCGCACGACGCTGGATGCCGTGCACCATTCTGCGAAGCCTATTGTCATCTCTCACTCTGCCGTCCGGAGTCTATCGGACAGTCCTCGCAATCTCACGGATGAGCAGATGAAGGCTGTCGCGCAACGCGGTGGGACTATTGGTATTACAGCATTTGGCCCTTTGATTCGAAGTGACCGGCGTCCCATGCTCGGGGACTACCTGGACCATTTCGACTACGCGATCGATCTCATCGGGCCAGATCACGTCACTATAGGGACCGACATCTTCGACGGTAAGACGAAAGTCAACTGGGCAACACCATGGTACTACCCAGAGGTGACGCGCGGGGCTGCCTACGGCGCCTCTACTGTGGAAGGCTTCAGCAAAAAATCCGAGTTGATCAACGTCGTCGCAGGCATGGTGCAGCGAGGTTACAGCCCCGAGGTAATAAAGAAAATACTCGGCGGGAACTTCCTCCGGGTGCTCGAGAAAGCGTGGTATTGACGGTCTATTCCGCAGATGCGGGTTGACTGCGAGTGCAGCTTCGTTCCGGCGATATCTTGTGGAGTGGATCAGTGATCTTTCGACAAATACTCGCGCGCGAGCGCCACTACCGTCGCAACCTCTTCCTTCGTATTGTAGAAGTGTAGCGCGAGACGCAGTCGTCCATGACGAATCGATAGCTTTACGCGGTGACGCGTAAGGTAATTGTAGAGGCCCTCCAACTGCGATGTCGTTGCTGCGTCTTTATCCATTCTTCCAACCAGCACGATGTGCGAGAAGTGTGCTGGTACTTTGCCGCTTAGCACGGGAAGGCCAAGTTTTGCCAGTCCCTCTGTAAGGTTGTGCGCCAGTGCCAGCACATGCTGTTCGATGATTGGTACGCCGATGCTCGCAATAAGGTCGAGCGATGCCTCCGTTGCGTTGGCGCCCAGGTAGTTGTAACTACCCAGTTCGAAGCGCCGCGCGGCCGGCATCAGTTTGTAGTGCTCATCGCCTCTTTCTCCCACATGGGCGTCGCCGAGGTCGATGCCGTAGCGTGCAAGATTTCCGGGCTGCATGCGTTCGGCCTGATCGCGGCGCACGTAGAGAAAGCCGAAACCAAAAGGGCCGCACAGGTACTTGGATGCACCGACGGTCATGGCATCGATCGGCGTGTTACTGACGTCCAGGCATAAAGCACCCACCGATTGGGCGCCGTCCACCAGCAGGAACACGCCGCGCTCCCGGCATAGCCTTCCGAGCGAATCGAGGTCGGAGCGTGCGCCGGTCGTATAGGTTACAGACGATGCGATGATGAGCCGCGTCTTTTGATCTATAGCGTTTCCTATCGCCTCAATGGGCGTTGCCATGTCAGGTGTCGGCGGTACTGCGCGCACCTCAATACCATAGCGGTCGCGCATGTTGTAGAGCGCGTAAATACTGTTCGGATGCTCGATGTCAACACACAACACGGCGTTGTCGCCTTGCTGCCATGAGAAAGAAGTAACGATGGCATTTATGCCTTCGGACACGTTCTTGACTATGGCAATTTCGTCCGAGTCTGCGCCGATCATGCGAGCGAACTTGGCGCGCACCCGCTTTATGTCGTCGTTCATCGACGATTTGTCACCGGCATCGTAGATGCGGCTATCCACGTAGCGCAGCACCGCATCGCGTGCCGCGAGCGGCATCAGGCCGTGAGCCGAGGTTTCAAAGTAGATGTACTTCTCGGTCCCCGGAAACTGCGCGCATATCGCCGCGAGTTGCTTCAATGGTGCGAGCGTGTCATTCATATTGGCTCCACTACAAAAGTGTGTGCCGCAATTCCTAGCCACCGGCACGGTTCTAATCGGAAGAGAATTGCTCGCAAATTTTGCGTGCCACGCAACTTCAATGCAACCGACATCCAACCTGTGCGTGGCAGGGCTGGAGGCTGGTGCGCCGGTGTAGGTCGATATGCGTTTTTACTGTTGGCTCGCTCTTTCGTCTGCGAGTGTCACCATATCTGCGCCATTGTGCTCCGCAATAACTCGCGCCTCAACCATTTTGACCGTTCTCAGCACTTCTCGCCAGCTATAATGCCATCAGGTTCCAACTGGCGCCAACGAATACTCCTAATGCAACTTACCCAGCACGGATCTCGCAAGCACAAGCCCCTCTGTCGCTTTCTCAGTCACGGGTGACGCGCATGCACGTTCGCAAATTGGTGTTTGCCCAAGTGATGGCTCATCTTCCGTGGAAGAGATTCGGTCGGAATGTCGATCGTTACGGCGGCGACGCGACGGCGCGCTGCCTCTTCGTCGTCGTTACGTATCGGGATACCGCCGGGGCCCGCGGCATTTTCGGTCTGCAGAAATTGACTCCGACCCCATTTTATCTACTCGCCGCGTGCGCCCGATTCCTTGATGATCCTGGCGAATTTCGCGATTTCGGATTGTATGAATCTGCCAAACTGCTCCGGTGAATCCGGCGCGGCCGGAGAGCGCTTTGCTGTCGACACTGCGACTGCACGCAGCTTGCCCGCCTTGACGTGCGGCATTGCGGCCAGCATGTCACTGAAATACATGACGACGTGACCGCCGAGCAGATCGGCCAACGCTGGCGCCGCGCCCTTGTAGGGCACATGCACCATGTCGATGCCAGCCATGCTTTTCAACAGTTCGCCTGCGAGGTGCTGCGGGCTGCCGTTGCCGGCCGAAGCATAGGGCAGTTGTCCCGGCCTGGATTTTGCCAACGCCACCAGCTCCTTGACATTTTTGGCCGGCAACGATGGGTGAGTGACCAAAATCATCGGCGCGGTTGCCACCAGTATCACCGGTGCCAGGTCCTTGACCGGGTCGTAAGTCATGCTCTTGAACAGGCTCTGCGTGATCACGATTTCCGGCGTGTATGCCATCAGGATCGTGTAGCCGTTAGGCGCCGCTTTGGCCACGACGTCGGCGCCGATCATGCCGCTCGCGCCAGGACGGTTGTCGACGATCACCTGCTGGCCCCAGGCCCTGGTCATTTCCTGGCCGACAATGCGTCCGACCATGTCGGTGGGGCCGCCGAGCGGCCACGGAATCACCATGCGAATCGGTTTGTTCGGGTAGTTCTGAGGTTGCGCGACGGCGCCTGCCGCGGCAAGCGCAATGCAACACAGAACGGCAGCATGCGAAATAGGATTCAGCACGGGTTATTTCTCGGGATTTCAGCACCGCCGCGCAAGATCAAGCGTCATCATTCTTGATTTCATCGTAGCAGAAGCTATCATCCTACACAATCGATGCCGGATCGATGCGGGGCCGATTGTTCTGAAAACTTGCCAACGGTCTTGCGAGAGCTATGAGAAGAGCCTTGCAATATGTTGTCAAATGTGACAACATAGCGGCAGAGGTATTGGATGACAAGAACAACTCGACCGGTTTCCTGGATCAGTGCTGCGAGGAAGGCCTTTGATGCTTTCCCTGAGGGTGCGCAGTCGGTTTGCCTGTCGGCCCTCACAATTGCCGCAGAGGGCGGCAAAGCGGATGTCGCTAAACCGATGAAGGGAATTGGGTCCGGGGTATTCGAAATTGCATTGCCCCACCGCGGCAATGCCTTTCGAGTGGTCTACGCCGTTCAGCTCGGCGCCGATCTCTGGGTAGTACATGCGTTCCAGAAGAAGTCTATACAGGGCATCAAAACACCGAAACACGAAATCGATCTGATCAAGGATCGATTGAAACGATTGAAGGAGATATTGAGATGAAACGCGAACAGTTCGAAGTGATCCGCGGCAGCGGCAACGTGTATCGGGATCTTGGGAAAGACAACTCCGACCTGAGGCAGTTCAAGGCGATTCTGGCGACTGAAATTATCAAAGCGCTCGATCGTGAGCGTCTTTCCGTGCGGCAGGCTCACGCCCGCACCGGGATTGCCGCAGCAGACTTTTCCCGTATTCGTAACGCTGACCTGGGTCGTTTCACGGTTGATCGCCTGATGTCCATCATCAATCGACTGGGTTCGCGCATCGAGGTGGCGGTGAAGCTCAAACGATCGACCGCCGTTCAGCACGCGCCGACCATCTGAAATGCGGCATTGAGTGCGCGCCTAATCCCATGACTCTCGAAGCCCCTTCCCCGCGCGCAATTAGATCAGCTACGCGCCATGACCGGCTGCGCAGCACAGGATTACAGGAGGTTTTCTGAGTTTTCGGCCCGGAGAAATTGACTACGACCCCAATTGTTTTTCAGTTGCTTATGCCCTCTCGCGGCGGTGAATGGGGAGGGGCTAGACGCTGAGATTTCGGCGCTGTGCGCGCCGCTCGATGGCTATTAAAACCTTCTACTCCGGAATACGGGCGTTCAGGTTCTGAGGGGGAGGCGCATCAGGCCGCGCACCAGACGCAACTGCAATTTGTTCTATCAACTTCGGCGGGGTTGATTCGGAAAGCCCCAGTGCATCTATCAAGGAGTTAGTTGCTGCCTGTGTGCTGCTGTTTATCTGATTCGCAATGGCTATCGCACCCTCCTTGCTATCAGCAATTACCTTCGCATTGGAGTCCACGAGACCGTCCGGCGCTGGAAGCATGCGACGGCATAGCACTTCATCGACAATCCGAACTAATGCGGCTAGTCGATCGGGAGATCCCAATAACCGGCTGTCAGTCGATATGTTCGTACCGTCCGGCAACGCAATTGTCGTTGGGTGACCACTGTCGAGATCGACATCGGACTGTGACTTCGACCATGATAGATACCCACCAGCAAGCACGAGGCCAGCGAAAACCAAGAAACCCCATCCTCCGCCTTGACCAACTGCTATGAGACCCGCACTGCAAACAACGGCGACGGCTGCCACGATTGCAGCCGAAACCAAAAATACCTGGCTGCGCGCCGGGCGTACATCGACATTAGCTTTGACCTCTGCCGTCGCCGTGGAACCAGTCATCCTGCGCGGTCCGATATTGTAATGGTGCCGTCAGCATTTACGGTCGGTACAAACCCTTTAAGGTTCTCGTACGCCCAAGGGTAGCGGCTGTTGAAAAGTTGGATGATCTTCAAAGCCGACGCACCGTAGACGATTGTCGTCGACACATCAATGACGCATCGAATCAAATCAAAATTCGACGAAGAAACCTGGAGGGTGCAATTATCGAACCGACAACCGATGAATGTGTATCCATCGAGTGTCAATTTCTTACTATTGTAGTAAAGGCCATTGACCTCGGGTCGGGACAAAAGACTATTTATTAGACCGCGTGAGGGAGTCGGTGGGAGGGCTCCAGAGCCAATCAAACCTCCTAGACTCTTCCGACTCTTATCGTCGCCGGGAGCCGGTGGGAGGGCTCCATAGCCTATCAAATCTGCCAGACTCTTCCGGTTCTTATCGCGGTCGTCTGTCGTGCTCATTCTGAAGGTACCCCAAAGAATTACTATGAGAGCCACTTAGCCGTCGTAAGCGAAGCAATAACCCCATCGCATCGTGCCTCAAACCGAATTGGATATCAACAAGGCGCCATCTGTCTCTTCGCGACTGCGCGCACCCCGCCCCCGTTGAAGCGCGCAAAATCCGGGCGAGGCGTCGATTTCCACCCCCTAGCGCGCGCTCAGCTCGATTTGCGCTGCTCAGCGCTTACCCCGCTGAGCGCTTGCAGGGGTGCTTTTCGAGAGGTCAAGATCGCACTCAGCCCCGCCCTGCGTGCGCGATCTGCCGATAGATGGGAAGGTAGCTAGAAAACCATGAAGAATCGCATGAATGCTAGTTGGCTGGCGGAGAGGGTGGGATTCGAACCCACGATACACTTG
>ORMF010554861.1_pt1 | contig 25262 bp, 29 predicted proteins | sample 1779871 | NCBI WGS metagenome assembly ORMF01 (sample SAMEA104232316, study PRJEB22302) | groundwater metagenome | biome: forest; feature: aquifer; material: groundwater | place: USA | collected 2011-08-07 | depth 5.4 m | reverse complement strand
TTGCCCCCCAGCCGGTTCGCGCCGTGGACGCCACCCGCATCCTCGCCGGCGGCGAAGAGTCCCTCGACGGCGGTCCGGCACGATGGATCGATAACCACCCCGCCCATCATGAAGTGCGCCGTCGGTCCCACTTCGACCGGCTCACGAGCCAGATCCCGACCGAAGTCGCGGCAGCGCTTGACCATCCCCCGGAAGTTGGTCTCGACGAGCTTCGCACCAAGGTGAGACACATCGATCCAGACACCTCCATGCGGGCTGCCAAGGCCCTCCTGCACCTCGGTGAAGCAGGCGCGCGCGACGAGGTCGCGCGTCGAGCGCTCCATGCGCTCCGGATCGTAGCGCGACATGAAGCGCTCGCCCTTGCCGTTGAGGAGCCTGCCCCCCGCCCCCCGGAGTCCCTCTTCGAGCAGCGCGCCGGTCATGAGCGAGTTCGGCACGACGAGGCCCGTGGGATGGAACTGCACCATCTCCATGTCCTTGACGGGGGCGCCGGCACGCAACGCGAGCGCGATACCGTCTGCGGCCTTGTCCGCCGAGCAGGCGATGACGCGGTACATCGTCGGCCCGCCGCCCATCGCGAGCAGCGTGGCGCGGCTGCGCACCGCGGTGAAGGTCCCGCGGCGGATGTCGAGCACGAGCGCCCCGCCGACGCGGCCGGCGCCGTCGCTGAGCAGCTCGACCGCCCGGTGCTCCTCCAGCGCGCGAACGGAGGGGCGAATCCACACCTGCTCGGTCAGCCGGTTCATGATCTCGATGCCGGTCAGATCTCCCTTGTGAATGGTCCGGTCGTGCGTCTGGCCGGCGAAGGGCTTCTGGTGGATGCGGCCGTCGGGGTGGCGGTCGAAGAAGCAGCCGTAGCGCGCTTCGAGTTCGAGCAGGCGACCGGGGGCTTGCGTGACGAGACTCCAGACGAGCTCCTGGTCGTTGATCCAGCCGCCGCCCGCAACGGTATCGAGGAAGTGCGCGTCAAGAGAATCCGGCGAGGCGAGCACGGCGTTGTAGCCGCCCTGGACCATCCGCGTGCACCCTGCGCGGCCGAGCAGCCCCTTGACCACGACGGTCACCGACAGATGCGGCGAGCGGTCCGCGGCGTGCAGGGCCGCGCAGAGCCCGGCGCCACCGGCGCCCAGGATCAAAAGATCGGTCTCGAGGATGTCGATGTCGCGCTCCGCGGTGACTATAGCCCTGGGCCGGGCCTGGGCGCAATCCGCCGAGGCGCGCTCAGCGGGCCGGCCCCGCCGAGGCTCAGGCGAGCTTCACCTCTGCCGCGCCCTCGAAGCGCCCACCGTGGGTGTCGAACGCGGTGACCTTGAGCGTGCCGGACTCGGTCGCCCTGAACGCGAAGCCGAAGGACGGGTTCTCGCCGATGGAGGTAGAGGTGTCGAACTCCGCGATGTCGCGCCCGAGGTAGCTGACGACGACGCGGTTGACGAAACGGTAGTTCTTGTCCACGGATTTCCCGTCCTTGCGCTCGACCCGTTCGTTGGGATGGATGATGAGCGTACGGGCCCGCGCCACCGACCCGCGCGCGATCCCTCCCGGTACCCGGACTCTCACCTCCCCGATAACGCTCACGCGGCGCACCCCGGGACGACCACGCGGACGCTGCGCTTGACCATGAGGAGCGCGCCGTCCTGCATCTCCGCCACGGCACGCACGTCTCCGGTGTCGGCCAGCCGGAGGTTGGCGGCCACGTACGCCTGGCCGCACGCCGGCATGAGGTTGAACTTCGCGCTGAGCGGCCGCGGGTTCTTGTCCGAGAGGACGTAGATGGTCTTGACGTAGCTCTGCGGCGTCATCGGCGACTTGACCTCGACTGACACGGCCACGTTGCCGCCGTCTTCCGCGATGAGCGGCAGATCGAGGGTGATGACCTGGGATCCATCCTTGATCGGGCGGCTCCCGAACAGCCGCTGCAGGCTCTTCTCGACGGGCTCCTCGGGGGCGAGGTTGGCGAGGAAGCCTTGGGCGCGCGCCTTGGCGTGAGGCCACGCTACGGCAAGCGCCGCCGCCGCGGCTCCCGTGAACACTTCCCTCCTGGTCACGGCGTTCTGAGCCATGGCTCAATGATGCCGCGCTTCACGACCAAGTCAAAGGTTCACGGCTCGAGTCAGCCGCCCGCAGCCGCCAGCAGCGCCTTGAGCAGCGCGCGCCCCTTGTCGCCTCTCCAGTCCCGCGGGCCCACCGCCCGGGCGACCATCCTGCCATCCCGGCCGACAAGCACCACCGTCGGAGTGCCGGTCACCCTGTATGCGGCAGTAACGGCGCCGTCCCGGTCCAGCAGCACCCGGACGGTGACGCCGTTGTCCCGGACCCAGGCGGCAACCTTCTCACGGCCCTCCCGGATGTTGATGGCGACCACGGCGAGGCCCCGGGCACTCCACTCCCGGTGGAGCTGTTCGATCGTCGAGGGTAACTCCCTCGTGCAGAACGGTCACGAGGTGGCCCAGAAGTAGAGGAGCGCCACCTGGCCCCGGAGGTCGGCCAGGTTCACGGGCTTGCCGTCGAGCCCTTCGAGGGCCAACGGCGGAGGCATCTGCCCATCCAGTGGGACCAGCTGAAAGTCAAAGAGCAGGTCCTCCAGCTGTTCCGCGGCGGGTCCTCCGGACACGAGGCCCGCCAGCGCCAGCAAAGCCGCAACTGCCGCATCAGCGACGAGTCTCACGGCAATCTGCCTCCATGGGGCACACCCTGCCTCATCGAACAGGCCCCGCCCCGGCTTCCCGCTCCCCTGGAGCTGAAACCCCCGAGCGGTTGAAGTTCCGGCTCAGCGCGACCATCCACCTTGGGCACTGTCGCATCTCGCTTCTCCCAGCGATGGGTTTCATCGGGCCCCCACCATGTCCAGGATGTCCAGGATATCGGCTTCGAGCTGGGCCGCCAGCCGGCGCAGCATCTCAGACCTCGAGACCCGCAGGAGAAAGGTCGGCCGCAGCGTGACGACGACCACCTCGGCGCTCCCCTTGGGGACGAAGACAGCCAGCCGGCAGGGCATCAGAGCACCGATCCTCGGGTCCGCCTCCAGCGCCTCCGCCGCCAGCGTGAGATTGCAGAAGGAGAGCACCTTGTAGTGGTCGAACGCGAAGGTTCCCCCGAGGTCCCGAGCGCGCCGCCGGAGGGTGTCGTCCAGGTCGTTGACTCGCCCGACCGAGTAGTTCCGCCGCTGGACCGCCGCCTCCAGCGAAGCCATGACCTCGCCGAACGGCGCCTCGATCCGCAGCACGAAGTAATCCTCGCTCGTCTCGAGCCGCGGGGATCCGGCCGAGGCGCCCGCGGCGGCAGCGAGGCAGAGCGCCCCAAAGAGCACGGCGGCCATGAGCCCGGGCCGGCACCCCCTCATCTCGCCCTGCCCTTCGCTTCATCGAGGACGGCCTCGAAGATCTCGTCGATGCCCACCGCAATCGCAGTCATGCGTCCCCCGTCTCCCTCCTCCGGGCGCTCAATAGGACACCGAGCGGTCGTACTCCATCAGCAGCTGGGCGTAGCGTTTAACATCGATCTTTGTGACGCCAGGCGCGCGCTCGAGGTCTTCATCCAAGACCCCCCGGGTCTGGGCTCACCCGCCTCAGACATGGACCGGGATCCGGTGGTCGATGGAAAACTGGAACAGCTCCTGCAGCGGCGGCTGCCCGTACGGCTGGACATGCTTCCGAAACTCGGGTTTGACCAGCACCGTCGCGTCGAGCGCGAGCTCAATGCCGACGTCCACGCCCGCTTCCGTCGCGCCCTTGGCCACGTAGAAGGGCATAGGGGCGCGGGTCGAGTTGTCATAGCCGTAGGTCGCTGTGATCAGCAATCCCGCCATCGCATGCTCGCTCTCCTCCGGCGTCCGGGAAGCTCGCGCTGACCGTCACGCTGGCCGCGCGCGGCTAGGGCCGGATATAGGCATAGCCTTTCTCTTGAAGCTCCATCACCCGGACCACGCCGCTCGGGATCGGGGGCAGCCCTTCGATCAGCTCCTCGGGCTTGATGTTCTGGCGCTTCATGGTTATCTGGCAGGCGCCCATCTTCATCCCGCCCGTGAGCAGCGCCTCGACCTTGCCCCGGACGTCGGGGGCGATGGTCTTGACGATGAAGGGGCGCAGCCCGGGCCCGTGGACCACCAGCTCGAGCGCCTCGATGCTCTGCCAGCCGACCACGTCCACGTAGTTCTGCATATTGGTGAGGACCGCGGCGGCCTTCGTGGGGTCGGCTTCGTTGAGATGGAAGAAGGCCTTGTGCTTCTTCGCGTTGTCCGCGTTGTGGGAGGCGTGGGCCGGTTGCCAGCCGCTCACCAGGACCACCCCCACTGCCATCACGCCGAGAAACAGTGTTCGCATCGCTGTCATCGCATCCTCCTTTGCTGCTCGATGGAGTGGATCATCTACGCTTGGCCTTGGCCTCCTCGAGGACGGCCTCGAAGATCTCGTCGATCCTGCGCTCGAACTCCCGGGCCGCCGCCATCGCGGAGGGGCCCGGCGCGTGGCCGGGCAGACGCTCCAGCACCCAGCCCTGGCGGGTGGAGACAAGCGCCGTGTGGGCCGGATCCACCTCGTAAATCAGCACGCTGCAGAGCTGGAAGGCACCGTAGTCCGGTGAATCGGAGTAAATGCGGATGCCAAGCTCCAGGTTGCAGAACTGGTAGATCTTGTAGGGGCGGAAGGTGTCGGCGCGGTTCTCCATCCCCTTCTTGATGTCGAGGACGTTGACGAGGTTGAGGTTCTGTCGCTGGGCCTCGGACGTGAGAATGAGCTCGGCCTCCTCGAACGGGAGTCGGACGACGATCTTCCTGATCGGCACGGGTTCGGAGGCGGCCGGGGCGGCCCCGAGCGCAAGGACCCCCAGGAGCGTCAATCCGCGGAGGGCTTGACGGCACGCCCGTGGCATCGCGCTACGCCACCCGGACGCGGGGCCGCGGGTCGAGCCGGACGCGCTTGAGGCTGCGCAGGTGGTCGGCGACGACGTCGTAGGCGGGCGGCCCCGGGGCCTCGGGGCCCGGGCTGGCCCACCCGGCGGTGCGGTATCGCCGATCGGGCGACATGGGCTTCCCCCCCACGCGAATTTCGCTGATCCGCCGGCCCATCGGCTTGCTCGGCTCTATGGTGTAGGTGAGACCCCCAACCCGCACCATGTCCCCGCCCTGGCGGAAGTAGGGATCCGGGTGGAAGAGGTTGTCGGCCACGTCCTCCATGAGCTGCTGGATCTCCGCGCCGGTCAAGTCCCGCACGAGGGTGTTCGGATAGGTGAGCCCGGTGTGGGAGTAGACATCCTCGAGCGTGATCGCCTGGCCCGGGACGATGGTCACGCCCCAGCGGAAGCCGGGCGAGAGCGCCACCTCCGCGTCGAAACGCTTGAGCAGGGCGTCGAGCAGGATCTCGTCGAAGCTCCCGTTGAAGTTCCCGCGCCGGTACAGCAGGGTCTCCGAGACGGCCAGCCTCTCTGCGAGCTGGGCCTCCCAGGGCCCGCGGATCTCGCGGATCAGCCGCGCCATGTCCGGGTCCTCGGGCACGTGCTTCGAGAGCACCGGGATCAGCTTGTAGCGGTACCCGCTCACCGCGCCCGCCCTCACGTCGAGATCGAGCCGGCTCAGGAACTTGCCGTGCGCGCCCGAGTTGATGACCAGCGTCTTGCCGACCGGGATGGGCCTGGGCAACCCGTCGTGGGTGTGGCCGCCCAGGATCACGTCGATGCCGCGGACACGGCCGGCCATCTTGAGATCGGTGGACACGCCGTTGTGGCTCAGCACCACGACGCAGTCCACCTTCTTGTCCTGTCGCAGCTCGTTCACCAGCCCCTGGCACTGCTCCTCCTGGATCCCGAAGGTAAGGTTCGGCACGAAGCGCTGCGGGTGGGAGATCGGCACGTAGGGGAAGGCCTGGCCGATGACGCCGACCTTCACCCCGCCGACCTCGCGGATCGTATAGGGGTGGAAGACCGGCTCGTCCCAGTTGAGCTCCTTGCAGTTGTGGCAGACGAAGTCGCCCTTGAAAAGGCCGCGGCCCTCACGGTCCCCGAAGAGTTCCTTGACCCGGTCGATGCCGTGGGTGAACTCCCAGTGCGGGGTGAATACCTCCACCCCGAGGTGGTTCATGACCTGCACCATGTCCGCCCCGCGCGTCCAGAGGGCCGTCGCCGACCCCTGAAGAGTGTCGCCGCCGTCGAGGAGCAGCGTCCGGCCGGGCCGCTCCGCCCGGATGCGCTTGACCAGCGTCGCCAGGTGCGCGTAGCCGCCCATCCGGCCGTAGCGCGCCGCCAACGCCACGAAGTCGAGGTGGCTCATGGCGTGGGCCTCGGCCGAGCCCCGGGTGAGCGCGTAGGCCTTAAGGAACGCCTCGCCGGTGAGGTACGGCGCCCGACCTGCATCGTCCCCGACTCCGATGAGCGTGTCGGGCTCGCGGTAGTAGACGGGCAGCAGGGTGGCGTGGGGGTCGGTCATGTGGAGCAGGGTGACGTTGCCGAGCGACTCGAATCCGAGGAGGCGCTCGGGCTCGAAGGCGGCCGCGAGGGCCTGGGGGCTCGATGCCCCCAGGCTCCCGGCCACGGCGATCAGCGTGAGGAGATCGCGGCGCGTGACATCCACGCCTAGTGCCTGATCCCCGGGACGCTCATGGGCTTGCCCTTGTCGAACGACGTGAGGTAGAGCTCGAGCTCGGCGTACTCCACGGCATCCGCCGGGAGCATGTTCATCCCCAGTGGCGTCAAGCACCACTGCATGCGCTTGCGCATGTCCCAGACATCCGCCTGGCTGGTGCGCCAGGTGGGGAAGTGTCGGGTGAGCCCGGCCTGAGCGTTGCCGAGGAACCGGCCGCCCAGGAACCTGTCGGCCCCCTTTCCGGAGGCATGGCAGTCGGCGCAGGCATGGTTCCGCTGCCCCACGCGCTTGTTGAAGTTGGCCATCCCCCGATCGAGGGCCGCCCGGTGCTCCGGGCTCGCGAGGTCCACGGCGACCGGCATGCCGTTGGAGGCCATCTTGACGAGCATGGTCATGTCGAGGTTGTCGGCGCTCTGGGCCAGCATGGGGGCTCCCGTGGTCTCGGGCGAGTGGACGGTCAGAAAGTCCTCGATGCTCATCACCCGCCTGTAGTGGGCCACATACTTCGGGTAGCGCGTCGCCACGCCCTTCATCGCCTGGAGCGGGCCGCCGGGGTGGCATTCCGCGCAGGACTTGCCGGCCGGCCCCTTCCTCACCCAAAGCGACTCGGCCGACTCGGCCCGAATCACTGCCGGGTTGTTCGTGGAATCGAGGTTGTCGCCGAAGCCCACGGGCTTGGGCCGCGTCTCCGGGTTTCGCTCCGAGTCTTTCTCCGGCCGGAGCGGACCCTTCTGAGTCTTGAGGAACGCCACCATGTGGACGATGTCCTCGGGCTTGAGCACACCCGCCGTCCCCCATGGCGGCATGGTGGTGTTGGGAAAGATGTGGCGCGGATCGTAGATCATGTTGAAAACGTACTCGTCCGGAAGCCGGCGGTCCCCGAACGTCGAGAGGTCGGGCCCGACATTGCCCGCGGGCCAGACGTCGTCACCCTGGATCAGGTGGCAGCCGGTGCAGGGTCCGAGGCTCCGGGCCAGAAAGAGGCTGCGCCCCTTCTTCGGATCTCCCGCCACGGCCGGCATCGCCCCTCTCCCGGGCGCCATCGCGGGCCGGCTGTCGTCGTAGGCATAGGTACGGTACTCCCCGAAGTCCTCGGTGGTCCAGCCGCGGTAGCGAAGGGCCTGCCGCTTGCCGTCAGGGAGAGTCTTGAAGTCGCCTTTGGCTTCGGGAACGGCTCGCGATACCCAGGGGGTTGGCGGCAGCCCGGAGACGCCCTTGGTCTCGCTCTGAGCGCATCCCGCAGCGAAGAGCACCGCCACGAGTACGGCGGGGGCAGCGCGATGACGTGATTGACGCATGTGCGGGGCTCCTTGTCAGGAGAACTTGATGTCGGTCGTGCCCTCGTACCTGCCGCCCTGCGTGTCGAGGAACGTCACCTTGAGCGGTCCCGCCTCCGTAGCCTTGAAGGCGAACGAGAAGAACGGGTTCTCGCTGATGGACTGCGTGGTCTCGAACTGGGCGATCTCCTTGCCCACGTAGGTCACCACCACGCGGTTGATGAAATGGTAGTTCTTGTCCACCGGCTTGCCGTCCCGGCGCTGGACGATCTCCATCGGATGGATGACCAGCACCCGGACCTTGACCACGTCCCCCTGTTTGATGCTCGACGGAATCCTGATCCTGACGCGCCCGATCTCCGCCATGGCTCTAGCCTCCGCAGCCGCCGACGGTGACCTTGACCTCTCGCTTGGTCATGAGCAGGGTCCCGTCGCTCAGTTCGGCTATGGCGCGCACGTCCGTGGTCTCCCCCAGGCGCAGGTTGGTGCCGACGAACGCCTGACCCATGGTGGGGCTCAACGTGAACTTCGCATTGAGGGGGCGCCGGTTTTTGTCGGAGATGATGTAAATGCTCTTGACATAGCCCTGGGGCGCCATCGGGGCATTGACCTCGACCGACACCGGCACCACGGCGCCGTTCTCCGCGATGAGCGGCAGCTCGAGCTTGATGGCCGAGGATCCGTCCTTGATGGGCTGGCCGCCGAAGAGGCGCTTCATCGTGGCGTCCACCGGCTCCTCGGGCCCGAGGCTGGCGAGGCTGCCCGGACCCTGGGCCTGGGCATGCGCCGTCCCGGTCGTACCCGGCCAGGGCCCGCCGAGCCCCGCGAGGCCGAGGAGCCCTAACGCCCCCAGCAGCGCGCGCCGTGTGACACCGCTGTTGTCCATGAGTCTGTCCATGCTCGCCTCCTGTAAGATATGGTCCACTGCATGACCTCCAGGCCGCTGTCCCTCCTACCCGCCGTGCTGCTGGCGGCGCTCGTTGGCGCCACCACCGCCGCGCCCTCTCGTGTCCTCCAGCAGTCCGTGGACTACCCCGGCAGCGAGGGCGACATGCCTGCCCACATCTATAGACCGGAAGGCGATGGCCGCCGCCCCGGCGTCCTCATCCTCCACACGATCGCGGGCCCGGGCCCCAACGTCGAGGCCTTCGCCCGCCGCGTGGCCGCCCAGGGCTTCGTGACCATGACGCCGGACCTCTTCAGCCTCCATGAGTTCGGCCCGGAGGGGCGCACCGATCATCCGCTCGTGCTCGGGGACCTCGACGGGGCCCTCGCATTCCTCCGACGCCATCCCGCGGTGGAGCCGTCGCGTATCGGCGTGGTCGGCTTCTCCTTCGGCGGCCGCCTGGCCCTTATCGCCGCAGCCGGACATTCCGACCTCAAGGCCGTCGTGGTCCATTACGCCGTCGCCTCCTACCAGGAGCTCGCCAAGGAGCGCCCGGTAGCCGGACGGGCGCTCCAGACCCGCGCGGCCGCCGACTTCGCCCCGCGGGTCCGCGCCCCAGTGCTCATCCACCACGGCCTGGCCGACCGCAGCATTCCCGCCAGCCAGGGGGTGCTGCTCCACCGCGCTCTCACGGCCGCGGGCAAGCAGGCCACGCTCCATCTCTACCCGGACGCCGATCACCTCTTCAACTTCGAAATCGCCGCGGAAGGTCCGGGCACCTACCGTGAGGAGGCCGCCCGTCTCTCCTGGGAGCGCACCCTCGAGTTCCTTAAGCAGAACCTGTCTCATTGACCGCGCAGGATGCGGCTCAGGAAGGCCACGGTCCGATTGAAGGCGTCTTCCCGGGCCAGATCATCCCCCACGGTACGCCCGTAACGGCGGAAGTCGAAGGCGCGCTGGGCGCCCGGATAGACCACCACCTCCACCGGGCGGCCCAGCTCCTTCAGGCGCTCGCCCACCCGCACCACCTGCTCCCTTCTCAACTGATGGTCCCGGTCGCCCACCATGAGCAGGGCCGGCACCCGGATCTCATCCACCTCCGGCATATAGCGATACACCTGCACGGGCTCCGGCGCGTTCGGGTTGGCCAGATGGGGGTAGTAGCCGACGATGGCCGCGACCTCGCGCCGCCTCACGGCGAGGAGCGCCATGTGGTAGCCGCCTCGCGAGATGCCCACCACGCCCACCCGGTCCGCCCGGGCCTCGCGGACGGTCTTGAGATAATCCAGGCCGCCCTCGACATCCTGCTCGGTGGCCGGGTCGTGCTCGATGGGGTTCTCCGCAATGAAGCGCCCCGTATGGTAGTCGGGCGCCAGCACCACGAAGCCGCGCTGGGCGAGCCGGAGCGCTTCGGCTTTGAGGCGGTCGTGCCACCCGGAGCGCCCGTGGATGAAGAGCACGGCCGGGTGCGGCCCGTGCCCACTGGGGACGGCCAGGTAGGCTGGGACGTCCACATCGCCGCTTTTGTATTCCACGGACCGCTCCTCGACGGCCACAGGCGGAGCCTGGGCGGCGGCCCCTCCCGCCCAGAGGCAGGCGGCAATACCGGCCGCGCCCCAGAGAAGCCGCAGGGAGCGAGGGAGACGGGCGGACTTCAGGCGGGAACGCGACGGGGCCGCGATCGGGGACTGCCGGAACCGGATCACCCTAGACTGCGCGGTGGTCATTCGTATCCGTTTCGGATGTCCGAAACTATGAAACTCTTGAACCCTCCGTGTCAACAGGAATACGACCCTCAGGGATCGACGAAACAGCCCTTGGCCAGCCCGCGCTGCTCGTGATGGCGCGCCGCGTCGGCGGCGAGCGCCACCACGCGGCCGACCGCTTCCGATGGCACATGGGGCAGCCGGAGGCCCTCGCGCTCGCTCAGACCCTCGAGCGTCTTCACCACCAGGTCGGTGGAGGCCGGGTGCCAACGGAGGGCTCGCTCGAGCCCGGCCAGGACGGCCTCGTCGGTGAAGAAATCGCCGGTCAGATAGATGGCCTTGATGACGTCGCCGGCCAGCGTGAGCTGGGCGGTGAGAAGCCCTCCGTCGGTCTTGACGGTGGCCGATCCCATGGCGTCCGGCGTGGCGGGCTGGCGCCCCAGCCACTCCCGCGTCCGGTAGCGCTCCCGCTCGAGGGCGCGGATGGCCTCGAGCTCCCCGGGGGAGAAGCCGCCCGGCTGAAACTCTACTTCCAGGGCGCTCGCGTAGGCCTCTCGCACCCGGCCCCGCACCTCCCCGATACCGACCGGGCGCCCGAGCTGGTGGCGGACCGTCGTCATTCGCTCGGTCACGGTGGCAATTTCCTTGTCCGAGATCTTTTCGAAAGGCGTGCGCAGCACGGAGAGCATGAAGCCGATGTCGAGATCCACGAGCAGACTCGCGTGGAAGAGCAGGCCGCCCGCCTGGTCGAAGCAGATGCCGAGCCCCGCGATCTTCTTTCGTCCCACCTCCACGTCGTTCTTCCGTCTGTACTCGGCTTCGATGCCCAGTCCCCTCAGCGCCCCGGTGATGCCGGCGGAGAAGCGGCTGAAGAGCTCTCGCGTCCGGTCATAGGACCGCGCTCCCGGGGGCGCGGGCATCATGAGCGCCACGCCGAGCTGCGCGTCTCCCATGACGATGGCGCCGCCGCCCGTGGGGCGCCGGTTGACCTCGACCCCGCGGCGGCGGCATTCGTCCAGGTCGATCTCGGCGGACGCGCGCTGAAATCGCCCGACCAGCGCGCAGTGCGAGCGGTAGGTGTAGAGCCGCAGCGTCGGCGGGCTTTGCCCCGTCCCCTGCCCGCGGGTAATGACCTCGTCGGCCGCCAGACCGAAGCTGGCGCTCACGCCGTCGTCGGCGATGTACCGCCAGGTCGCGCTGGGGCCTGTTCCGGGCGCCCGCATTTCCACGTCGCTCACGCAGCACCGGGCCTGAGCGCTTCGAGGACGCGGCGCTCGGCATCGTCGCGGGCGAGCGCCGCCCCGCTGACGACGAGGTCCTCGATGCGGCGGTCGGCGACGCGAGCCGTCACCCTGGCGTCGGCGCCGCCCACCGACCAGGTCCACTCGTGCACCCAGACACGGTGGGTGACCTTGAGCGCGGCGCCGCGGAGCCGGACGCCGCCGCCGGCCTCTCCCGGCCGGAGGAGCCGCGCTTCTTGCTCGAGCACCAGCGCCTCTTCTGCCGCGTCGAGGCTCCCCGGGACCAGGGAGCGGCCCAGCCCTGCCTCGTAGCGCGTCACCAGCTCGGCTCGGATCCGCGCGTCGGAGGGCCGCTCGGCGAGCGCGCTGTTCAGCGTCGCCAGGTGCAGGCGGAGCCCGTCTTCCGCGAGGCGCCGGAAATCGTTGGAGGGCACGCGCCAGGCGCGTCCCATGACGGCGGCCGGGAAGTCGAAGAGGAAATTGCCCACCACGACCACGGCCTCGCCGATCTGCCCGCCGCCGGTGCCGGCGATCCGCCGCCCGCCCACCTCGATCTCGTTGACGCCCTCCAGAGCGGCGGGCAGCCCCAGCGCCCGCAGCGTCTCCACCGCCGGCATGAGGAAGCGGCGGTAGATCGCGTCGACCATAAGCGGGGCGCGCCGCCGATTGAACACGCACTGGTAGAAAAGCTGGCTCGTATCGAGGAAGACTGTGCCGCCGCCGATGCGCCGCCGGAAGACCGGGTAGCCGTTGTCGCGGCACCAGTCCAGGTCCAGCTCCGCCCCGGGAGACTGGTGGTGGCCGACGCAGAAGTAGGGCGCGGACGGGCGGCACAGCACGATGGTGTCCGGCGAGTCCTCCCCCATGCTCTCGGCGAGCGCGTGATAGAGCGCCTGGGAGCGGAGCGGGGAAACCGGGCCCAGGTCCAGGAGCCGAACGGGCGGGGTGGGCACCACGGTCATCCGGTTACCTCGTCGAGGCACGCCTGTCCGCGGACCACCTCGATGTCCTCGGCCGTGGGCTGGAAGGGGTAGTCGCGGAACTCCTCGCCCGGCCGGTAGCTGCCGAAGGGGCGGTTGCAGGCCACCTTGCCGCTCCGATCCGGACAGCCATTGGTCATGAAGGGCGTCCCCGCGTTCACGCACTCGCCGATCAGCCGCTGCGGGGCAAGCACGCGCGCGATGGCGCCCGCCTCGTCGAAAAGGATGGCCTCACGCGGCAGGTCGCGGTGCTCGATCAGGTATTTGGTGAGCTGGATCCGGCGCAGCCGCGAGATGGGCGCCCGCGGCACATCCGCCATTGCGGTCCCGGGCTCGGGATTGAACGAGAAGAGATAGGCCGCGATCTGCTCCGACTTCATCTGGTAGAAGAGATCCACCAGCTCCACATCCGTCTCCCCGAGCCCGACGATGACATGACAGTTGACCTTCAAGGGACCAAGGTGCTGCCGGGCGAGGCGGACGATCTCCCAGTGCTGGCTCCATGAATGCGGCCCGTTCGCGCCCTTGCCCCGCGTCCGGTAGAACACCTCCTCGCTCGCGGCGTCGAGCCCGACGCCCACGATGTCAGCCCCCGCGTCCCGGATGGCCAGGATCTTCTCCTCATCGAGCAAGGTGGCCGAGACCAGCGCCGAGATCGGCACCGCCGAGCGCCGGCGGATGCGCCGGCTGATGTCCAGGAGGTCCGGGTACGCGCGCTTGTCCTGGACCTGGGCGATGCAGACGCGCCCGACACGAGCTTCGTGGAGCGCGATGGCCTCCACCACGCGGTCGGTGGGGAACACCGGCCAGCCCACGCGGATAAAGGTGTTGCCCTGGGCGAGCCCCGGCCGCTCGCGCGCGAGCCCGCAGTAGGTGCAGTTGGCGTAGCAGCCCTCCGGATAATTCAGCAGCAGGTTGACGCAGTCGCAGGTCGCGTTGCGGTAGAAGGCCCCCGGTCTGAGCCCTATGGTCATGGCCGCCGCCACGCTGACGCGGATGTAGTCGGGGCTCGGCAGCGTCTGCTCGACGTGCTCCTGCAGCTCGAGCTTGGTCTTCTTGGATCGGCCGGGAGCCTGGGCGCGGGGGTCGACTCTTTCCACCGGATTCCCCTACCAGTTGACGCCGCAGCAGGCGTCGTGGAAGCGCGGCACGAGGCCGCGGGCGCGCGCGAAGGCGACGATGCCCTCGGCCGGAAACGCGATGCCGTCGAGCCCGGCCTCGACGGCACGGCGGTCGATGAGGGCCTTGACGGGGCCGATGGGGCGGGCGCAGCCCAGCATGATGGGCGTCTCGGGCAACGCTCGCCGGGCCGTCTCGAAGAAGGCGCCGATTCCCTCCACGGAGGGCGGCGTCACGCCCTTCATCGCGGTGCCGGTGAGCGGCATCAGGATGACCAGCACGAGAAGTTTGGGCCGGTGGCGGGCAATCATCTCGAGCGCTCTCCACTCGCCCAGCATCCGGCCGTAGTGAAGGCCGAGGATGATGTGCGGGACGATCGGTACCCCGTGGCGATCGAGGCGCTCCAGCGCCGCCTCGTATTCTTCGATGCCGCACTCCAGGTGATAGACCTCCCGGATGGTCTCCTCTGCCCCGATGATGTCGAGCATGGCGCCGTCCACCCCCACTTCCCCCAGCGCGGCCGCCGTCTCCTCGTCGGGAAGGCCCGGGTGGACGCGGACCAGCAGCCCCAGCTCGCTGCGGATGCGCTTGAGATCGGGGATGTGCCTGAGCAGCGGGACGCGGCCGCGCCTGTCACACCCGCCCGAAACGAGAATGCCGCGGGCGCCGCGCTCCTTGAGGCGCGAAGCCATGTCATAGAGGCTCGCCGCGCTGAGCGGCAGCATGCCCTCAAGCACCTTGGACTGGCAGTGGTCGCACTGGAGCGCGCAGCGGTCGCCGGTCACGGAGACGGAGACGAAGCGCCCCGCGTCCTGATCCGCGTACTCAGAGGTGCGGTAGCGCTTGAGCCCCGGCGCGTAGAAGTGGATCGTGGCGGCGCGACCCGCAGCGGCAGGCGACGGGGGCGAAACCGCCGTCATGACCGCTCCTCCTCGTGCGCTTTGAGCTCGGCTCTGACCCACTCCTCTATGGCCGGGGCGCCACGGAGGAGATCCCGCGACTCAGCATCCCATCGGTTCGCGCGTATCCTCACCAGCCAGCCGCGCCCGTAGGGGTCGGTGTTGAGCAGCCGCGGAGCGGCGAGGAGCTCGCCATTGGCCTCGAGCAAGGAGCCCGACACGGGCGCCACCAGCGGCCGCACCATTTTCTCGGCCTCGAGCGAGCCGATGGCCTGGCCGCGCAGCACGGACTGTCCCGGGTCAAGGAGCTGAACGTACACGACTTCGCCGAGCGCCTGAACGCCTATGGCATCCACGCCGACGATGATCTCCCGGCGCCCGTCGCCATCAGGCTCGGACGGATGGAGCCAGAGATGCTCCTCCCGCTGGTACCACAGGCCTTCCGGAAACTCATAGCCGTCAACCGAGAACGTTGGCACCGCCATCGGTCCCTTCAGCGCAGCGCATGCAGTTGATGTTGTTTGCTTCGATCCGCGTCCGATACCGTTCCACTGCTTCCCTACCCGTGCTGAGCGACAATCGCTCCTCGGCCAGCCGGTCGGGCCGGAGCCTCACCAGCCAGCCCGAGCCGTAGGGATCCCGGTTTGCGGCCAGGATGTCGGCCCGGAACCCGGCCTCGTTGTTGGCGGCTATGGCCCCCGAGAGCACGGCGGAGAAGGGTCCCACCCACTTGGCGCTCTCGATGGTGGCCAAGCTCTGCCCGCGCGCCACCCGCCGCCCCACCGCTTTGAAGCGAATGTTGACCATCTGCCCGCAGCGCGTTTGCGCGGGGTCCGTCATCCCGAGGGTAACCGTCCCGTCGGGCTCGAAACGCGCCCAGATATCCCGGTCAACGTCGTACCACAGCTCCTCGGGAAGGTCGCACCCTCGATAAACCGCCACCCGGTTCCTTTCCTGTCGAGAGGGCGCCACCCTTCACGCGCACCCTCTCCCCTCGCGGGAATAGGCGCGGCTGAGCGCGGCGACCTTCGGCTCGAGTGCTATGCGGCCACGCCGGCGTAGCCAGCGTCGGGAATGGTTCGCATCAGGGATTTCATCGACGCGAGAGTCGCATCCCCCGGGGCTGCGCCCGTCCTGCCTAAGATCAGGCTGAGGAACGGCACGCTATGCCTTGCGCCTCGAGGTACGCGCGGTACGCCTCGAGCCCCTGGCTCCCCGTGACCAGATCCCCCTTGTCGGCGTCCCACGCGGCCGGCATGAGCCTGACCAGCCAGCCTTCGCCATACGGATCCCGGTTGAGGAGTCCTGGGGCTTTCTTCACGGCCTCGTTGACCTCCACGATTTCTCCGGCCACCGGGGCCGGCACCGGCCCGACCCACTTGGAGGATTCGATGGTCGCCAGGCTCTGCCCCTTGGGCACCGAGCGGCCGGCCTTCTTGGTCGTGCACGACACGATGGGTCCGGCCAGGTTCTGCGCCACATCGTTGATGCCAACCGTCACAGGGCCTTCCCCAGTCCGCTTGAGCCAGACGTGCTTCTCGACCAGGTAGTAGAGATCTTCTGGGAGGTTGCAGTTGTTGAGTGTCGCCATGTCGGTTCACGCCTCCGGAGCTTCGGGATGAGCGTCCTCGAGATGATAGAGCAAGAGGTCGAAGGCGACCAGCCGAATCTCTCGCTCGAACTCGGTCAGGAAAGCCGGATCCTCCCAGCGCGGCTTGACCTCATGTCGGATCTCTCCCCCGCAGCGCGGGCAGGCGATGAGATAGTGCATCCGGCCGTCGACCCCGCCCGCCAATGTGCTGACCGCGTCGCCATGGTTGTCAGCCAGGTGCCGGTGGATCTGCCGCCGCGACCCGCCGGCTGCGCACCAGGGACAGGTCATGCGACGATCATGAGTCGAGCAGTTCTGGGAGCCCGCGGCTCATGCGCTCGCCCAGCGCACCGCCCAGCGCCTCGAGCAGGCTGACGAGACCGCGGCCGGCCGGAGTGGCGACGGCGGCGTTTCGCTCGAGATCGCGCTGAGCCAGGCCCGCCTGGGCGAGCGCGTTCAGACGCTCCGCCACCGCCAGCTCGGGCAACCCAACGCGCCGCGCCAGCTCCCCCAGCCCCACGGGCACCTCCCCGCCCGGTCCGGACTCGTCGAGTCCGGACAGGATTCGAAAGTTCACTCCCTCAGCCGCCGCTGCCACGGCCCGGAGCGCCATGTCCCGGGCCATAGCACTCGCCGCCTGCTTGTCGCCGGCCAGCGCCGACAGCGGCCCAGGCGCGCCCGCCTCGGGCGTCTCGGGGGCAAAGGTGAAGCGCTCGAGCCGCCGCTCGGCCAGGATGACGTCACGCATCCTGAGCCAGAGCCCATCGGCTACCATCGCGAGGTCGAAGGTTTCCTTCGCCATGACGCGAGCTCCTTCTCCCTCACCTGCCTGGGTGAGGGGCGAGGGCCTGTTCGAGCAGCTCGACGATTTCCTTCACCTCGATGCGGCCCTCAAAGCCGCCGGTCTTGACGGCGTCGCGGTACATGGTCACGTCCTTGGGGCACGCGACCACGAAGGAGCGAATGCCGGGAATCTCGAGCGCCTCGGCGATGCGCTGCTCGGCCGCCGTCGGCACGCCCGCCACCCGCGTGTCCCCCATCCAGATGCGGCCGCCGCCCGCCCCGCAGCAGAAGCTGTTCTGCCGGTTGCGCCGCATCTCCACCAGCCTGAGTCCGAGCGTCACCAGCATCTCCCGCGGGGCGTCCATCACCTCGGTGTAGCGCGAGAGATAGCACGGATCGTGGTAGGTGGCGACGCCGTCGAGCCGGCGCTCGAGCGGCAGATGCCCCGAGCGCATAAGGTCCAGGAGGACTTCCGTGTAATGCCGGACCGGATACGCTGCGCCGAGCTCCGGGTACTCGAACCGGAGCGTATTGTAAGAGTGGGGGTCGGTGGTCACGATGGCTTTGAACCGCGCTCGGGCGAGCGCCTCCACATTCTTTTCCGCGAGCAGCTGGAACAGCCCCTCCTCGCCCACGCGGCGGACGTCGTTGCCCGAGTTCCGCTCCCCTTCATAGAGGATGCCGAAGTCGAGCCCGGCGCGGTGAAAGGCGCGGGCCACCCCGCGCGTCAGCCCCTGGAGCGCCGGGTCGTAGGCCGCATAGTCGCCGACGAACCAGAGGTAATCCACGGGTTCCTTCCGCGCGTCCTTGATCTTGAAGTCCAGGCCCTGGGTCCACCGGGCGCGGTTCCGCTCCGATTGGCCGAAAGAGTTGCCGTAGCGCTGGAGCTTTTCCAGCACGCCCTGGAGGGTGGCGTCGAGATTGCCGTCGGCGACGAGCCTCCGGCGCATCTGGACGATGAGCGGCACGTGCTCGATGCCCACAGGGCAGGCGTCCATGCAGGCGCGGCAAGTCGTGCAGGCCCAGAGAGTCTCCGCCCGGATCACCGTGCCCGTCATGGCCAGCCCCGCCGGGCGCTCCTGGCGCTCCCGGAGCCAGCTCCGCCCCCCGAGCGCGCGCTCGGCATGCTCCCTGAGCTCGAGGATCAGATCGCGCGGGCTGAGCGGCGCCCCCGCCGCCCGCGCCGGGCAGGCCACGTGGCAGCGCCCGCACTTGGTGCAGGCGTCGAGATCGAGCAAATCCTTCCACGTGAGGTCGGCAAGCGTCTGGTAGCCAGGAACGGCCGCCGCCTCGGGAACGTCAGGGAGCCGTTTGCCGGCGAGATCGTCTTTGAAGACGAGGTTCACGCCATCCACCAGCATGTGGATGGCCTTGGAATACGGCAGATACGCGATGAAGCCCAGCGCCAGCAGCCCGTGAAGCCACCAGGACCAGAGGGGCAGCCGGTTCGCCGAGGGGGTGACGCCCAGCGCGTCGAAGAGATTGGCGATCTGCCAGCCCACCGGAGACCAGGTTTCGAACGCGGGCCGGTCGGCCGCGATGCGCAGCCCCTCCACCAGATAGCCGGTGACACCTATCCAGAACAGGAGCCAGAGGAAGAGCCTGTCGTCGGCGGTGTAGGCGCTCCGGCTGTACGCCCCAGGCTCGCGATCGGGTCGCGTGTAGTCGAGCGCAGGAGGCCGCTGGATCCAGCGCCGGCCCATCATGAGGCCGAGCCCGCCCAGGAAGGCCAGGCCGAGCAGGTCGAGGGTCACCGAGTACCAAAGATAGAACGCGCCCTTCCAGAAGCGCCACTGGGGATTGACGAGCCTCACCATGTCGTAGTCGATCATGATGATGATCGTGCCGACGAAGAGCGCGACGAACCCCCAGAAAATCCCCGCGTGGGCGAGCCCCACCCAGGCATTGCGCCTGGCGAGCGTGGTGTGGCTGCCGACGGCGGCGCCGGCCCGCAGCAGCCGGCGGCCGAGGGCATGCCAGCGGTGGGCGGGGCGGCCCCGCCGGTACTTGCGCCCCCGCTGCCAGAGGCCCCAGAGCGCGATGGCCATGGCGAGCGCGCTCAGCGCGTAGAACAGCGCGATCAGCGCGGCGGGGAAGTTTCGGAAAACCTCCCGCGCGGGGGTGACGAGGTCGCTCACGCTCGGCTCTTGATCTTCTCCGTGAGAAGCGGGAGCACGTCGAAGAGGTCGGAGACCACTCCGTAGTGCGCCACGTCGAAGATGGGGGCGCCGGGGTCGGTGTTGATGGCCAGGATGAGCTCGGCCCCGCGCATGCCCTCGATGTGCTCCGGCGCGCCGCTGATGCCGACGGCCAGGTAGAGCTTGGGCTTGACCGAGAGGCCGGACTTGCCCACCTGGCGCGTCTTCGGCAGCCAGCCCTGGTCCACGACGGGGCGCGAGGCGCTGAGCGCGCCGCCCAGCGCTTGGGCCAGCTCCGCCACCAGGGGGATATTGTCCTGCGACTGGATGCCCCGCCCCACGCTGACCAGAATGCTCTCCCGCGTGATGTCCACGTCGCCCCCTTCGGGCTGGATGAGCCGCTTGAAGCGCACGGGCAGCGCCACCAGATCCGGCGGCGCGATCTTCTCCACGGCCGGGGTGCCCGACGCGCGCCCCTCGGCGGCCTGGGCCGCGCCCGGGAGCATGGCGCAGATCGCGTGCGCACCCTGCACCACCGCCTCGGCCAAGAGCTTGCCGCCGTAGATCTGGCTCACCGCGATGAGCCCGTCACCGTCGAGCCGCGCGTCCCGGCAATAGGCGCAGAGCGGCCAGCCGAGCCTCACACTGAGCCCGGCCGCCTGATCGAGCCCCATGGAGGAGGAGGCCACCAGGGTGACGCGCGGCTCGAGGGCCTTGAGCGCCGTGGCCAGCGCCCGCACGTAGGCCTCGGGGGTGTAGTGGGCCAGGGCCTCGTGCTCGACCAGCGTCACCGCGTCGGCCGCGCCGAGCTCGTCCACCAGATTGCCGACGCCGTGGCCGGGCAGCACCGCGACCAGCCGCCCACCCGACGCCCGGGCCAGCTCGCGTCCCTTGGCAAGCAGCTCGAACGAGACCTCGGCGAGGACACCCTCCATGTGTTCCAGGACCACCGCGATATCGTTGGGCACCCCGCTCTCCTTTTCCTTCAATCTGCCTGCTGGTAGATCGCCCGTGGGCCAATCAGGTCAGGGCCACCGTCGCGACGCTACTTCACCAGGCCGCGCTCGGTGAGAATCGCGTACAAGCGCCCGGCCACTTCCTCGGGCGAACCCTCGAGGATCTCGGCGCGCCCGGCGACCTCGGGCTTGGCGAGCCGCCTCACCGTGGAGCCCGCGCCGGCGTCCACCGCCGGGGCGGTGATTGCTTCGAGCTTGGCCGTCTTCATGATCTGGCGCACCTTGGACACGGGGGCGTAGCGGGGCGCCTGGCGCGCCGCCTGGATCCCCAGCACGGCCGGGAGATCCACCTCCAGCTCGGCCACCAGGCCGCCCGCGTACTCCTGGCGCACCGACACGGCCTTGTCCCCCGCGGGCTCCACGCCGGTGACCACGCTCACATGGGGCAGACCCATGGTCGCGCCCAGGAGAACGCCGACCTGGCCGTCACGGTCGTCGGCCGCTTGCACTCCGGCCAGGATGAGATCGTGCGGCATCCCCGCGATGACCTTGGCCAGCACAGCGGCCATGGTGTGACTCGACACGCCGTTCTGGAAGTCGCCCGTGATCTTGACCGCGCGGTCTGCGCCCTTGGCCAGGCAGGTGAAGAGGATCTCATCCACATCGCCCGTGTCGACCGCCAGCACCGTGACGCGGGCGCCGTGCCTGTCCTTGAGCCCGAGCGCCTCCTCGACCGCATGCTCGTCGAACTCGTTGATGCGGAGCTTCATCACCGAGCGGTCGAGGTCGGTGCCCTCGGCGTTGACCTCGAGCTCCTCCACGAGGTCCGGGACCATCTTGACGGGCACGACGATGTCCATGCGGCGTGAGCCCTCCGGATGACTAGAGAAGACTTAGTTTCTGGGTGCGCTCGTTCCACGTGGCGGCGAGATACCAGGCGGCCATCACCCCCAAGACGGCGGCCACCGCGCCCCCCCAGCCGATGAGGGCGGGCAGGAAAACGGCCGTGCCCAGCTTCTGGAGGAGCCCCGCCTGGACCAGCACGAGCCGCGCCAGCGAGGCGCCCACCGCGAACATGGCCCCGGCGCACCAGAGCTTGACATGCCCCTCCCCGGCCCGCCAGATGGAGCCCGCGCCGCAGCCCCCCGCCAGGATCATGCCGAGACCAAAGAGGAGCCCCCCAGCGAGCGCGCCCGCCCAGAACCCGGGGAAGACCCACTCAGTCTTGTCCTTGAGGTCGGTGACCTTGAGGATGGTGAAGCCGATGGTGCTCACCGCGAGCGCCAGGGCTGCGGCGCGGGTGTGGTCGGCCTCCCCCGTCATGAACGGCTCGCGGAAGGCACGCACGAGACAGAAGCGCGAGCGCTGGAAGATCACGCCGAACGCGACCCCGAAGAGGAGGAGGCCGGCCTGGGAGTCGTAGCCCGAGCGCGCGTAGAGATACGGCAGCGCCACGACGAGCGCGAGGAGCAGCGCGCCGCCCAGCCACGGCTGAAGCCCGGGGGCGTCCTGACGGGCCCCGCCCATCGTGTACGACCTGCCCCGGGTGAGCGCCGGCCAGCGCTCGACCTCCCAAAGGATGTAGCGCAGCCCGAGCCAGGCGCCCGCCCCCAGCCCCAGCATCATCGCCGGCCCCGAGAGCGACAGGGCGCTGGTGGCGCTGAAGAAGCCGCCCACGTTGCAGCCGAAGGCCAGCACCGCGCCCATCCCCATCAGGAGGCCGCCCACGCCGCCCTTCAGCAGCTCGCCCGGGGGGGCCACTCGCACCGCAAACTCACGCGACAGCAGGGCCGCTGCGAGCGCGCCCGCGAGCACGCCCAGGTTGAGCACCGAGGCCGAGTAGAACCACGGCTGGATGAGATCCGGACGCTCCAGGACGCCCAGCCCGAGAAAGAGCCAGTCACCCCAGTTCCGGGCCCCGTCGGAGGCGGTCCACGGCCGGTCGTAGGCGAACAGGAACACGTTGAGCGTGCCGATCAGCAGCGCCGCGCCGAACACCGGCCAGGGCCGGGCGAAGATCAGCGCGTACTGCTCCCGGAGAAGCTGGAGGAACGTCACCGGGACGGCCCGCCCATGGCCTGGTCGATCAATTCCGCGATGTCCCTCACGTCGAGCCGCCCCTCGTTGCCCGTGGCCTTCACTGCATCCTCGAAGCGCGAGACCTCGTAGGGGCAGCAGATCCCGAGCGTCCGGGCGCCGGTCTCGGCGGCCTCGATCCCGCGCCGGTCGGAGAGCCGCATGCTGGTGTAATCCCGCGAGAACCCATCGAGCCACATGCCGCCGCCCCCACCCCCGCAGCAGTAGCCGTTCTCGCGACTGCGCGGCATCTCGACAAGCGTGACGCCGGGGATCGCGCGCAGCAGAGCGCGGGGCGCCTCGTACTCTCCGTTGTGGCGGGAGAGATAGCACGGGTCGTGATACGTAACCTGCCGCTCCACCGTCCGGGTCATCAGCGCGCTGAGCCGAACGAGGTGCTCGACCAGGAACTGCGTGTAGTGAAGCACTTGGTACCGGCCGCCGTACTTTGGGTACTCGTTCTTGAAGGCGTTGTACTCGTGGGGGCCGAAGACCACCAGGCGGTCGAACGGGTATTTCGCGAAGGTCTTGATGTTGGCCTCGGCCAGCTTCTCGAAGAGGCCCTTCTCCCCCGCGAGGCGGATGGAGTCGCCGTCCTCCTTTTCCTCGACGCCCAGGATGGCGAAGTCCACTCCGAGCGCGTGGAAGATCCGCGCCAGCGCCCGCGCCGCGTCCATGCCGCGCGGGTGGAAGGAGGGATAGGAGCCGACGTACCAGAGAACGTCCACGGGCCGCTTCAACTGGGCCATGATGGGCACGGGGACGCCGGCCTCCTTCGCCCAATCCGCGCGCTTCCGCGGGTTCTCCCCGAGCGGATTCCCGTAGCGGTCGGTGGCCTCGAACACCTTCCGGAGCTCCACCGGAATGTCCTTGCCGGCATTGATGGCCGCCTCGCGCGCGGCCGGCATGATCTGGATCATGTCCACTTCCTTGGGGCAGACGCGGAGGCAGTTGCTGCACGTGGTGCAAAGCCAGAGGTTGGGATCGTCCAGCAGCGATCTGCCGCGGAGCACGTCCCGGTGGATCTTGCGCGGGCCGTAGTCGCCCACGATGTCCACCGGGCAGACGCCCACGCACTTGCCGCACTGGTAGCACCAGTCCAGCGATTCGCCGCCCGGCAGCGCGGTGATCTCGTCCAGCGTCCCCGGATCGTAGTCGGTGATCACGCGGGTCTCGAACATCCGGTTCCAGTGCCCCGGAAGGTCGATCCCCTCGACCAGGGCGTGTTCCTTTTCCTTGATCCTCGGGCCCTGACGTCCGTAGGCCACCGTCACACCTCCATCTTGTGGACGCCGAGGAGACGCCGGCACAGCTCAGGCAGCGGCGGGATCACCCGGTTGAACTCCTGGGTCAACCGCAGCCGGACGGCGGTGAAGATGTACACCGCGTACACGCAGGCGAGATACACGTCCACCCCGAAGCCGCCGCTCCCGATGCGCGTGAACCCTACCGCCTGCCCCGTCTCCTGGACGAAGGCCATGGCCTCGCCCACCCGCAGGTAGGTGCCCCCCGCGCTCCCCCCGTCCAGATCGAACTCCTCCATAGTCACGAGCGGGAGCGCGCCCGTGCGGGTGGCCGGGTCCCACACCCAGCGCGTCCAGAGCCAGTAGCGCGCGGGGTCGGTGTAATGCAGGCACTCGCTCGCGAGATCGTAGCGGATGGGCTCCGACACGGGCGCGAGCCGGTCCACGAAGTCCTGGAAGCGCTGCTCCACCGGCCCGTCTGCCGCCACGAGATCCCGGACCGCCGCGGCCAGGGGCCCCAGGCCCACCTGCTCGGCCAGCCCTTTGACCCGGCGCCGCGTGGCGAAGACGCTCCGGAGCAGCGCCCTGAGCTCTTCTTCACTCAGCGGCCGACCGCGCTCAGGCCCCAGGAGAGCGCGGAAGCGCCGGTGCTTGACCTCGAGCTCATCGGCGATGGCGTCGAGCTCATAGGGCGTGATCTTGGCGAGCGCCTCGCGCATGAACTCCTGGGCGCTGGCCGTGTCAACGACCGGCCCCGTCATGCCTTGATCGCGGCGCCGCGCGCCTTGCGCCGGATGCCGCCCACGGCCTTCATGGTGGCGGCGCCCGCCATGCCCATCGTGTCGTCGAGATCCTTGGGCCCGGCTGCCGCGCCGGCAACGAAGACGCCGGGCACGGAGGTCGAGACGGGGTCAAGGGTGTCCTGGGCCACGTCGATGAAGCCGTACTTGTTCTGCCTGAGCCCGAGGGTCTTGGCGATGGCCTTGGTGCCGCCGGAGGGCTCCATGCCGTTCGACAGGATCACGATGTCCATGGGCACTTCCATGGGCCGGTTCATCGTCGTGTCCTCGCCCCGGATCATGAGGCGGTCACCCTTCATGACGATCTCGGAGATCACGCCCTTGATGTAGCTGACCTTGTACTTCTCCTGGGCGGGCCAGTAGATCTCGTTTTCCCAATAGCCGTACATCCGCATGTCGATGTAGAAGATGAAGACGCGGCAATTGGGCAGGAGCCGGCGGATCTCGATGGCCTGCTTGGAGGCCACGCCGCAGCACACCTTGGAACAGTACTCGTTGCCGATGTGGCGGTCGCGCGAGCCCACGCACTGGATGAAGCAGACGCGCTCGGGCGGCTTGCCCGTGGACGGCCGGACGAAGTTCTTCTCCTTCAGCATCTTCTCGGCGTCCTGGAGCACGAGGACGTCGTCGTACATGTAGTAGCCATACTGCTGGTTGGCCCGGCCGGGATCGAAGTGGTCGAAGCCCGTAGCCACGATGATGGCCCCGACTGCCACCGGCTCATCCGTGCCGTCGCGGGTGAGCGTCACTGTGAAGTCGCCCGCCTCGCCGCTGCAGGCCGTCACCGAGGTGTCGACCCGGATGTCCACAAGCGGGTCGCCGTCCACCGCGGCAATCATCTCCCCCATCACCTCTGAGGCGTCCCTCACCCCGTGGGTGAGCGCCGCGTAGTTCGCCGAGATCGGCGTGCCCCCGAGCCGCGACAGGCGCTCGACGAGGATGGTCTTGCAGCCGAGGTCCGCGGCGCCGCGGGCGGCCTCGAGCCCCGCCGGGCC